>Ga0101944_10003252_pt1 | contig 23309 bp, 22 predicted proteins | sample DewCreD2012metaG_FD_75245 | JGI IMG/M metagenome (GOLD analysis project Ga0101944, IMG submission 75245) | Hot spring sediment bacterial and archeal communities from British Columbia, Canada, to study Microbial Dark Matter (Phase II) - Dewar... ... | reverse complement strand
CCCTCGCTTCGGCGGGCATTTTTGCGAGCAAATCAAAGGGCTTTTTGAAATCAATTTCCAGCCGTCCCGCCGCAAGGCGGCGGTTCGAGCCGATTTTTTTGAGATAATTTTTCATTTCCGAAAAATTATCTTGCAAAGCGAGATTTTTAGCTTGGTTGGCCTCTAAAATCCAATTTCGGGTGAGTTCGAGCCAATGATTGCCTTTTCGCTCAAAATCCGACAATTTTTCCTCTTTTATTTTCTTTTCCGCCATTAAGGCGTTTTTTGTTTGCTGATATTCTGCCAATTCCAACGCTTCCGCAAGATAAGCGTCTGTTAGCCGTTCCAGTTTTGTTTTAATGGCGGAAATTTCTTTTTTGAGATTTTGAGCGAAAAGGTCTGATGTTTGGCGGTTCTCATTTTCCCATACTTTCAATTTATCCAAAAATCTTTCACGCCAAACATCGGGCAAAGAAACTTTTTGACAATTTTCTTTTACTTGCTCGGCAAAATTTTCCTCTCGCAAAAAGCGGTGTTGTTGGCATTTTTGAATTCTGCTTTTTCTAGTGCAAAAATAATAAACATATTCTCTGCCGCTTTTTTTGATTTTTCTGTCCGCCGTTATGCAATAGCCGCACTCGCCGCACCTTGCAAAATTCAAAAACAAAAATTCCTTTTTTTCTTTCCGCTTTTTGCGGGGTTTGCCGTTGTCTTTTAACGCCTGCTGTATTTTGTCAAAAAGTTTCTTTGTAATCATTGGCTTATGGCTTCCTTGATGAAGTTCGCCGCGGTAAAGAAAATGCCCATAGTAAAATGGATTTTTCAAAATATGTTCAACCGACGACAAGGGTATTTTCTTTCCGCTTCTCGCGCCAACCAAGCCAAGAGAAAACATTTTACTTTGAATTTGTGTCAAAGTGTAGTTTCCGGTGGCAAAAGCCCGCAAAACTTCTTTCACTTTGTTAAAAGTTTTTTTGTCGGGCTCAATCGTTCTCAAACGAGGTTCGTTGAAATATCCGAGAGGGGCTTTTGCCGAAAGTTCGCCTCGGCGAATTTTTTGCCTAATTCCTCGCAAAATGTTTTCTCTTAAATTGTCGGTGTAATACTTCGCTTGTCCGAAAGCGACACTCAACATAAATTTTCCTTGGGGTGTCGCTTCAAACCAAAATGTAGGGAATTTTAGCGATCTGATTTTCAAAGTGTCCACCAAATAAATCACTCGTCCGCCGTCAACGGAATTACGAGCCAATCTGTCGGGATTCCACGCTAAAATTCCCTCGGCGTTTCCTTTTTCAATTTCCGAAAGCATTTGATTAAATATTTCTCGGCCCGGCTCTTTTGCTGTTTTGCTCTCGGTATATTCTCGGACGATAAAAAGATTGTTTTGCTTGGCAAACTCTCGTAATTCGGCGAGCTGGGCTTCTATGCTCAAAACCTGTCTTTCCTCGTCCTCGCTTGATTTGCGACAATAGATGAAATATTTAATCATAGTTTTTACTTCTTAATTGTAATTGAAAAAGGAAACGCACACCGACAATTTAATAAAATCTCGCTTTGCCTTTCGCCAACGGCGAAAGAAAAAATCGGCTCATTGCCCTTCGGGCAATACAAATTTCATTTGTGAACCGCCGCCTTGCGGCGGGACGGCTGGAAATTGATTTCAAAAAGCCCTTTGATTTGCTCGCAAAAATGCCCGCCGAAGCGAGGGGCGAAGCCCCGAGCGAGGCGACTAATTCAATGTGGTGGTGTTTGTTGGACGAAATCCGAACTTTTTTTGACGAAAATCCGGACTGCGAATTTTGATTGCCGAGCTTCGATCGGCAGGAACAAAAACTTTTCCGCTCGGGCGGGCAAAAAGGAAGGGGGTTGGGGGGAAGGAATTTTTGCCCGCCCTCGCTTTCGCCGCTTCTTTTTTCGCCGCCGCAATTTTTCGTATTTCGCTTTGCGAAATGCGCCGCCAATGAGCGTTGCCCTTGTCCCACCCGCCCATACGCGGGCAACAATAAGGAACTCCCTAAAATCTGTTTGCTTGTTTTGTTAAAATTTGGTATCATATAACTGAATAGAATTATAGCAGAACAATTTAATGTTATCAAATTATGGAAAATAATCAAGACAATAAACTGGGGAAAAAGATTAAAGCCCTACGGCTTAAACTTGAACTTTCGCAGGACGAATTCGCCAGAAAAGCCGATATTCCCTATACCACATTAACCAAAGTTGAAACAGGAGTAATTAAAAAACCATCGGTTTTTGTTATGGCGAAGTTAGCAAAAACACTTGGCGTTTCAATAGAAGATATAATAAAATAAAACTATGTTAGACAACCTTATTTTAAACAAAAAATCCATAGAAAGTATTTACAAAACGATTTGTGAATTCCACGAAAAATACTTAAAGCAGTTTGGCGTAAAATTGCCAAAACTTTACGACTCGCAAGGCAATTTTACAAGAGATGCTCTCGTTTTAGTTTATCTCGCTTATGATTATCCGAATACCCGAAAAGTTAGCAAAGAGGAATTAACAAAATTTGTCAGAAGTTATTATCCAAATACAAACGACGTTCAACAAGCAAGGCATTTAGGCGCACAGGCTGGGTGGTGGATAGTTGCCGGTGGACGGGATAATATCGTTTTGAAAATAGAACGAGGATCATATCAGCTTTATACATTAGAACAACCATATCCCGGATTTAAAAAGGGACATAGAATTTCAGAAACTGATAACTGGGACGAAATAAAAGAAAAATATAATTTCCGTTGTGCCACTTGTGGCTCACAAGAAAATAAACCTCATTTCCATTGGCCAGCGACAAAAACAATTTTGCAAAAAGCGCATATGGACCCAAACAAGCCACTTGTTGCCGGAAATATAATTCCGCAATGTCAAAAGTGTAATAGGGGTGATAGAAACAGGTGGGTTTATGATGATAAGGGCAGGGTTATAAAATTGGCGGACGCAAATTTTGTTAGAAATTTTGATAAAGATGTAAGACAAAAAATTTATAAGATTTTATACAACGAATTTAACGGAAAAAATCCTAATTCAAAAAGTAATTTATGAAAAATACTAAGTTCATAAATAAAATTATTTGTGCGGATACGTTAGAATTTCTTCCCCAAATTGAGGATAATTCTATTGACGTTGTTCTGACTGACCCGCCATACTTTTTGGATAAATTGGATAATAACTGGGATTATGAGGAAGTTTCAAAAAAAATAACCAATATACAATAAAATCTTTGCCCGCTGGCATGAAATTTGATAGAGAGCAGGGAAAAAGATTTTATGCTTGGTATATAGATATTTCAAGAGAAATTTTTAGAATTTTGAAGCCGGGCGGATTTTTCTTTTCGTTTTCCAGTCCTCGGCTTTACCACCGAATGGCTTCGGCAATAGATGACGCTGGTTTTGAGATAAGAGATGCGTTTATGTGGCTTTACACACAAAATCAAGCCAAAGCAATGGGCGTTGACCATTTCATTAGGAAAATGAATATAGATGAAAAAGCCAAAGAAAAAATTAAGGAAAAACTAAACGGCTGGAAAACCCCACAAATAAAATCCTGTTTTGAGCCAATCGCGATGGCGCAGAAACCTACCGATCAAACCTATTTAAACAATATGCTCAAACATGATGTAGGTATGTTTAATACAAACGTAAAAATTGGTGATAATATGTATCCGGCAAATGTTTTTACGATAGATAGTATTAACGAATTGATAGACAGGGCTTTTCTGTTGCCAAAGCCAACCAAAAAAGAAAAGGGAGAATATAATGACCATAAAACCGTTAAGCCGTTGGCTATTTGCGAGTATTTAATTAAGCTTTCCGCTTTTTCAAAAAATGCTGTTGTTCTTGACCCTTTTATAGGAAGTGGAACAACCGCCGTAGCGGCAAAAAAACTCGGCAAAAACTATATTGGGATTGACGCAAATGAAAAATACGTAAAAATTTCAGAGCGAAGAATAAAAGAATTGGACCAAAAGCCGGATTTGTTCAAAATGCCGAAAGAAGCAAAAGAAACAGCAGAAAAGAAAAATATGCAAATGGAATTTCAAGTTATATAAAATGTCTATGAAAAAAATATTTTCAAAACATATAGTAGAAATACGCTATAAACCCAATTCTCGCTTTCTCGATAAGAGAGGCGAAACTGCGGAATTGTTGGCAGGTTCTTTTTTTGACCAATGGAATATATCAAATAACAGGATTGATTTTTCAAGCAAAACAAACGAAAACATTGTGGCCTTTATCAGTTTTAGAAATCTTGGTTTATTTACAAATTATCCAAATACTGCAGATTTTTTTACAGAAAAGGCGAAGGATTTTATAAAATCAGCTTGGACAAACTTTCCGACAAGTAAAATAACTCGTATTGGCGTTCGTTCAACTTATTTAATTGAAACTGAAAGTTTTAAAAATTCTTTTGATGAATACCGCAAAAAGTTTTTAGGATTATCGGATGAGGATTTAAAAAAATTTGACGGCGATTTAATTGACCTTGGGTTTCCTCTTAATTTTGCTATTGGTGAGGATTTTTTCAATGTTACAACTGGACCAATGGAAAAATCACAATCAAAAGAATTTTTGTTAGATGATGACGAATTGCCAGCAGCAGGTATTTTTGTAGATGTTGATTATTTCAAAAAAGAATTTTCTCCACATATTACTCAAAAAAATGTGTTGGATTTTGTTGATAAAGGAATTGAAAAAGCTGGAAATATAAAAGATTTAATTGCCGGCTGGACGGCAAAAAGTGAATAGATTTATGGCAGACACAAGAATTAAAAGTGAAGAATTGGCAACCTCTCGCAAAACTGGCGATAAAACTTTTGATATTAAAAAAGACGATACAACCAATATAGACGAGGATATAGAAAACGAAAGCACAAGCGAGAAAGACGAGCAAACCCAGGAAGGCAAAAATTTAACACCCTTTGAAATTAGTCGCACAAAATACTGGAATAGCGAAAAGAAAAAAAATGATGCCAAAACTGCTGTTCTAAATGTTTTAAAATACTTAATACCGATTTTTGTTTCTCTTATTGTTGGATTGCTTGCAATTTTTGGTGGTATTTGGGCATATAAATTAAACAATATCGCAGAGCCAATCGGTGGTATAAAAGTGGAAATTCAATACATAAAAGAGAATATTGCGGATACAAAAGCCCAAATACAAAAATTGCAAGATAAACTTGATCAAATTGAACGGAGTAATGTAAAATAGGAGGCGGCGCGCCAACTTCGTTGGCACGAAAAATTGCGGCGGCGAAAAAAGAAGCGGCGAAAGCGAGGGCGGGCAAAAATTCCTTCCCCCCAACCCCCTTCCTTTTTGCCCGCCCGAGCGGAAAAGTTTTTGTTCCTGCCGATCGAAGCTCGGCAATCAAAATTCGCAGTCCGGATTTTCGTCAAAAAAAGTTCGGATTTCGTCCAACAAACACCACAGATATTTACAGACAAAAAACGCAAGGGGTTTTTACAGTAGTTTATTTTAGACCTTACCCCCGCCAGCCGATTGGGCTGGGGGAGTTTTCTTGCTCACTTCAATGCAATAGGTTTATTATAGAAGTATTCGGGAGGCGTGCGTGAGTGGTTGAAACGGACGGTCTTGAAAACCGTTATGCCGGAAACGGCATCGGAGGTTCGAATCCTCCCGCCTCCGCCAATTGAAACTTTAGTGTTTAAAGGTATTGTTTTGCGAACTTTTTCTTTTAAAAGGAAAAGAAAGCTTTTTTATTGGCTTCCGCTCTGAATAAGTGGGGCGGCGGGGCTGAAAAAAAATATAAAAAAAGTGGCAAAAATGCTTGCCCCACCCCCCATGCGCGGGCAACATAAGGAATTTCCTAATTGTTGGCTAAGCGAAGAATAATTCATATAATAACAACAGGTAAAGAAATTGCTAATTTGCATATCTCTATAGTAGTAAAACTATACAGTAAGGCCTGAATCAGAGATTAGGAATAATATGTACAAGTACCGAAAGAAGCTCGGTATTTCCCGGGGTGTCCTCTCTGAGAGGGCAAATTTAGTGTTTCACGCCACAGCAAAGATCGGCTGGTTCTATGCCGAATCCTACCATTAAGACAGTCAAGAAGCCGGCGGATGCACTTGTTGCATCACTTGGCGATTGAATTAAGTAGAAATATGAAAAATTTTATTACAAACAGCGAGGCGGAAAACTTAAAAAAGCGTCTCGTTGAACTTATAAATAATAGCGATGAGTTGAAGTTTTTGGTTGGTTTTTTTTATTTTTCCGGGTTTAGAGAGCTTTATGAGGGGTTAAAGGCTAACCCAAACACTATTATTAAGGTGCTTGTTGGTCTAAGTGTTGATCGATTAAATTTTGGCTTAATTGAATTTTCAGAGAATGAGCAAATATCAGATGAAGAAAAGATATATAAATTTTTTAAGTCAATCAAGAAATCATTAAACAACGAAAATTTTGATACAAAAGAATTTTATGAACAAGTGAGATTTTTTGTCGATTTAATTCAAAAAGATAGACTTATTATTAGAAAAACATATAAACCGAATCATGCGAAGTTGTATCTTTTTAAACTTGATCAAAGTCAGGTAGGCAGAAAGAATTTATTTATTACTGGTTCGAGCAATCTTACTAAAGCAGGGCTTTCTACTCAGAATGAATTTGATGTAGAAATTGGAGATTATGGATTTGAAGATGCAGATCAATATTTTGATGAACTCTGGCAGGAAGCGGTAAAAATAACTGAATTTGATGACATAAAAAAGAAGCTTATTCAAGTAATTGAAACAGAAACCTTAGTCAAAGATATTTCACCGTTTGAAGCTTTTTGTCTAGTATTGAAAGCATATCTTGATTCATTTGAACAAAAAGAAATTGGCGATTCTTTAATTAAGACGCTGGAAGAAAACAACTACAAACCCTACCAATACCAATTAGACGCGGTTAAACAAGCGCTAGCGATTATAGAAAATAATAACGGGGTTATAATAGCCGATGTGGTAGGTTTGGGTAAAACGATTATTGCTTGCGCCATTGCCAAGCAATTAAAAAAACGAGGACTAATTATATGCCCGCCCGGCCTTGTCGGTGATAGCAATAAAAATTCCGGTTGGAAAAAATACACAGAAGAGTTTGGACTTTACGACTACGAAGTTCGTTCTTTGGGCGATCTTAAAAACACATTAGAATTTGTTAATAAAGCTAAAGATATTGAAGTAATAATAGTCGATGAAGCACACCGCTTTAGGAACCAAGACACAAAAGATTATGAGCTTTTAAAGAACATCTGCCGAGAAAAACAAGTTATCTTATTAACCGCCACACCTTTCAATAACCGTCCGGGGGATATTTTAGCTCTTTTAAAACTTTTTATAACACCAAAAAAATCATCAATTACGCTAGAAAACAATTTAGTTGACCAGTTTAAGGGTTTCAAGGGAATGTTTGACAGGCTTGGATATATTAAAAAATACTGGAACTCACCTGATAATTCCAAACGAAACAAAGCGAAAAATTATTATAAAGCATTATTCGAAGAAGACGTTGTTGATTTAAGGAAAGTTGCTACAAAGGCCCGGTATCTAGCCAAACAGATTAGAAACGTTATTGAGCCGGTAACTATTAGACGCAATCGACTTGATTTGCAGAATAACCCTTATTACAAGAATGAAGTTAAAGAGATTTCTAAGGTTGCCAACCCTAAAGAATGGTTTTTTGAATTAAACAAAGAACAGTCTGATTTTTATACAACTGTTATTAAAAGTTATTTTGGCGAGCCGGAAGAAGGCGGAAGATTTAAGGGAGCAATTTATAGGCCGTTTGAGTATGAAAAAGGTATTAAGGAAGAAATGGACGAAGATGATAATCGCCAATTTGCCCAACAAAGAAACCTGTTTGATTTCATGCGACGCTTGTTGGTTAAACGTTTCGAAAGCTCTTTTGGTTCATTTGAGCAGAGTATTAAAAACTTCAAAAAAATTACAGAAAATAGTCAAAAATTTATTCAAAAAACCGGCGAGCATATTTTAGATCGAGCACTTTTAGAAAAAATCTATGATTTGGATGCGGATGAGATTGAAAAATATCTTCTTAAATATGAGGAAAAAATCAAACAGGGGGAATATCCCAAAAATCACAAACGATATAAATTAAATGTGTTCAAATACAAAGATAATTTTCTTCATGATATCGAATCAGACCTAAAATTATTTGACGAAATATTATCACAGCTTGATAGATTAGACCTTGTCAAAAATGATCCAAAAACAGATTGTTTGCTAAAACACCTAAAGGAAGAACTAGCAAAAAAACCAAACAAAGGTGAGCCGAAAAGGAAAATCGTAATTTTTTCGGAATATGTTGATACTGTAAAATATCTCGAAAAAGCGCTGGAAAAAGCATATAAAGATAGAGTTTTGGTAGTGGCCGGCGACTTATCGACAACAAAAATCAATCAAATCAATAAAAATTTTGATGCCTCATGCGAAAAGCAGGAGAATCAATTTGATATCCTATTAGCATCTGACAAAATTTCGGAAGGTTTTAACTTAAATAGGGCTGGCATGGTTATTAATTATGATATCCCATGGAATCCGGTCCGGGTAATTCAAAGACTTGGTCGTATCAATCGTATTAGCAAGAAAGTATTTGATGAGCTTTATATTGTAAATTTTTTCCCAACCGAACAAGGCGCACAATTAGTACAATCGCGTGAAATTGCCGCCAATAAAATGTTTCTCATTCACAATACTTTGGGCGAGGATTCAAAAATTTTTGATATTGATGAAGAACCGACACCAGCCGAACTGTTCAATCGAATTCAACAAAACCCTGATGATCAGGAAGAAGAAAGCTTTTATACCAAGGCGTTAAAACATTATTTAAAGATAAAAAAAGATAATCCGGAATTGATCGCCAGCTTAAAAACCTATCCGCCACGAATCAAAGTGGCAAAGAGTTATACAGAAAATGAACTCTTGGTTTTCTTTAAAAAAGGACGGCTTTATGTTAGCGGAGCAAAAACTGACGCAGAAAAAATTGAAGTATTCCAAACCAATTTTGAAGATGTCTTTGAAAAGATTGCCTGTGGGCCGGATGAAAAATCGCAAAATTGGAACACAGATCAATTTTGGCGGACATATGACACAATCCAGTCCCATAAGGATTTTCGTTTAGGGCCGGTTAACGAACAAAGCTTAGAACAAAAAGCGCTTAATAATCTTAATTTTCTGATTGCAAGCAAAGAAGAATCGCTTATGCCCCACAAAGATTTTCTGCGAATGTTAAAAGAAGATATTTTGTCATATGGCACTTTGGCTGATTATACCTTGCGTCGAATTGCTGGTTTTAAAGAAAATTCATTTAAAGATATTGAGAACTTAAAAAGCGAGCTGGGTGAAGATTATTTACTCAAAGAAAAGAACCGACAAAAAGAACAAGAAAAAGAAATTATTATTGCTATTGAGAATAAAATACTATGAGCGAAACCAGACAGATACTGGATTCAATAATCAATAGTTTTTCAACTAAGGAATTCAATCTTTTTTTCCGCAAAAAAACGCAGGGCAAGTTCCGTGAAATAAATCAAAGCCATCATTACTTTGATGATAGCGATTTTAAAAACTGCTTAATATTAGGTGAAGCTGAATTTGAAGATGGAAAACTTCTTGTTTGCGCCCTTGAGGCGCAAAAAAGCCTTTCGGAAAAAAGCGGGAAAAAAGCCCAATACGAGAAAGCTAAGAGTATTTTAAAATCAGCAGAAAACCAAGTCTATTCTGCCGGAATTTTTATTTTTTATGATCAAAGCGGTAATTTTCGCTTTTCTCTGGTTTATCCCGAAAGCATAGGAACTAGAAGGCAGTGGAATAACTTTAAGCGTTTTACTTATTTTGTTAGCAGTGATCAGGCCAATAAAACTTTTTTACAGCGAATTGGCGACGGGGATTTTTCTTCGCTTGCCAGAATAAAAGAGGCATTTTCGGTTGAAAAAGTCACCAAAGAATTTTATCAGGATATTGCCAACTGGTATTTTGGGCTGTTTCATGTTGTCAATTCCCAAAAGACGCAGAAGCAGAAGAAAACGGCCGGAATATTGCAGTTATTCGCTTGATCACCAGAATGATTTTTATCTGGTTTATGCGAGAGCGCGGACTTATTAATAAAGATTTGTTTGAAAGGCAAAAAATACAAGATATTCTGAAAAATTTAAACAACGACGAATCAAGCTATTACGCTGCAATTTTGCAAAATTTATTTTTTGCGACATTAAGCACCAAAAAAGAAGAAAGGCAGTTTGGTAGCGAGATAAGAGGTCATAAAGGTTATAACCCAGACTTTGGCAATCAATATGTTTTTCGTTATCAGGAGATGTTTAAAAATCCGGAAAAAATCGAAGACTATTTTGGGGATGTTCCTTTTTTAAATGGTGGTCTTTTTGAATGTCTGGATGACAAGAAAAACGGAATTATTATTGACGGATTTTCACGAACAAAGAAAAACCAGCCCAAAATTCCTAATCTGTTATTTTTTGCTACAGAAGAAAGGGTTGATTTAAACAAAGTTTACGGCACCACAAATAAAACATATAAAGTGCGGGGCCTATTGGATATTTTTTCTTCTTTTAATTTTACCATTGACGAGAATTCACCAGATGACGCGGATATTGCGCTTGACCCGGAGCTTTTGGGTAGAGTATTTGAGAATCTGCTTGCTAGTTTTAATCCAGAAACTTCCGACACTGCTCGCAAAGCCACAGGCAGTTATTACACGCCACGGGAAATCGTCGATTATATGGTTGCGGAATCCTTGAAAGCATATTTTAAAACACACTTAACTGATATTGAAAAAATTGATGAAAAACTGGAACAGCTTTTTTCAAAAGAATCATTAGAAAATCCTTTTGATGAAAACCAATCCAAAAAGCTGGTAGAAATGATTGAAAGCGTCAAAATCGTTGATCCGGCCGTCGGTTCCGGCGCTTTCCCTATGGGCGCTTTGAATAAGTTAGTGTTTATATTAAACAAAATTGATCCAGGAAATAAACTCTGGAAAGAAGCGCAATTAAAAGCAGCGGATAGCATACCTGACCCCAGCGCCAGAAGAATGGCCAAAGAACGTATTGAAGAGTTTTTTGAAGGGAAAAATGCCGATTATGGTAGAAAACTTTATCTGATTCAGCGTTGTATTTACGGCGTGGATATTCAGCAAATCGCCGTTGAAATCGCCAAATTGCGTTTTTTTATTTCCCTTTTGGTGGATGAAAAGATAGATAAAGAAAAAGACAACTGGGGTATAGAACCGCTACCTAATCTTGATTTCAAAATCATGCAGGGCAACAGCCTGATTTCTGAATTTTTAGGAATTGATTTTGATAACGGCAATCATAAACAGGAGCAGAAACAAGCAGGCTTGCCTTTTGATCAAGATGACGATTCTCTTATTAAAGAATTTGAACAGAAGAAAATAGACTTTCAAAACGAAGCAGATAAAGATAAAAAGGCTGAACTCAAGCAGGAAGTGGAAGATTTAATGATCCGGATTTTTGAAGCCAAGGTCAAAAGACAAAAAGGTGATTATTTCAGGCGGTTGGAAGAGATTGAAAATAAGTATTCCTTATTGCCTAATCAAAAACAACGAGAAGAGATTATCGCGCAAGAAAAACAGAAACTCTCTAGAAACTCCGGCTTTGATCTTAATAATACTGAAAAGCAACTGCGAGAATTTACCAGTAAAAAGAAAATTCGCCCATTTTTCCCCTGGAAACTTTATTTTGCTGAAGTATTCCACGAAAAAGGCGGGTTTGATGTGGTGATTGCTAATCCGCCATATATTCAGCTTCAAAAAGCATTTGATGCAAAACGCAAATACGCTGATTTATACAAAGATTGCGGATATCAAAATTTTAATCGCACTGGAGATATTTATTGTCTTTTTTATGAAAAGGGGATGCAGTTGCTTAAAGAAGACGGGATTTTAATCTATATCAGTTCAAATAAGTGGATGCGCGCTGGCTATGGCGAGACTTTAAGAAACTTTTTTACAAAATATAACCCTAAGATACTTATTGATTTAGGTCCCGGAATTTTTGAAAACGCAACCGTAGATACGAATATTTTGCTCATACAAAAAAGTTCCCCGCTTAAAATATTTGAACTGCGAGCAGTAACTTTAGAGAAAGAAAATAATAAAGATATCGATATTTCTCAACAATTAAGTAGAAAAGGAGTTATTCTAAAAAATCTTTCCCAAGAAGCTTGGTTTATTGGCTCAAGCGCCGAGCAGAAACTTAAAGAAAAGATAGAACGCATTGGCAAACCTTTGAAAAAATGGGATGTAAATATTTATCGTGGAATTTTAACCGGGCTTAATGAAGCCTTTATTATTACTACTGAAAAACGAAATGAAATACTGGCTAACTGCCAAGATGAAGATGAAAGAAAACGTACTGAAGCAATTATCAAACCTATTTTGCGTGGTCGAGATATCAAACGATATTACTACGAGTGGGTAGATTTGTGGGTGATTTTTATTCCTTGGCATTTTCCTTTACACGAAGATTTATCAATACAAGGAGCAAGTGAAAAAGCCGAAAGAGAATTTCAAAAACAATACCCAGTAATTTATAATCATTTATTAAAATTCAAAGAACCTTTATTAAAAAGAAACAAAGAAGAAACAGGCATTCGTTATGAATGGTATGCACTTCAGCGTTGTGCTGCTACCTACTACTCCGAGTTTGAGAAAGAGAAGGTGGTGTGGGGAAATATTTCTTACAATTCTGAATTTTGTTTTGCTGAGAGGGGAATTTTTATAAATGCGCCTGCTAATCTTATTGTTTCTGCAGGGACATCGATAAAATATCTTGTTGGAATTATGAACTCAAAAATATTTGATTGGCAATTTAAACAACTTGGTATTTTTCTTGGGCATGCATACGAATGGAAAAAACAATATGTAGAGCAAGTAAAACTTCCCCCCATCACCGCAACTAACCAGCTCATTGTTCAGCAAATAGAGGCTTTGGTAGATAAAATTCTTTTTGCTAAAAAACAAAACCCGCAAGCAGATACCCAAGAATACGAACGCCAGATTGACCAGCTGGTTTACCAACTCTACGGTCTGACACCGGAGGAAATTAAGATTGTGGAAAATTCACAAGCATGATGCCACGATTTTTTGTCAATACTGCAGACAGGCAAAAAGAAAAAAGGAGATCTCAGGGGAAATGAATTTTTGCCTTCTCGCCAATGCCGCGCCGCAAGATAAACTACGCCGCTGGGTGGGGGGCGCAAAAGCACGGAACAATCAACGCAAACTAAAATCCTAGTTTTTCGTTGACAAGAATGATGTGGGATTTACGCTCCATAAAGGGTTGCTCTTTGTTCACGATAAGAATTTTGGAAGAATAGGTTCCCATGTCCATTGCTTTTTGCACGCGTTCACCTTCAAGAGGCACAACGTATTTTTCAAGCCGATCAAAAGCATCGGCAAGTGTTGGAACAATTTTTTGTACCCCAACAACAAAAATTAAATTTTGAGAGGTAAAGGCGATATGCGGAAGCTGGCTGCCGGAATTAGAAGAAACAAGAAATTCTCCTGTCTCTGCGAGGGCATGTACGCTCCCAAGATAATAGTCTGAGAGCACGGATTGCTTACGAAGTTGGGCTTGTTTCCCCTGATCTTTTTCGGCCAAAATTGCCTCATGTAGATTATTCCAGCCGTGTTTGCCTTCCTTGAGATAGTTCACGAAACCAATTTCCTCAAGTGTACGCGAGGAGCCGTTCATCACGGACGCGCCTTGCGGTATGAGTTCTTTAATTTTTTCAAGCGCCTCTGCCCCGCGCGAATTTGTCGAGCGCGGCCGAGGCGCAAGTGTCATTCCTCAAAATCCTGAGGATTTTGCCCGAAATAGATTTGAACTTCGTTCAACAAACACCGTCAAAATTGAATATTGTATATAATCAGTCGGTGGCTAAATTTTGGACTCGTATAAACTATATTCGATTGAGTTTGGCAATCGTAACCGTACTGGCTGTCGCGGGCTGGGCGGCCGGATGGTATTTATTTACGGAGCTTGAGCGTAGCTATGAGATATTGGCCAAACAAAATGCCCTGGCGCAGGAAGCCTTGCAATCCGTAAAAAAGGATTCCCGTCTATTGTCGCAAGAAAATAATTATCTGCGAGAACAGTTGCGGAAGGAGCAAAGTGTCAGCGCGAACCTTTCCAGCTCCTTGCAAAGCGAACAAGCCAAAAATACTTATTTCCAGTTCCAACTTCAAGGAATTTCTAGCACGGTTGGGCTGCTTACGAAGTTGAGCCAGACCGATAAAGAGCTTTTGCAAAAGTATTCCAAGGTGTATTTTTTGAGTGAAAATTATGTTCCCTCTAACCTCTCAACTATTCCGGCCGATTTTCTTTTGAATAAAAACAAGATTGAGCAGTTTCATGCCAATGCGTTGCCGTTTTTAGAGTCGATGCTTCGGGCCGCAAGTAGTTCTGGGATTACGCTGCGAGTTGTTTCGGCGTATCGCTCTTTTTATGACCAAATGTCGATCAAGAGTGGCTATAAAATTTTGTATGGCTCCGGAGCAAATTCTTTTTCCGCGGACCAGGGATACTCAGAACACCAACTTGGAACTACCGTTGATTTGACCACTCCCCAATTGGCCTCGCTTACAACCGCCTTAGACAAGGACCCGGCATTTGCTTGGTTGTTGGAAAACGCATGGAAATTCGGGTTTATCCTTTCTTACCCTAAGGGCAATTCTTACTACCAGTACGAACCGTGGCATTGGCGGTTTGTGGGCAGGCGGCTCGCGGAAAAACTACATAACGAAAATATTCATTTTTACGACATGACACAGCGGGATATTGATGCTTTTTTGATATCTATTTTTGATTAGGAGTTCAATGTTGCTCACAATCATTCTTTGCCGTAGAATCGCTTAGAGATTTAGCCGATGTAGCTCAGCTGGTAGAGCAACGCTTTCGTAAAGCGTGGGTCGCCGGTTCAAATCCGGCCATCGGCTCAATAAAGATAATTAGGTAGCGGGTTGACGTTGCTTGTGAGAATGGGGTAAAACATACTTGGTTTGTTATCATCCCCAAGGAGGTCCCTCATGAAAGTTGAGCGGTTGCGCAAGCGCGACAGGAGAATTTTGGAGGCGCTGAAACTGATGGGTGGTGAAGCTAGCACGCGTCAAATTGCCATAGCAGCTGACCTGAATACTAACGGTGTTTCCCAGACGCTTGGCGTACTGGCGAGTAAGGGTTATGTCCAGCCGGTTGGTGGGGAAAGAGGAGATTTTCTCTGGCGGCTACAGGACCTTTCCAATTATTAACCTAAGCATGGCCTTGTCTTTTCCCTGCTGTGGGTAGGGGGTAGACGGGGCCATTTTTTCATATACAATTCTTATTATCTAAAAGACATGGCGGATTTGCTCAATGAACAAGTAGCAGAATTAGCAGAACAGGCCCGGCGGTTGGCCGGGCGTCTTTGACCAGGCCGGCAAGCGGTATCGGGTTGGCGAGATAGAGGCGGCAATGGCTCAGCCTGCGTTTTGGTCGGATCGTGAGAGGGCGGATTCTTTAGTGAAAGAAATGGGACAATTGCAAGATGTTCTTGATAGGGTTTCCGACTTGCAGTCCAAAATTGCCACCCTAGAAGCTCGCCCGGAAGAAGGCCTTTATTATGAAGCCAAGCGAATACTCAAGTCATTAGAAATGGACTTGCTGATGACTGGCAAATACGACCGACGTTCCGCGGTACTTTCTATTTTCCCCGGCGCGGGGGGTGATGACGCGGCCGACTGGGCCAGAATGCTTTTGGAAATGTACGAAAAGTATTGCGCTAATCGGGGATGGAAGACAGTGCGACTTGAAGATTCCGTCAATCGCAGAGTGATTGAAATTCGTGGTGATTATGCCTATGGCACTTTGCGACGAGAATATGGGGTGCACCGTTTGGTGCGCATTTCACCCTTTAACGCGAAAGGCCTGCGTCACACCTCCTTTGCTTTGGTGGAGGTAGTTCCCGATCTTCCGGAAGTAGAGGAGTCGCAGCTGCAAATTCCAGAGAAGGATTTGAAGGTTGAGTTCTTTCGCTCCGGCGGACCGGGCGGGCAGAATGTAAATAAGGTGGAGACTGCCGTGCGTGTGGTGCATTTGCCAACGGGCATTACGGCCTCATCCGAAACCCAGCGGTCTCAGTCGCAAAATCGGGAAACGGCAATCAAATTATTGAAGGCCAAGCTTTTTTCAATTATGCAGCAAGAGCAGGCCAGTGAACTCTCACAATTAAAAAATTCGGTGAAGATAGAGTGGGGGAGTCAGATTCGTTCCTATGTTTTAAATCCTTACCAATTAGTAAAAGACCATCGCACTCAATTTGAAACAACGCAGGCGGATAAAGTGTTAGCGGGAGAGTTAGACTCCTTTATTGAAGCGGAAATAGAGTTATTGAGGGATTAGCTTTTCTATTTCGGTGTGCGCAAAGGGGTGGAATATGGTATCATAAAGAGGCGGATAAAAGACGCCTCTTTTTTACTATTAAACGACGGGGCATAAACGCGAATAACCGCAATTTAGCCATGATAGCCTTTCAAAACGTATCCAAATTTTATAATGGTCACGGCGCCACTGCTCTGGAAGAGGTTTCTTTTCAAATTAATCCCGGAGAATTTGTGTCTTTGGCAGGAAGATCTGGAGCCGGTAAATCAACGATTATTAAGTTGCTCATCGGAGAAGAAAAGCCAAGCCGAGGCAGGGTATTTTTTGGACAGTATGAAGTAAATAAGCTTCGTTCTTCGGAATTACCGGCCTTGCGGCGTCATATTGGTATTGTTTTTCAAGATTTCCGTCTGCTCCCCAACAAGACTGCCTATGAAAATGTTTCTTTTGCCTTGGAGGTGGCCGGTCGTTCTAACCGTGAAATTCGTGAATTGGTTCCGCAGGTTTTGGACATGGTGGGCTTGTCGGACAAGCATAATAATTTCCCGCATCAACTCTCTGGCGGCGAGAAACAACGGGTTGCCATTGCGCGTGCCATGGTCCACCGCCCTGAGGTGATTATTGCCGATGAGCCAACGGGCAACCTAGACCCGTTCCATACCTGGGAAATTATTAATTTATTGCAAAAGATTAATCAGCTTGGCACTACGTTAATTTTGGCTACCCACGACAAAGAAGTTATCAATGCCATAGAGAAGCGAGTGTTAACGCTTGATCATGGACGCCTTATCAAGGACGAAGAAAAAGGAAAATATATCCTAGTATAAAATGATTACGGTATTTACTCGCATTATTCAGTACGGTATTAAGAATTTTTGGCGTAACGGCTGGCTTTCGGCGGCAACGGTGGCGGTGATGGTTATGGCTTTGATGGTGCTTTCTTCACTAATGATATTTTCTTTTGTGACTCGCCAAGCAGTTTCCTCAATACAGGACAAGATAGATATCAGTGTCTATTTCAAGCTTGATACTCCGGAAGACACCATCCTTTCCATAAAGCAATCTTTGGAATCGCTGACTCAGGTTAAGGATGTAACGTATATCTCCACAGACGAAGCTTTAAGCCGATTCCGAGAATCTCATAAAGATGATTCGGCAATTCAGCAGGCCTTGACCGAACTTTCCAGCAACCCCCTACAGGCCTCTTTAAATATTAAGGCCAAGGATCCGGAGAAGTATGAAGAGATTGCGAATTACCTTCGCGATACTCCAGCAATTAGCAAATACACGGATAGCGTTAGTTATTACAAAAATCAGGACGTGATTAACCGCTTGAACCAGATTGTGCGCAATGTGAATCGGGGCGGTGTTACGCTGACCGTTATTTTGGCAATTATCGCGGGGCTGATGATATTCAACACAATTTGGATTGCGACTTTCTCTAATCGTGAAGAAATTACTATTATGCGCGTGGTGGGAGCTTCCAATTTGCTGGTGAGGGGACCTTATATCGTTGAAGGAATCTTGGCGGGGCTCATTGCCGCGATCATCGCCATGGTAGGCACGGGCCCGTTATCGTACTACATCACCCCGTATGTAAATACGTTGATTCCCGGTACTAATGTGCTGCAGTATTATTTTTCCAATTTCTTCTCTATTTTTTGGGACTTATTATTATTCGGAGTGGGGGTGGGGGCGGCTTCTTCCTTTATCGCGGTGCGCCGTTACTTGAAGAACTAATTTGGCGCAACAACGCGATTTACGAGAATAAATTTTTTATTGTTTATTTTTTTCGATTGGGTCTGTGATTTCCTGCCGTTCGGAAAGAATAGTACGCAGCTAGCGCGCAGGCTATGCATATTGCCCCGCTGCATATAAGTGCCGAGTATTCCGGGGTGAAGATAGAGGCCAAAACAACCAGTGAGGCTATCTTTAAATAGATACCGGCGCGCCTTTTAACGCGTGTTTCAATAGCCGCATTTCGGGCTGTTGTTTTGGTGATTTGCAACTGGCCGCCCGCATACCAGGCTATGGCGCTAATGGCGGGTACAAAAATGAACGCGGCCGGAGGCATAGCCATCAGATTCCAGGTAAGAGAAATTAGGTTGATATAAAAAATAAAAAGAGCTAACAAAATTAAAAATACCTCGGCATATTTAAAGAATGCGCGGATATCATCGCGACGCTGGTCGTGTTCTAAAAGAAATAAAATAAGGGTAATAAGCAGTAGTCCGGCAGACGGAATGAGTAGCGGCCCCCATGTCCGAGGGGCGAAGGCGTCGGGAATGCCGGCCGAATTCCAGTGAATTGCTACTGCGTCTGGCAATAGGAAGGAGTAGTATATTGATATCGCGAATGAAAGGATGAGGATGCCCCATACAACTTCCTTGTGCCTAAGATGTTTGGAAGCGGTGAGCATTGGAAAAAATAATTGAATTTAGTATAGCAGACCAGGCATACTATGAATGTGAAAAAAATTGTAATCGTTTGTATTGTTTGCGCGTTAACTTTGCCGATTATTACGAGGGCGGCATTTAGTAATGATTTACGTTTTGGTAGCCAAGGACCAGAGGTTGCGGCCTTACAGGATTTTTTGCGAAAAGAGGGTTTGTTTACGGCTTCTTCCACTGGTTATTATGGTTTCATTACTAAGGCCGCGGTGGCCGCCTACCAAGCGCGTCAGGGTATTTCCCCTATTACCGGTCAATTTGCTGATAAGACAAGGATTGTCGCGCTGATTCAGGAACTGAAAGCGCAGCTTGCAGTTTTAGAGGCAAAATTAGCATCTCTCACAAAATTACCGGATGCCCAAAGTATTGTAGGGCTTAATTGCTTCTACAAGGATTCTCGAACTAATACCTTGCAAAACCTAGCCAAAGGTTCGGGGGTGGTTGTGTCGCCGGATGGGTACATTTTAACGGTTCGTCACTTGGTTGATTTTGACTACGCTTATCGGGTGTCTCCGGACTCCGTTAGTATCCCTGTGGCAGACCTTTCGCATCTCGCCTTTTCCTATTGCGATGTAGCTAGAGTGCCAGCGGGGACTGCTTTGCCCGATGAGGATATAATTCGCAAATTAAATCCCGCAACGCTCGCCTCCCAACCGCGATTGCGCGCAGAACTTGTAACAATTCTCAAAGATAGCCGAATGAGCTCCCTGGAAGAAGAGCGATTTGACGTAGCGCTTCTCAAAATTAAGGACGCTTCTGAACCGTTGCCTTACGCAGGTTTACTTTTGGATCGCAACCCAAGAGAAGGAGAAAAAGTAGTAACCTACGGTTACCCCGGAGATTTCAGTCAAACTCCAAACCAGGATTTTTCAATTCTATATCTATTGGGTGGGGTGGGAAAGGTAAAGAATGTTTACTGGGGTGATAAATTCTTTTCGGACCGACCGATCATAATAAATACGCGAATGGAGATTCACGGAGGACGTTCCGGCTCTCCGGTATTCCTGGATGGCAAGGTCGTGGCAATTGTTTCGGCGTACGCGCAAGGGGATACAACCGATTCTTACTCTGTTTCGGTCAGGGCGATCCAGCGGTTGTTGCAGAATTACATTAATTTGTAGTGATGCGACATTCTTCAAACAATTTATCACTGGTGCTTATCAATATCCGAAGTGTTTACAATACGGCTGCGATATTTCGGACCGCCGATGGCGCGGGAATTAAGAAAATCTATCTGGCGGGTATTACGCCATCTCCCAATACTCCCTTGGGTCTGCCGCGAAAAGATTTCGTGAAGATAAGTCTTGGCGCAGAACGGAACATTTCCTTTGAGAGTTATGCCCAGCCGTTACGTTTGGTAAAGAAGTTAAAAGCGGAGGGAGCGCGCCTTGTGGCTTTGGAGCTTTCCGATAAGTCGGTTGATTTTCGCTCATTGCGAATTACCGCGGGCGAACCAGTGGCGATCATTCTTGGAAACGAGGTGGATGGTATTCCTCCGAAGATATTGAACCTATGCGACGATGTCGCACAAATTCCGATGCGTGGCGGCAAGGAATCGTTAAATGTATCGGTGGCGGCCGGCATTTTCATGTATCATATTTGTGATCAATGGTACGACCAAATAAAAAAATGATGTTGCTGTTCGCGGTATTCTTTATCACTCTTGCGGGTATTGGAGGACTGGTGTTGATACTAGCCCGTCCAAACGATAGTTTGCCAGTAAATACCTGCCAAATTGGGCAAAAAAAATTTTCTGTTGAGGTGGCTAGCACGATCGCCGCGCGAATGCGCGGATTGTCGTATCGGCAATCTTTGCCTTCGGGTAGTGGTATGTTGTTTGTTTTTCCTACTAGTAATACCGGAGGATTTTGGATGAAAGATATGAACTTTGCCCTTGATTTGGTTTGGATGAAAAATGGTAGGGTCGTGGGGGTGGAACGGAATATCCCTCCTCCGTTGCCCGGCACGCCATTGTATGCGTTGCCTATTTATCATCCGCCCGAAAGCATAACTCATGTGTTAGAAGTTAACGCCGGAGAGGCGGCGGATATTAACGTGGGAGATACTTATAGTTGCAACGAAGGCACGATACCGGTAGAGTAATGAAAGAATCTTTCGATTTGGAGGTGCGCTAAAAACAATAAACGCTTTTGGTCAGTACCGAAAATTTCCGGGCTACTAATTGAATTTATGTGCCCGCAGTGCTTCCGTCCAATGGCGCTTGCGCAACTACAATTGTTCCGCGGCGTCCTTATAGCCGAAGGACTTTGCGCGCGTTGCCGCATTGCTCGGGAGTTTGAATACCTCCTGCCCGATTTTCCGAGGAGGGGAGAGTCTTGCATTCTCCTGCCAAGGTGCGGGTGTGGTACACGCCCATCCATTTACCGCCTGTTCCGGTGTCCCCGGCTGTTGGGGGCCATATCATTTTGCTTACGCTGCGCTTCTTTTGGCATCAGTTACTGGCCAGCGTAGCAATCACCTAGCCATTAAGTCTATCACCCCAGCTTCCCCTTTCGGTAGCTGGGGTGAATTTTAATCCTTTATTTCGTTATGCGCTCGTAGAACATACCTAAATGCAGCAGGTCAGCCTCACGAAAACGTTTTCCTAGTAGCTGCACTCCCACTGGAAGCTCTGCGGGGGGAGTTTTGGCGGGTATGGATAGCCCGGGTATTCCGGCTAGGTTGGCGGTTAGGGTAAAGATGTCGGACAGGTACATGGCAAGCGGGTCGGAGGTTTTTTCTCCCAGGCGAAATGCTTGGGTGGGGGAGGTGGGGGTAAGGATAACGTCTACTTCGCGGAAGGCGCGGTCAAAATCATCGCTGATGAGGCGTCGCACTTTTTGCGCTTTATTGTAGTAGGCATCATAGTAACCGGAAGAAAGAACAAATGTGCCTAAAATTATGCGGCGCTTTGTTTCTGGTCCAAATCCGGCACCGCGGTTTTTGAGATACAAATCAAGCAGGGTTTCATCGGCAGAGCGCTCTCGGGACGGAGGGCTATAACGAAGACCGTCGTATCTGCCAAGATTAGACGAGACTTCTGCTGGCATAATGATGTAGTAGGTGGACAGAGCATACTTGGTGTGCGGCAGGGAAATACGTTTGGTGGCTATCCCTAAGGATTCAAACGCGGCAATCGCTTGTTCCACGGCTTTGCGCACGGGCGCAGCAATGCCCTCAATAAAATATTCCTCCGGAAGCCCTATAGTGAGTTTTCTGATTTTTTCTAAGTCAGGTGAAAGCAAATCCGAATAATCGGCGTCTGTGGAGGTGGCATCTAAGGGGTCTGATCCGCGTATCGCGTTAAACACAATTGCGGCATCTTGCACGGTTTTGGCGAGGGGGCCAATCTGGTCTAGGGAGGAGGACATGGCCATTAACCCATGTCGCGATACACTGCCATAGGTTGGCTTTAATCCTACTATTCCACAAAGAGATGCCGGCTGACGAATTGAGCCACCCGTATCTGAACCGAGCGCGAACACGCACATATCGGCCGCCACCGCGGCAGCGGAACCTCCAGATGAGCCACCGGGGACGCGTTCCGGGTCGCGTGGGTTTTTGACCGGACCGAACGCTGAGTTCTCATTAGAGGAGCCCATCGCAAACTCATCCATATTACTTTTGCCCAAGATAACTGCGCCTGCGTTTTTAAGTTTTTTTATCACCGTCGCGTCATAGGAGGCAATATAATGCTCCAGCATTTTAGATGCCGAAGTCGCCGGTAGGCCTTGGCAGAGGATTGCATCTTTAACTGCGAATGGTATGCCAGACAAAGGAGAAATAGGTTCTCCTTTGGCGCGAGCTAAATCAGATTGTTCTGCGGCTCGCATTGCACCTTCCTCATCTAAAGAAAGAAATGCATTAATTTCTGGATTGTGTTTTTTTATGTGTGCAAAATGCTCCTGCGCTAGTTCTAGGGCAGTGAATTCCCCGCGCTCTAGTCCTTCCGCTGTTTTTTGGATGGTTAGATTTTTGAGCGGCGGCAACATGCTATTTGTTCAATACCGGAGGAATCTCCATTTGATTTTGGTGTGATACCGGGAACGCGTCGGCACCATGCCCCTGCAGGGTGCCTTTGCGTGCTTCATCATCGCGTAAGACATCAGTTAATAAAGTGCCGCCATTCATTGGGGCAACTCCCTCCGTATTAACCTCGCTCAATTCTGCCACGTAGGAAAGAATATTTTGTAAGTCTACAAGCAGGTTTGCTTCTTCTGTTTCTTCCAGGCGTATTCTGGATAGTCCCGCCAGGTATTCCAAGTCTTTTTTGGTAAATTTATTCATAGGTGCGGTTAACCCATTGTAGCGGCTTTTGGGAGCGAGAATCAATACGGGAAATGTGGTTCCATAGGAGAAAATCAGAACAAAAAATCACCGTGCCAGGGGGGAGGATCGAACTCCCGACATTGCGCTTATGAAACGCACGCTCTACCACTGAGCTA
>Ga0101944_10003251_pt1 | contig 23317 bp, 12 predicted proteins | sample DewCreD2012metaG_FD_75245 | JGI IMG/M metagenome (GOLD analysis project Ga0101944, IMG submission 75245) | Hot spring sediment bacterial and archeal communities from British Columbia, Canada, to study Microbial Dark Matter (Phase II) - Dewar... ... | reverse complement strand
CTGCCGGTCAGTCTGCGCGAGGTGGGCGCTGCCGCTGGGCTTTACACGGTCAGTGCGCGCAGCAGCAGTCGCACAGTGGCTAAGCGCTTGGTGTTGATGGAGTGAGAACGGGCGCGCGCTTCGCCCTTCTACCGAGCCGCCTCGCCCCTTGCGGGTGGGGCGGCTCGGTTTTCGATAGGATAGGAAGCCCTTAATGCCAAACGCTTTTCCGGCCTGACGGTCAGCCCTGAGGCTATCAAGGGGCGCCCTTTTTTTGTCCGCTATTCCTGCACCTCGCGCTCCAAGAGACGAAAAGTGTAGCGGTAAGGATTTTTGTCGTCGGCCTCGTGCGCCTCACGCCATACTTCGCGCCATTCGGCAGGGTCTATCGGCGGGAAAAAGACGTCTCCTTCGGGCGCTATATCCACCTCTGTGAGGTAGAGTCTATCGCAGAGGTCCAAACTTTGCGCGTAAAGGTCTCCGCCGCCAATGATGAATGCCTCGGTCTCACCGGTGTCGAAAGCGAGACCCAAGGCTTCCTCAATGGAATGAGCTACCAGCACGCCGTCAGCGGTGAAGAAGGGGTCGCGCGTGACGACAATGTTGGTGCGCTTGGGCAGTGGTCGCCCGATACTTCGGAAGCTGTTGCGGCCCATGATGACGCAGTGGCCTAGGGTAGTGCGTTTGAAATAGGCCAAGTCGGCGGGCAAATACCAAGGGATTTCGTTATTGCGCCCAATGACGCCATTTCGGGCGACAGCGGCGATGGCAGAGACAATCATGGGCTGTGTGTTAGTGGTTTTTAGGCGTAAAAAAACGCCGCTTTCCTCAGAACAACAGAGGAAAGCGGCGCAGGCAGGCCTATAACCGCCCAGCGGCTTAGAACCTTTTATTCACAACAATTTTGCGCACGATTACCTGGTCTTGCACGCGCAACAGGACAGTGTAGAGGCCATCGGACAAGTCGGACAGGTCAACGGTAAAGCGATGCGGCGAAGGCACACTTTCCTGGAAGACCCACCGGCCTGTCATGTCGAAGACCGTCAAGAAGACGTCGGACTGCACGGGGGCTGGGAAGAGGACGGACAGCTGCCCTGCCGTTGGGTTGGGCATGATGAGAAGGCCATTGGCCCACTCAGGCTGCCCTTTGACACTCGATAAGCTATCCACCACAAATGGGCCGGCGGTTGTGGTACAGCCCAGAGCATCGGTAATAATGACCGAGTAAGCACCGCTGCGCACGCTATCCAGGTTCTGGGTAGTGTTGGGCAGCGGGGCGCCATTGCGGAACCACTCGAAGGTGTATGGAGGCAGGCTACCGCTAACATTGATGCGCACTCCGCCTATGCCTAAGTCGCCCTTATCGGGCAAGATAGTATCGAGGGCGATGGTCAGCGGTGTCAGCACCGTCACTTCAAAACTGCAGGTACCCACATTTCCGCCGGCGTCGGTGTAAGAGTACGTGACCGGTGTAGTGCCGAGCGGGAAACGGGAGCCACTGGGGAGCCCTTCGACGAGGTCAAACATGCCGCCAATGCCCAAGCAGTTGTCCACGGCAACAGGCGCCGGATACGCCACAACGTCATCGCCAAAACAGCGCACAATGCTGTTAGGGCAGGTGAGTTTAGGCGGCAGGGTATCGCGCACAAAGACGGTGATGGTTTCGACAGACGTATTGCCCACTTCATCGGTGGCGGTAATGGTCAACTGCTGTGGACCGACGTGGGAGCAGTTGAAGGCTTTAGGCTCAAAAGCAACGGTCTTAACGGCGCAATTGTCCGTTACGGAGAGGTCAGGCACATTTTGCTGGTTGAGCGTAATACTGCCCGACGGGCCGAGGAAGACGTCTAAAGAGTCGCCTGCAATGACAGGAGGTTCTACATCGGTCACCTGGATGGTGGCTTGAGCCGTAATGGTGCAGCCGTTAGCATCCGTAGCCGTTACCGTGTAAGTACCTGGAGATAAGCCGGCGGCTTCCGGCCCTGTCAGGCCATTGCTCCATTGGTAGGCGATGCTTCCTGTGCCCCCTTGGGCTTCTACGGTAGCGCTGCCTTCGGGTCGGCCTAGGCACTCGGTATTTGCGGTGGAAAGCACCTCGATAGTTAGCGCAGGCGGCTCGCTAAGGGTTACTTGGTCTGTCACTTCGCAGCCCTTGCTATCGGTGATGGTTACGGTGTAAGTACCCGCGGGCAAGTTAGGTTCTGTTTGAGCCGTGCCGCCCGAGCTCCACTGGAAGGTAAAGGGCGGGTTGCCACCGGTAATCACCACAGAGGCGCTACCCGTGGCACCGCCATTGCACAAGACAGGGTTACCCAGCATACTGGTAGTTACGCCGCAATTACCAGGCTGCACTTCTACTGTTTGCGTAGCGGTGCAGCCGTTGGCATCGGCAACGGTTACCGTATACAGGCCGGCAGAGAGTTTAGTGATGGTTTGCGTGGTATCGCCATTGCTCCAGGTGTAGGTATAAGGCGGGGTTCCTCCGCTGGGGTTGGCTGTGGCTGAGCCATCGTTGGAGGTAGGGCCGCTCATGTTCACGGCACTGGCATTGGCCAGCACTGCTGTGGGTTCAGTAATAGTGAAAGAGACCACCTTGGGGCAGTTAGCGCCGTCCACCACTTCGACAGTATAGGTGCCAGGAGCGAGGTTCGACACAGAAGGCGTGGTTTCGCCGGTACTCCACATGTAAGTGAACGGGCTTACCCCCTGAATAACAACTACTTCTGCAGAGCCATCGCTAACATCCTTACAGGAGGTGTTTTGCGCGCTGACGGTAGCATCGAGCGTACAGTCGTAGGCGCTGACGTTAGCCACACCGATAGCAGTGCAGCCGTTAGCATCAGTGACAGTGACGGTGTAGGCGCCAGGCAAGAGGTTTTCGATGAGCGAGGTAGTATCGCCTGTGCTCCAGAGGTAGGTGTAGCCTGGCGTGCCACCGGAGGGCGTGGCGGTAGCTGTTCCGTCATTAGCACCGTTAGAGCCTTGGGGCGTACTGGCCATGGATACCGTCAGCAACGGCGGTTGGGGGACCGAGGCGCTAGCCGTAGCGGAGCACCCTTCGCCATCGGTAACGGTAACGGTGTACGTACCGGCTGACAGATTAGTCAGAACCGGCGTGTTATTGCCCGTACTCCACAAGAAGGTAAAAACACCGTTGCCGCCCGTAGGCGAGACGGCAACGCCACCGTTTTGCTGACCAAAGCAGAGCACCGCTACGACATTCTCGACATTGACGGCCACAGGGGGATGCTGGATGACGGTAACGGTGGCACTCGCCGTGCAGCCGTTGCTTTCGTCGGTTATAACCAACACGTAGTTGCCGGGCTCGTTTACTTCAAATATCGGGGTGTTGCCGGTGTTGAACTCGATGCCATCGGGGCGCCGCCACAGGTGAGTGCGCTGCGAAAGCGGCAGGTTGCTTGAGGCAATAAGATTTACTGTGGCGTTTTTGCAATTCAAGTTACCCGAAACACTGACTCCAGCCTGAGGGGGTATAGTGTCCTCAGTAACCACAGCTGTAGCCGTGCTGGTGCAGCCGTTTGGAGCAGTTACGGTTAGCAAGTAGTTGCCCGGCAAAGTGGCCACAGGGTTAGGGGCGGAGGAGGTAAAGCCACCTGGCCCGGTCCAGGCGAAGGTAACATTCGATGTTGGCGAGCTGCCCTGTAGGGTAACCTGTTGGAAGATGCAATTTAATTCGCCGCCCAAAGCTGAGGCCCCAGGCCGCAGGGTGTCACCTGTGACCACGGCCACAGCCGAGTTAGTGCAACCGGTGTTGCCATCGCGCACGACGACGGTGTACGTGCCAATGACGCTTACCGTAGGACTTTTTACTGAGGCAGAAAAACCGCCCGGCCCGCTCCAAGTATAGGTAGGAGTGTTAGCATTGGTCGTAACATTCAAGGTAGTGCTGGTCACGGTGCAGGAAATCGTTCCACCTGTAGCTGATGCAGTAGGTGGCGTAGTAGCGGCTGTAACCAACACATTATCTGTTTGGGTACAGCCATTGATTTCGTCCGTCACTTGTAGGCGGTACGTACCAGCGGCATTTACCACCGGGTTTAGGGTGTTGCTGCCGGAGACTATATTGCCGCCGTTGAGGGCCACCCAGAAGTAAGAGTACTGTGGGCCGACGGGGCCGACGCCTTGCAGTTGGATGACTGGCTGCTCACAGGTGATGACGCGGTCGGGGCCGCCGTTGGCATTAGGCAACGTTACATTCACCGGCACGGTTACTTCTGCCGTGTCGGAACAGATGATGCCACCGCTGACGTTGTTCACGATGAAATAAAACGGGCCAGCGGTAGAGACGTTGGCCGTCTTCGTCGTGCTGATTGTGTTGCCGAGGTTGTCTAACCACTTGTAAAAAACGGAGTTTCCGCTTGTTGTCAGGCTATCGGCACGAAGGGTGACGATGGGTCTTCGGCAGTTGACGGTGTCGGGCTTTTGAATACCCGCGCGGGCACGTATTTTGAGAATAGAGAAAATAACGGTGCTGTCGCAGCCATCGGCGGCTGTCATTGTTTCCTGGTAATTGCCTGAGTCACAGAAAGGAAAGCCATTTACCTCCAGGCATTCGTCGTTGCACAGCCGTGTGAGGGGCAGCACGCGCTGTTTGCGCGGTTGAGCAATGATGCGCTGCCGAACGGTACTGTCGCAGCCCAAATAGGAGGTGTACGGAGTAGAAGTGAGCACATACGTGCCTGGTATAGATATGGCTGTGAATGGCTCTTCTTCCCAAAAGAAGGGAAGTTCTTCAAAGCATATTCGGAGGTCAGGCAGTTGCGTGATGGGCAGGGGTTGGTTGGTAACGAAAATACACGTGCTCTTAGGCGTATCGCAGGCGCTGTTGGCCGTTGCGCAAATAAAGCCGCCCTGGTTGGCAAATTCTACCTGAATAGTGGAGGGCGCGTTAGGGAAAGCCGGCACAGTAAGGACGTTGGCATTAGTGCCGTTGATTTTAGTATTGGGCGGTGTCGTCCAGGTGTATGAAATTGCCCCAGGAACCGGCGGTAAGGTGTAAGTAGTCGTCGCTTGAGGGCATACCTGTTTCAATCCTTGAATGCTGTCAATAGCGCCCAGGGGCACTTTAGTGGAGCCCAAAGCCAGCCTAATATCAAACCGGCAGTTAGCGCCGTCGATACCATCCACCACCAAGTAGTACACTTTACCCACGGTCAGGCCCGTGGCCACGACGAGCGGATTCAGCGGGTCCACTGGCCCACAAGTTACCGCTAAATTGGGAAATTCACATCCCACTGCTACTGCTGCTTCAATGTCCGAGCCCGAAGAACAACCCAAGTTTCTGATCCAGAAAGCCACCGTTTCGGAACCGGCAATAAAGCCATACCAACGCGGACGTTCCAGCGTCATGGGAGGAGAGCCGAAGTCACAGAAGGTAAAAGCGGGCGGTTGTTGGGAAGGCGAAATGGGCAACAGGATATTGCCCTGGTCGCTGATGCTGTCAAAATTGCACAAAATACAAGCAGACTGGCAATAGAGCGCTCCACCGGGAAAAGGTGTGGGACATGGGAAAGGCCCGTTAGAGGGTTGCTGCGCTACGCCTCGTACACTGAGGATAGCTAGAGAAAAGAGCAGTAAAAAGCGCATAACTCGGTACGTTTAGAGATGTGATGTTTTAGTTTAAGATTAGTTGTAGATACGATAGGGGGGCGGTAGGCTGTACTATTGACAGTCAAAAATAATCATACGACAGAAGTGCGACACAGGTATTGTCCCGCTTCGACTGGCTGGCGACATTTTGAAAACGACAAGAGATACGCCACTTTGGGAGTTCACATTACACAAGTATTTCTAACTTTAAAAAGCGTCATGGGCGCCTCTAACTAAAGCAAGTACGCTGCAAAATGACCTTAGGCAGCGGTAGTGGAAATCACCGGCTCTACTTCCGCATGCCTACCAGTACGAGTGATTTCAAAAATCAGACCTACTTTTACGCGCCTGACTAAATTTAACTCTCTGCTCAAACAACTTTACTAAACACCTGCTATGAGTCTGTCTACTATGCTCTGGCCACGGTTGGAAGCCGTGGCTTTTCCGTTTGTCGCTGCATTGGCGGCGCTGCTGCTTTCCACTGTGCGATTAGAGGCCCAATGCGTGGGGGCACCCTGCTCTGTGCCCACTCCCTCTACTAATGCTCAGACGGCGTGCATCCTACCCGATCCGGCGGCGCTGAACTGCTACCAGGGGGCAACGACTCCAAGTACTCCCGAGTCTTTTCCTCCTTTCTGGTGTACGACTATTGAAAACAACCACTGGTTTGCTTTCACTGCCGATGCCCCTACTGTTTCTTTCACCCTCGAGGTGTTGAGTTGTTCCTCGGGCAACTGCCTGCAAGCGGCTGTGCTCAGCTCAACCGACTGTATCAATTTCACCTTCATGGGGCCCTGCGTGAGCGGCATTAGTCCTGGAGGGCAAGCCAACATAACGGGTAGTGGGCTGGTGCCTGGTCAGGTATATTTCCTCATGATAGATGGTTGTGCTGGCGCCCTTTGCGACTACGTCATCAACGGTAACGCGCCTCGCATCATTAGTGCACCCAATCGGGTGTGCTTACCGGCTGGGCCCAGTGTGCTGACGAGTAACCTGCCAGGTAACTGGACTATCGACCCGCCTAACGCTGGCACCTTTGCAGGCTCTTTTAATAATACCAGCAGCGTAGGCATCAACTGGAACACCAGTTACCAAGGGCCTGTACAGGTGTGCGTCTTCAGTCCTACGTGTAATAATCAGGACTGCCGCGACATTGAAATCGGACGCCGGGAAGCTACTACAGTAGAACTCTTCCTTTGCGCTGGCGAAAGTGTGGAGTGTGCAGGCAACACCTATAGCTCAGGAGGTACTTTCAACACCACCTTCCAAACCTATCAGGGCTGTGATAGTGTAGTTACTTGTCGCATTATCCCGGTACCTACCTACAGCTCGCCACTTTTCCAAATTAACAAGTGTGCTCCAGGCTCACACATCGTATGCGGTGAAGAATACAATCAAACAGGCGGCTACAACCACGTATGCAAAGGATATCGCGGCTGCGACAGTATCATCAACTTTTTCTTAGCCATTATGGAGCCCAAGGCGGTCATCAAACCGCCGGCTATTTTAGACTGTGATCAGAACAAAGTGATAACCTTAGACGGCACGATGTCCGTTACCAACCAGGCGGCGCAATTTGGTGGTCTGACGCTATACAACTGGAGCGGGCCCGGTATCGTTGGACCAGCCAATCAACCGACCGTTCAGGTCAACCAGCCGGGTCAGTATTGCCTTATCCTAACCCACACGCGAGGAGGCGTGTACTGTCGAGACACCTCTTGTGTAACGGTCTCAGCGGATTATGCTAAGCCACAACAACCGCTACTGCTGGGCAATCCTAACCCTTGCGGCGATTCCACGGAAATCTATGTCGTTCGACCTGTGGGTAGCCCGTCACCCACTTCCTTCACCTGGGTGCCTCCGCCGGGGGTCAGCATTACCCAGATAAGTCCGGACTCTATCCGCATTAAGTGGGACACCCTGATTACAGGCCCGCTATGCGTTACAGCCAATAACGCCTGCGGCGCCTCATCGCCTACTTGCTTGCCTATCGTAGTGCAACAGCCGATCATACCCCCACAGTTGAACGGTCCTAACGCAGTGTGTCCGAATGGCGGTGCTTATTTGTTCACATTAGACACCATACAGGTGGGTACTACCTACACTTGGACGGTACCAGCAGGCGCTGTGCTGACGGGTGCTAACGACTCTGTAAGGGTAGATTTTGCCAATGCCTCCAGCGGCCAAGTGTGTGTACAAGCCTCCAATGCCTGCGGTTCGATCGCTCCTATTTGCCGAAACGTACAGGTAGCGCCTTTGCCCACAGTATCGCTTAGCGGCGGCGGCTCTATTTGCCTAGGCGATAGTATTACCCTAACATTCACGACCTCGGGCAACGGTCCCTTCAATGTAGTGTGGTCGGCTGGAGCGCAGAACAATCCGCTCAATGGCATCCAAAATGGGCATACCATCCGTTTGGCTCCTACAGTAAACACTACCTATGGACTGGTGAGCGCTACTGATGGCTCCACTCCTACCTGTCAGGCTGTGGTGAGTGGTAGTGCCGCTGCTGTAGTACATCCGCACTACACCGTTAACCAGGTAAGACAAATCTGCGAAGGCGACTCTATCTTACTGCAAGGCGCTTATCGAAAGACGTCAGGCACTTATCGCGATAGCTTGAGCACCGTCCACGGCTGCGATAGCATCATTGTTACCGCGCTTACTGTTTACGACATCGACACAACGCTCATTAACACGGGCTCGTGCAATCCCAGCCAAGTGGGCGTGTTTACCAATGTTTACAGCCAAACTAACGGCTGCGATAGCGTAGTGATCACTACTGTGGTGCTCCTCCCCACCGATACGACTCGCCTGTTTGGCACCAGCTGCGACATTACCAAGACAGGGGTTTTTGTGCAAAACCTCAACAACCGCTTCGGCTGCGACAGTACGGTTATCTTGACTGTTAACTTCTCTCAGTCCGATACTATCCTGTTCTTCCGCAACTCATGCAACACCAGCGAAGTAGGTGTTTTCGTTGAGCAATACGTTTCCTCGCTGGGCTGCGATAGCGTAATTATAACGACTGTCAATTTTTCTGGTATCCCAGTCACCCAACTAACCGGCACCACTTGTAATCCGGCCGAGGCGGGCGTATTTACCCAAACCTATACAACGCCACAAGGCTGCGATAGTACAGTAGTAACTACCGTAACCCTCTTGCCTTCTCATCAGACGAACTTGCAGGCTACTACTTGCAATCCAGCAGAGGCCGGTGTTTTCATACAAAACCTAACTAACCAGTACGGCTGCGACAGTATTGTCACCACCACCGTCAGCTTGTTGCCCAGTAGCACTACTAACCTGACAGCAACAACTTGTAACCCGGCTAATGCGGGGGTTTTTGTGCAGAATCTAACCAATCAATACGGCTGTGACAGCATAGTAACTACTACGGTGACCTTCGTGCCCCTTCCACCTACCCAACTGACGGCCACGACCTGCGACCCAGCAGCAGCGGGCGTTTTCTCGAGAACACTCGTAACTGCCCAAGGATGCGATAGCACCGTCATCACCACCGTAACGCTGCTGCCCAGCGACACGGTCAACCTCTCAGCGCAAAGCTGTAACCCGGCTAATGTGGGCGTGTTTGTTCAAGACCTAACCAACCGCTTTGGCTGCGACAGTATAGTCATCACAACGGTCACTTTCTTCACGCTGCCCATCACCCAGGTATCTACGACAACGTGCGACTCTACGCAGGCGGGTGTTTTCACCAGAACCCTAAAAACCGCCCAGGGCTGCGATAGTACCGTCGTCACGACGGTAACGCTGTTGCCCAGTAGTGCTACCTTCGTGGACCGCACGACTTGCAACCCAGCCCAGGCAGGCGTTTTCTATGAGGGCTATCTCAACCAGTACGGCTGTGATAGCTTAGTCACCATTACCGTCTCCTTTGTGCCTCTGCCGCCCACCAACTTGACGGCTACGACCTGCAACCCCAACCAGGCAGGTGTCTTCAGCCAGACGCTTAAGACAGCCCAAGGCTGCGATAGCACGGTCATCACCACTGTAACGCTACTGCCCAGCAACACTACTAACCTAACGGCTACGACTTGCAACCCGGCGGAAGCGGGCGTTTTTGTGAAAAAACTGACCAACCAGTACGGCTGCGACAGCACCGTAACAACTACGGTCACCCTACTGCCGCGCGATACCACTTACCTAACGGCAACCACTTGCGATCTTAACCAGGTAGGTGTTCAGCGCGTAGTGCTGACCAATCGCTTCGGCTGCGACAGTACGGTGTTCACGACCACCTCTCTATCGCCGCCGGCTTTCTGTAGCGCCGAGGCCAGCGTGACCGGCTCCGAGATCCCGTGTGCCCAAACGACGGGAACACTTACCCTCAGGGCTACGCTGGGCATCCCACCGTTCACTTACGAGGTGCGGCAAAATAACCAGGCGGTCAGAACTGGCACTATCAACGCTCTCAACACCCCACAGGTGGTCAGCGGCCTACCTGCTGGCTCTTACACCGTCGTTGTTACGGCCTCTACAGGCTATTCCACTACGCTGCAGGCGACTATCGTTCAACTGTTGCCTCCTGTTATCAGCAGCCTGACGACCCTCGACTACGGCGGCTTTGGCGTCAGCTGCCCGGGCGCGGCGGATGGCAGCGCCAAAGCCAGCGCCACTGCCGGAAAACCGCCGTATGTATTCGCCTGGTCATCCGGAGCCGCGGGTAATGAAGCTAAAAACCTAAGCGCAGGCACCTACACGGTTACCGTCACCGACGACAACAACTGCACGGCCACGGCCTCTGTCACCCTGACAGAGCCTTCTCCCTTGGCTATGGCCTTTGTAGTCGCAGACATCAGCTGTTTTGGGCGCCGCGATGGCAGAATTACCGCCCAAGTAAGTGGCGGCGTACCCCCTTACCGCTACGCCCTGAACAACGGCATATACCAGAGCAATGCTACCTTCACCGGCCTGGGCGCTGGTTCGTTCACTGTGCGCGCCATAGATGCCAGCGGCTGCGAGATTGCTGAGGTTATCGTCATCAACTCGCCTCCTCCGCTCGAAGTGAGCTTGGGCGGCAACAAGACGATTGCTCAAGGTGACTCTACAAAATTGGAAATCGTTGTCAATGTCCCGTTAGATAGCATCCAAACCATCACGTGGGGCCCACCGTTAGATACGACTGACTGCGTCCGCTGCTTCTCGCTAAATGTGGCGCCTATCGTAACGACTACCTATTCCGTAACTGTAGTAACCAACCAAGGCTGCGCGGACTCTGACAAGATAATCGTCTTCGTGGATAGGCGTCGTTACCTCTATGTGCCCAATGCTTTCGCACCGAGTAGCGACGGACCAAATAGGGTCTTCTACATTTCGGCTAAACCTAACACTGTCAGAAACATCCGCACGCTTCAGGTCTTCGGGCGTTGGGGCGAAGCGGTCTTCCGGTTAGATAACTTCCAGCCAAACAACCCCGAAGTGGGCTGGGATGGCATGTTCCGCGGCCAAGCCCTCACACCGGGTGTATTCGCTTGGATGATGGAAGTAGAATTCATCGATGGCGTCATCGAGACGTACTCTGGAGACGTGACTATTGTGCGTTAAGCACATCGAAGCGCAAGACGACGAGGTTCAATTTGGGAAGCTCTCCAAGTTGAACCTCGCTTTTTTTTTAGCGTTTAGCCGCCATGCAGTTTTTTCGAAAGAAAACGAGACGGCAGACCTTTCAAGCCCTGAAAAAAGTAGCGTGGTGCGCAGGTCTGCTATTAGCCGGCATAGGACTGAGCCAATGCGAACAAACGCCGGGGCGTATGGAAGGCGCGGGGTTGTACCGTGTACATTGTGCTAATTGCCATATGGAGAACGGCGAAGGACTGGGCGCACTTATCCCGCCCTTGGCCAAGTCGGACTACTTGGCGACTCACCGAGAGCAATTGCCTTGTATCGTGCGCCATGGGTTAAAGGATACCATTGTGGTCAATGGTACGATATACACAGAAGCTATGGCGGGCATCTCATCGCTTTCTGACATTCAGATTACCAACATCCTCAACTACATCCATGCCAGCTGGAGCAATGACTTGCCACCCTACAGACTCGATGAGGTGCGACAGCTGCTCGAGCAATGCCGCTGAGGGCAAACGCCTTTATTTGCCGATGCAAAACCGCGCAAAGATGTTGCCCAGGATATCCTCCACCCCTACTTCGCCAGTAATCTCACCCAGACAGGCTAAGGCCCGACGAATGTCTTCGGCGACCCATTCGCTACTGACACCCTGTGTCAGCCCTACCTGCACGTCAGCCAGCGCCTGATCGGCTCGGTGTAAAGCCTCGTAATGGCGTGCATTGACAGCGATAGCACTTTCCAAGTGGACGCCTTTGCCTATCGCCACCTCCAGCAGCGTCTCCTTTAAGTATTCGATGTTCATCTGATTTTTGGCCGATACGGGTATAATAGCGGCCGGAAATATTGGCAGCGTGTCCGGGTCGAGTGTCTCACTACCAGCGGGCCGCAGATAAGAAGGTATTTCCGCAGCGTTAGGCTGCTGCAGCCAATCCGTTAGGAAGTAGGGATTGCGGTCCATTTTGTTACACACAACCACCAACGCAGCGTTGGATGACGTCGTTTCTACGGAACGGGTAATCTTCTGGCCAATGACTTTTAGGTCGTTGTACACTTCAGGTAACGAGGTCTCGGATACATCCCACACATACACTACAATGGCGGCCTGCTCGATTTTTTCTAAAGTGCGCCGCACGCCAATAGCTTCAATAGCATCTTGAGCCTCGCGAATGCCGGCAGTATCCACCAGCCGGAAGGGCACGCCGCCAAGGTTGATGACCTCTTCGATGGTATCGCGCGTAGTACCGGCAATATCCGACACAATGGCGCGCTCTTCATTGAGTAACGCGTTGAGCAAGGTGCTTTTACCGGCATTGGGCCGCCCGGCAATAACGGTGGCCACGCCGTGTCGCAGGGCGTTGCCCCATTGAAAAGAGCGCATGAGGGTGGCGATGTACGAGCGAATGCGCTCCACCAAAGCCTGTAATTGAGGGCGATTAGCAAATTCGACGTCTTCTTCGGCGAAGTCGAGCTCCAATTCGATGAGACTGGCAAAATGGATGAGCTCTTCGCGCAGGTGTGCAATCTCGCTCTTAAAGCCGCCGCGCAGCTGGCGCATGGCCACTGCGTGGGCTGCTGCCGTCTGGCTGGCGATAACGTCAGCTACCGCCTCTGCCTGAGTAAGGTCTATTTTCCCATTGAGGAAAGCCCTCAGCGTAAACTCACCCGGCGCCGCTAAGCGAGCTCCGTGGCGCAGAAGTAGCTCCAATACTGCCTGCTGGACGTATGGCGAACCATGGACGGAGAACTCCACGACATCTTCGCCCGTGTAGGAGCGCGGCGCCCGAAAGACAGTAGCCATTGCCTCATCAAGCACTCGCCCAGTTTCGTCTTCTATGCGCCCCAAGTGCACTGTATGGCTAAGCTGCTCCTCCAGGCGTTTGCCTCGAAAGACGGCGTCCGCTATGCGCAGCGCACGCGGCCCCGACAAGCGCAATACGGCAATAGCGCCCGTGCCGGGCGGTGTAGCTAGCGCTGCTATAGTGTCGGTCAAATCGGGCAGTGCCGGCATGAAAAGGCGGTGTTTGCGGGAGAAATAACTCTTTCAAAGAGTCAACAAAGGTACGCCAGTGAACCACGCAAGCAAAAAATACCCGGCTGTGACTTTTCACAACCGGGGTTCTCGCCTATAGAAGCATAAGACATCTGAACAACCGGGGCATTCACGAGGAAAGTACACCTCAGAACGCTTAGTACCCGCCTTATTGAAAGGCGATCGGGCTAAAAGCAGTAGAAAAAGCAAAAACGACCTCGACAGGAACTGCCCCCTGCCAGGCGCGCGCATAGTACAGCCTTTTAAAAAAGGAAAAGAAGAAGCGGAGTAGGAATCTGCTCATGAATGGGATGAAATGAATAATGTTCGTGTAATCGGCGACAAAGCAGATGTCGAAGAATGCAGATTAAAAAGACATTCCAAAGATACAGACCAACGCACCGGTGCTGCTTCCGAAAAACACTTTTTTTCAAAAAAGTGTCGCTTGCCTTTCAGTGTTAAATGCCTGTAGCATGCTAAGGAACAGCGAAACCTTCCCAGTTGGGTTTGGCGTGTTCCCAATGGCTAAGTACCTTCTCCCGAGCCGGATACTCCGAATAGATTTCGCCGCGCTGAATAGCTTCCAATACGTGACGCGTAGCTTTGGACACATTATCGGGCAGCATGTGCTTCGGAAGCCAGCGGACATCTTTGAACTTTTGCGGTTCTTGCGATGCTGGTTCTCCGCGAAAATGTTCTGTATGAAAATACAGTACCAGCAAGGTCTGGTCTTTTTTCAGCTTATGCCGATGCAGGACGTGGACCAACCGTAGGGTCTGGGGTAGAACGTGAATGCCGGCCTCTTCTAAGGCCTCGCGCGCTAAGGCCTCTCGAGCGAACTCGCGCTCTTCCACGTTACCACCGATAAGCGAGAAGCGGCCACCATTTTTTTTGGTCTGGCGCAGGAACAAAAGGTTCCCCTCTTGCTCCACTAAAAGCCGAACGGCGAATATCAGCATCTGCGTCTGGGATAATCCAAAGTCTAATATACCGATTGACGCGGTTAAAGGTAGCGCAATCGCGCTGATACAGGGCATAAAGTTTTTGTCAACTCACCCCTCCTTGAGCCAACGGCACTGTTCAGCGATTAAGTGGTGGCCTGGTAGTCTGTGGTGGAATGACCTCTACTTGCCACCCAGCTCCCTCGGCAACAAAACCGATGATACCGAGCACTTTATCCGTCTGCTCTCTGGCAGTGGCCATAAGATTGCTCTTTAATGCCGACTCGCGGATGAGCTCCTTGGCTTTTTTATTTAGGTAGGTCAAATCTTCCGCAGAGAAACTTTCGAATAAGCCGGTAGAGACGTCGTAATAGTCCACTTGATGGTCAATACTGAGAATTTGCGGTTCGGGCAATGGGCCAAGGCGCACCGTACGCGCCGCAGAGTCCACTTCTATTCTTAAGTTCTGCAGGTCATAACCCACGGCTACCGTAGCATGGACACGCAGCAGGGCCTTTTTGTTCCACAACCAGGAGAAATAGCCGCTGTATTCGTTATAGCCGTACACTTCTGCAAACTCGCCCTCTACCGTAGTCAGTTTGAGGACTTCCCTCACCCTATCCAACAGCACCGTGGCTTCTTCAAAGGGCTTAGGCTCGGTCTTAGGACTTAGAAAGTGGTAAACGACCCACCCACCGCCGGCAAAGGCAAACACCATCGCGAACAAAAAAAGTAGGGAGCGAATGCGTATGACCATGACTGCGCTTGGATTGAAGCGCAAATTTCAGACATTTGACGCAGGAGAAAGCCCTGTTGTTTACAGCAAAATAAAGGCCTTGTGCTTTCGGATGCCAGAGAGCACTTTTTTTATTTTTATGTATAAAAACGAAAAATCTACCTTATTTACACTATGAGATGGCTACTTATTGGCCTCCTGCTGTTTTGCCTGGCTGCCTTTGCTGGGCGTGCTCAGACGGATACGCTTCGCTTACTATTTGCTGGCGATATCATGGGGCACGCTACCCAAATCAAAAGCGCTGAGGTAGCAGCTGGCGAGTATGATTATCGCCCGTGTTTTCGCTACATTAGCCCTATCCTACAACGGGCCGACGTAGCTATAGGTAACCTGGAGTTGACACTGCCCGGCCAACCGCCGTACACGGGCTACCCTATGTTTCGAAGCCCTGATGCACTGGCCGTAGCGCTGCGAGAGGCGGGCTTTGATATCATTGCCACTGCTAACAACCATTCTAACGATGCCCGGGGCAAAGGCGTAGTAAATACTATCGAGACACTTCGGCGATTGGGTTTTCAGCAGACGGGGACGTTTAAAAACCAGCGCGAGCGCGACCTGTTCTACCCGCTCATGGTGTACCAGAACAGTTTTAAGCTGGCGCTGCTTAATTACACCTATGGTACCAACGGCATTCCTACGGACTCGCCTACGATAGTAAATCTGCTAGATACAGTGCAAATAGCGGCCGACCTTGCTGAAGCCCGAGCCCGAAAGCCGCATTTTATCATCGCCTTTGTGCACTGGGGTTCGGAGTATCAGACGGAAGAGAATGCAGCGCAGCGCCGAATGGCACACTTTCTCATCCGCAACGGGGCCGATCTGGTGGTGGGTGCACACCCGCATGTGGTACAACCTATTAAAATAGAGACAGTCACTACAACCGATGGCACGCAGCGCTCTGCTGTGGTGGCTTACTCCTTGGGGAATTTCATCTCCAACCAGCAAAAACCAGGCACCGATGGCGGCATCCTCTTCGGCGTCGAGTTGCTGCATCGCGAGGGTGTGCCCCAAGCAGAAGTGGGGCGCTTTGGGTACATACCGGTATGGCGCTACGTCCACCGCGAGGCCAACAGCAAGACGACGTTTTTTGCGCTTCCGGCTGCTGATGGCCCACCCCCTGACTTGAAGATGCCCTGGGAAGCCCGCCAGAATATGGAGCGCTTCTTGGAGCGAATACGTGCGCAGCTGCGCGGAGTGGACGAGTGGAGAGAGTAGTCAGGCGGCCGGTTGAGTTGCCCGAGGCAATTTGATGGTAAGCGTGGTGCCCTTACCCAGCTCCGACGACTTGACGAAGATCTTGCCGCCGTGGTAGCGCTCTACGATTCGCTTCGATAGCGAAAGACCCAGCCCCCAGCCGCGGGTCTTAGTGGAATAGCCGGGCTTGAAAATGGTTTGGAACTTGCTAGATGGAATGCCTTTACCCGTATCCGATACGTCAATATACACTCCGTCCTGTTCTGGGCGCACGGTGACCTTAATGACGCCAACGCCACCCTCCATGGCATCAATGGAATTGCGCAGCAAGTTTTCTATGACCCAATCGAACAACGGCGGGTTGATGCTAACCATAAGCGACTCATGGGTCGCAGGGTCCGGAAAGTCAAAGGTTACGCGACGCGGAGCACGGCGCTGCATATAGTCGCGGCAGGCAGCCAGCTGTTCGTACACATTGACAGGATAAAGCTCTGGCTGCGAGCCAACCTTGGAAAAGCGGTCGGCAATGAGTTCTAATCGGTTAATGTCGTTCTCCAGTTCGCCAATCATTTCCAAATTGACTGGGTTATCCTCATTAGCGGCTTTGAGCGCCTCTATCCAGCCAATGATAGCCGTGATGGGGGTGCCTAATTGGTGGGCGGTTTCTTTGGCCATACCCAACCAAACCAAGTTCTCTTCTGCACGACGCGCAGCGCTAAAACCCATATAACCAAAGGCAATGAAGGCCGCAATCAAAAGCAGTTGAATAAACGGATAATACTGAAGCAAGGCTAACAGCTTGGAATGGCTGTAAATGACCAACTTATCTACATCGGGCGGCACGCGCACCCGTATGGAATCTGCACCTTGTTCCCTCATACGGGCAAGTGCTTTCTGGAGTTCCTCTGAATTTAGCGAGTCGGAGGAACTGAGGTTTCGATAGAGTTCAATACGCCGCAGCTCATCCAAGACAATAACCGGGATGGTGTTGTTGTCGGTAATGATGCGCGCTGGCAAGGTGAGGTCGCAGTTCAAATCCTGATCCAACCGGTTAATGACGCGCATGGCTTCAGCAAATTGGGCCGCTTGCTGCTTTTCGCGCTCTACCAACTGGTCTGCTAAGTATTTGGTGTATAGCAGCGATATGATGACGATGAGCGCTCCTCCGGCCGCTAAGTACCACTTCCACCTTGATTTCCGCGAGTAGATGTCCATTTTTTCAAATTGAGCGACAAAAATGGAGAGTTTTATTGGCAGCAAAACGAGCAACTAAAGGCGACAAGTGCCCAGGGCTGTTTTTGGATTTTATTTGTTCGTGTTGGGAGGCAACACACCGCGGCGCGTGATGTTAAAATTGCATCAAAGGCCAACGCCTCTTCAGAGCAAACTGTCCTGACCATCTATCTTCGCCACTACATGTTTCCAAGAGCACGTCTGATGATATCTGTCCCTTACCCAAAAGAAATATCCACATGCATACGCCGCTGGGGGTTGGTGTGTGCGCTTGCAGGTAGTTTTTCGACCACCTGGGCACAGCTCTTGGGCGTAGTTCGCGGTGAGCATGGAGAGCCGCTGCCTTATGCTACCGTGTACGCACGCAACACGACCAAGGGAACCGTAGCTAATGCCGAAGGTGAATACCGGCTGGCGCTGGAGCCTGGCGAATACTACATTGTTTTTCAGTATATTGGCTATCGGCAGCAGGTAGAAAAGGTAGTGGTGGAAAGTCGCCCTGTTGTGCTAAATGTCCAGTTACAACCAGCCAACCTAGAAATTGCCGAGGTGGTCATTTCAAGCGAAGACCCGGCCTATGGCATTATGCGCAAGGCCATTGCCAAGCGCGAATATTACAAAAACCGCACACCCGACTACAGCTGCGACGTGTATATCAAGGGTTTTTACAAACTTTTAGACGCCCCCAAAAAAGTCCTGGGCCAAGAGGTGGGTGACATGAATGGCATCCTGGACTCTAACCGTACCGGCGTGATTTATCTATCGGAATCGGTGTCTAAACTATACGTCCAAGGCCGCCCCTTGCGTACAAAAGAAATCATGGTGTCTAGCAAAGTCAGCGGCAACACAAGGGGGTATAGCCTCAACCGGGCCACCTTGACGGAGTTAAATCTTTATGAAGAGCACTTGTCGCTCGACCGGGATGTGCTGTCGCCTCTGGCCGACAATGCTTTCGCCTACTACTCCTTTCGCTTGCTCGGCCGCCTACGAGACAACAACGGCTACACCATATATAAGATTGAGGTTACGCCCAAACGCCCGGAGTCACCGGCCTTTTTTGGCCATTTGTACATCGCTGACGAATGGTGGAACCTCACGGGTGTTGACCTTCACATCACCGGCCAAGCAATCCAACAGCCAATTTTGGACACCCTTTCGGTGCGCCAGGAGTTTGCGCTGGTGAATAAGCCTGACCAGTGGTGTCTGCTGAGCCAACACACCGGCCTAACCTTCGGCTTTTTAGGATTTCGCATTGGTGGGTTCTTCTTTAGTGTCTTTTCTAACTACGACCTGCGCCCGCGTTTCGAGGGAAACTTCTTCGGGCGTGAGCAGTTCCGTATGGAAGAGGCGGCTTCTCAACGCGACAGCGCGTACTGGAACCAAGTGCGCCCCATACCGCTGACAGAAGAAGAAGAGCGGGATTATGTGCGCAAGGACAGCTTGGAGCAAATCTGGGAGAGCAAAGAATTCATGGACAGCCTCGACGGCGTGCGCAATAAGTTTAAAGTAATCCACTTATTCACCGGCTACACGTGGCGAAACTCGTATCGCAAGCAAACCTTTTCATGGCCCTCGCCCATAGAGGGTTTGCAGTTCAATACCGTACAAGGTTGGGCATTGGATGTGCGCCCGTCCTTCCGCCAAAGCGAAAGCCGCCGCCGCCGCTCGCGTTTTTGGGAGATAGGCGGCTCGCTCAACTACGGCTTTTCGGAACGACGGCTGCGCAGCAGCGCGCGCATCGCTCGGCGTTTTGAAAGTTTCTTTTACACGCAAGCTGAGGTGAGCGGTGGCGTAGTAGCGGAGCAATTTGACCGCAGCCAACCTATTAGCCCCTGGACGAACCAATTGTACTCCCTCCTGGCGGCACGGAATTACATGAAGTTGTATGAAAAAGCCTACCTCAGCGCGCAGTTTAGCCGCTACATCGTCCCCGGCTTGCGCGTGCGAGCCAGTGCTGAGTGGGCCGAACGGAGAGCACTGGTCAATCGCTCCAATTTCACTTGGTACAAAGGTGAGCGTGAATATACACCCAACAGCCCGCTGCCTTTACCTCTTACCGAGCCGGAAGTACCCTTCTTCGACCCTCACCGCGTGTTTCGCATAGACCTGCAGGCACGCCTTCGGTTTGGTCAAAAATACAGCACCTATCCGGACTATCGCACCTATTCCGGCTCCAAATGGCCTGATTTGGTGCTCTACTACACCCAAGCCATTCCGGGTATTGCTGGAAGTACCCTCCACTATCAACGCCTGCAAGCCGAGCTGACTCACACCGAATGGCGCTGGGGGCTCCTGGGTTATTTGGATGCTAAAATGGGCGCAGGCACTTTTCTGGGCCGGCAGCGCATCGAACTGGTGGACTACTTTCACCCACGCGGCAACCAGACCATCTTGGGTAAGCGCTCTGAATACCTGAACAGTTTCTTTTTGCTGCCTTATTATGAGTTTAGCACAGACGGCACCTTCGCCTATGCACACCTTCGCCACCACTTTAACGGATGGGTGTTGGAAAAAATACCGCTTCTACGAAAACTGGGATGGCGCGAGGCTCTGACCTTCAACGTGTACTATGCCGACCGCTTTGCTAACCAGGGCATGCATCCTAACACACAACTACCCTACTGGGAGGTTGGTTGGGGCTTTTATAATATCGGTATCGGTGTATTCCGACCTTTCCACATAGACGTGGCCGCGGGATTCTTTAGAAATGCATACTACCGCACCGGAGTGGTATTGGGTGTAGAGCTATAAGGTGAAGTTTTTACGAAAAAATGAATGGCAGCGTTGCGCGCATTCGACAAACAGCTTACCTTTGTCGTATACTAGCAACTTTTTTTAATCCAAATTGGTTTAGGCGCTCGCAGTAATCTCATGAAAAAAGTTTCTTCGCTTGGGGAAATCTTATTCTCAGTATTTGGACACGGAATACGCTAAGGCGGTATTCTGTGTCCAAATTATTTCGTTGGCATTTTATCACTAAAATCCATAGTACTCATGAAAAGTTTTTTGCGAAAGAAGTCAGTCCAGTTCTTAAGCCTGACGATGCTCTTCTCATCATTGGTGGGTGCAAGTGTTCTGCGCGCCCAGAATGTAGGGCCGGCGTTGCCGGACAAGCAGATCAACTGGGTATCGCCCTCCATGGCAATGGACCGCCTTACCCAGTCTATGGTGACCTTAGAGCAGCAAGTCCAGATGGCAGGACAGTCTAGTCCGCTGGTGTACAAGCTGAAGTATTACGCGTCAGTTTTTCACTCCATCGAAGAGGGATTGTCCGTGCCTGCTGCCGTGGATGCCAACTACGGCCGCTTTGTGCCGGGCGTTGCGGATATTCCAGTAGAGTATCCCAACTCCATACCGGTAAGTACGTGGGCTGCCTACCGGCAAGAACTAACTGAACTGCTTCAGAATTAAGGCCCTATTAACTTTAATTACATGGCTCATTCTAAATAAGTAAATCTCATGAAAAAGTTTTCTACGCTGAGCGAATGCTTTTTGAAAGCAAAGCGACAGGCCATTAGCTTGTTTGCCCTGCTTTTTGCAGTGCTGAGTAGCCAAGTGGCTCACGCACAGTTGAACTATGTGGCTGTAGCCTGTGCTGACCCATACGTGGTGATTGCTAACCAACCGGGCAGTACCTACCTGGGTAGTGGTGACGATGTTGTGTTTACCAACATTGCCTTGCCCTTCAACTTCACTTTATACACGACTACCTATACCACTGTCAATATTGGCACTAACGGCTTTATCGTGCTTAACCCAGGAACCAACCGCGGATTCGGCAATGCCACCCTGCCTACAGCTATAGCAGGTGCAGCGCTTTATCCTTTTTGGGACGACCTGGACGCCGACCCGCTTGTAGTGGCCGGTTCTGGTGTTTACACGCGCGTGGATGGCACTGCTCCAAACCGCATTTTCACTATTGAATGGTGGCGTATTGGGCATTTCAACATGGCTGCTGGTACGGGTGACATTACTTTTCAGGTGCGCTTGTTTGAGAATGGCAACCGCGTGCAGTTCAAGTACCAAGATGTGGAATTTGATGGCCCGCACGTCGGCTTTAACAACGGCCTGAGCGCTACTATTGGCCTGGAAGACGTGGTGGCCACGCCGCGCCCCTTCACCTTAGTTGGCTTCAATACGGCCAGCGTGACTAATGGCCAGTGCATCGAATTTGTATTGCCTCAAGCGTGCACGCCTATCGCTGGTCCAACCCTGAATTTTAATACCTCTCCCGGACTATGCGCTGCCACGGCCACCATTGCTTTGCCCACCTTTAATCCACCGGGCTGTGCTAATGGCGTCACTGTGGGCCTGCGCTATAGCCTCAATGGAGGGCCTTTTGTCAATGTAACGCTACCTGCTGCCAATATCACCATCACTGTACCTAAGGGCTCCAATGTGATTACGTGGCAGACCTTTGTTATTTCCAGCGGCGCTACTGCGGGGGTGGCTACCCAGATCATTAACGTCAATGATAACGAACCGCCGAAACTCAACTGTCCGCAGAACATCATTGTCAACCTCGGCCCAGGGGAGTGCTGTCGCAACATCACTTGGCCCGAGCCCACGGCCACAGATAACTGCCCCTTCCTGCAAGGTCCGTTCCAGTTGAACACCATCAACCTCGGTGGCAACGCCGGATCGGTCGGTGGCATGGTGTTCTTCAATATCAACAACACCTCGGGACAGCCCATTGTGATTACGGCTCTGGGAATGAATATCTCGGCAGCCACGTTGGTGAATATCTACACAAAGGCCGGCACACACGTGGGCTTTGAGACCAACCCGGCTGCTTGGACGCTAGCGGGTACGGCTAATGCCAACACAGGGCCCTTTTCGGGACCATTTCCAGGTAATGGCACCATCACGCCCGCTATAGTAACAACTCCTTCTGGTGGCCTTACTTTAGGCCCAGGGCTCTGGGGCATCGCTCTCCATACGCCTACGGCTCAGAACAACTATACTAACGGTAACGGTGCAAACCAGACATATAGTGATGCCAATATCACCATTAACCTGGGGTCTGCTGCCAATACGTTGTGGGGCGCTCCCTTCACACCACGCGTGTGGAATGGCTTTGTGCGCTATCAAATAGGCGGCAACGCGCAAATCATTCAGACGGCTGGCCCGGCCAATGGCAGCTCTTTCTGCAAAGAAGACAGCCCATTTACCATCCGCTATCAGGTAGCCGACGCCGCAGGTAACACGGCCACTTGCTCGTTTACGATAACGGTAAACCCCTTCCCCAACCCGACGCAAGTATTGACGTGCAACAACAATGTGCAAGTGTCGCTCGATCAGAACTGCTCGGCATTTGTGAATGCCGACCAAGTGCTGGAAGGCGGGCCGTACAAATGTTATAATGACTACGTAGTGGAAGTAGACAAGACGATGCCCTTCGGCAACGGTCCGTGGATTCGCATTAGCCAAGGGCCGAACTTCCCCGGCTTTGGCGCTCCCACACCCTTGGGACCTGATGACGTGGGCAAGACCTATCAGGTCCGCGTGACCGACCCGGCGACGGGTCAGCGCTGCTGGGGTACCATCACCATCGAAGACAAGTTGCCTCCGGTACTGAGCTGCCAAGAAGCCTTTGTGCCTTGCAACGACAAAACTAAAGACAGTGCTGAACCCTTTGAGCCGTGCGCTGACCCGCTAACCGTCCTGCCTGCGGCTCCTTTGTTTACGATTAATACGGCCAACAACGGCAATGCCGTGGGCGGAATGGTTTTCTTCAACATTACGAACCTGACTGGCCTGCCCTTAGAAATCACCTCCATTGGGATGAACATCTCTGGCCCAACTGTGGTGAACATTTACGCACGCCCAGGCACCCACGTCGGCTTTGAAACAAATGTTGGTGCTTGGACGCTGGTGGGCACAGCAGACGGAACTGTTGGGCCCTTCTCCGGCGCCTTCCCGGGTAACGGCACTATTACGCCCTG
>Ga0101944_10003250_pt1 | contig 23319 bp, 13 predicted proteins | sample DewCreD2012metaG_FD_75245 | JGI IMG/M metagenome (GOLD analysis project Ga0101944, IMG submission 75245) | Hot spring sediment bacterial and archeal communities from British Columbia, Canada, to study Microbial Dark Matter (Phase II) - Dewar... ... | reverse complement strand
CCGCTACGCCGCCCCCCCCGACCCCTACCCCTACGCCGGAGCCTTCGCCTACCATCACTTTTACCCCCGTGCCCAGCTTTACCCCCCGCCCTTCGGCCACCCCCCGGCTGATCCCCGACTCGCCGTTTGCCCTCGGCAAGCAGGAAAAAATCTGTGATGGCAGCCTGCCCGCTGGTTTGCTCCAGGTAGAAGTGTCCGATGCGCAGGGCAAGCCGCTGCCGGGCGTACGGGTTGTGGTAATCTGGCAGAATGGCGAAAGTGTGTTTTACACCGGCCTGGCACCAGAGATCAGCGCCGGGTATGCCGATTTTATGATGTCGCCCGGCGTCGAGTACAATGTGAGAGTCGGCGACGCCAGCGAGCAGGCCAGCCCGGTCTCCGCGGCGGGCGGCTGCGGTTGGAGGCTGGAATATCACCAACAGTAACCCGGCGGCGTTTGGCTCAGGGCATCGTGTTAACCCCTGGGTAGAGCAACATCCGGTCTGCAAACAGACTGCCCAATTCAATGGCGACTGCCGCGATGCGGGCATTGTCATCTACCTGGGTGTAGGTATCATCGGTATAAGCGGAACAGGTTCCAACGCCGGTATAGCGCGCGCCGGTCTGCCCGGCATGGTTGATGATCAGCGCCGCGTGAGGTTGGAGATAAGCCGCCGGGGTGTAGCCAGCGTCGGAAAGGGCACAGCGCACATACGTAGGCGCTGCGCCTGCGTTCATCACGGCGAAGCCGGTGGTGCTTAAACCACGGCTCGCCAGCCAGGGTAAAAGGACTTTGGGAGTGGCCTGAGCGGGGTTGATGGCGGCATAGGTTTCTCCCGCTTTTGCGGCTGTTTGGCTGACCACTACGGCCAGCGGAACCCCGGCGGAATTGCCGGTCACGCTTGCCGAGCCAATGAAAGGCCCCGGCGCGCAGGTACTCGCGCCGCTGACGTTGCCGGTGGTAAAAGCAGCCAGGGCAAAGGAACGGGCAGAATAGGCCGGGATGTTCTGCGTTTCGGTACAGGCACTGCCGGCCAGGGCCGGGAAGTAGGATACCGTCACTTCAGTAGGCACAGACGCGGTGTTCTGAATCAGCACTTCGGTGGCAAACTCGCCGCCAAAGTGAATCAGCGGCATGGCAGGGGTAGCAGCAGTTTCTTGCGGCGAGAGGGCGCGGTAAGCCAGCATCCGGCCGCCGTTTTCTTCTACCACCGCGGCCACAATCCGCCCGGCGGTGGAGACCCGCGCCGGAAAAACCGTTTGTGTATGGCAAACCTCCGCGCCCTGCGACAGAGTCTGGGAAGCATAGGGCTTCAACCAGAGGGTAACCGGCACACAGCCTGGGTCGCTGTACGTTACCGTCACCTGAACTTCTGAAGTGGATATATTCTGGACGGTGAACCAGGTATTACCCGTCATGTTTCCACCGGCTTTCATCAGCCGGGGCAGGGCCAGGGTCATTTCACTGTTCTGAAGGGTGAGGTTGGTTGGGCCGGCGCTCTGATCCGCTGGCGCAGCGCCGGGCGCGGCAATCATCGGCAGTGCAATGCGGTAGCCGGGCCGCGGCGTTCCAGCGGAGCGAATGATGGGCAGGGCCACCGCACCCGATGGCATCGCAAAACCGGTATATGCGGCCCCGGCTGTATCGGCTTCGTTGCGCAGTTCGGCCATCACCGCCAGGTTCTGGCCAGGTGAAACGACGACCGAGCCGTTAAAATTGGGCAGGACCGGGTAAACGGTTGCGGCGGAGCTTCCCGCGATGGCATCGCCGGCCGGGCCGCCCTCCACCAGAGCGCCATCTTCCGGCGCATAATAAAACGCAGAAACCAGGACCGGGGCGCTGTTCAGGTTCGCTATTTGCATTCCGGTCACGTAGCTGGTAGCTGGCTGCGCCGCGGCCCGCCCTGCCAGCAGCATCATTCCGGCCAGCCAACTCAGGATGATGGGGTTTCGCGTTCGCTTCATGGGGTACCCTCCGCGCTTGCTGTGAATTTAAGCAGCCCCTACCGGCAGTCGTACAGGTCTACCTGGAAGGCCCGGTCAGAGAAAGACTGCGCCTTCCGGCATCTCTGGAGCAGGTCTGAACTTTCCAGGCGGGCAAAGACGCCGGGAATCAGCACCACGAAGGCGGGCCGGTAGCGTTGGATGGCATAAAAGGCCGCGTCTTCATAGGTGGTGGTGGGCGAAAGCTGCGCGGCAATGTCCGGCTGAATCAACCCGGCGAAATCAACGACCGGGCGCTGCGCGTAGTAGCCAATCGCGCCGATCTCCAGCGCGCCGATGCGCGCACCCGGCGCGGCGTTTGCGCGCAGCCACTCTCCAGCCTGGCGGTACACGGCCATGCGCGCGTCGGTGGATTGATAAGCGTGGAGCAGTGAGCGGGTTTCCACGGCCCACAGCGTCAGGGCGATCAGCACCGGCAAGACCCAGGCCAGCAGCGCAAGGCGCGCCCCACCCATCCGATTCAGCGCCCAGCGGGCGGCCTGCCCCACCGTTGTAATCCCTATGGCGGCCAGTACCACCAGCCCCGGAACCAGGGGCGCGTAATACCAGAAGTAGGCCGTCACCCCCAGGATGGAATAGCCCACAAAGTAGGCAACCGTCCATCCTAACAACAGCCACCAGTCCCGATTTGCCTTCCAGAAGCCCGCCAGGCCCACCGCGGCCAATCCCAGCATGGCCTGGTAGCCGGGGTTGCCCGCGTACCAACCCGCCACCCGTCCAATGCCCGGCAGAAAGGTCTGCCCGGCGGCCATCTGTCCCTGGTGCTGCTTGGCCGCGAGCGTGACCGGCAGAGGTGAGCCAAAATACCACTGCGCGAAGCCCACCCACGCCAGGGTCAGGGCCAGAAAGAGCAGTACGGCCTTCCAGGGAATCGGCTCGCGCCGCAGGAAGAGGAAATGCGCCCCCAAGATTGCCGGAACCAGAATGCCATCCGGTCGGGCCAGCCCGGCCAGAGCGGCGCACAACCCCACGAGCAGGTATTTTTTGCGCTCGTAAGCGGCGAAGGAGATCAGGATCAACGCCAGGTAGAGCGGCGTTTCGGAACTGAGGGTCAGCGTCAGCAGTGGGAACAGCGGGTAGAGCAGTAGCAGTATCCAGCCGGGCGCGGTGGCGCGGTAAGAGTGGGCCAGGTCGAAGAGCGCCAGCCCCCCAGCCGCCAGACTGATACAACCCACCAGCACGGCCAGCCGTGGTATGTCGTCCCATAACCGGCTGAGAACCGCCAACAGCATGGCAAATAGAGGGGTCGTGGTGCTGAGGACCCGCTCGCCGGGGTTATAAACGAACCCAACGCCATCGCGGAGGTTAGCCGCATAGCGGTAGGTAATATAAGGGTCATCGTACACCCAGCCAGAGGTAAAAAAATACAACACCGCGCTCATCAAGATCAGATAGGCGGCCTGCCATGCCCGGAGATGCCGGTCGCTGAGTATCTGTGCTTTGTGCATTAATGTCATGAAATGCCTGCCGCGTTCTCTCGCTTTGTAGACCAGCTTACTTCTTTAGATCATCGCCGTAGGGTGGACCAGACTGCGGTAGGGGTTGGGTCACCCAATCCGTAACAATGGGAGACCGCGCCCCTACGCATCTCCAATGTCCATCATGCAATGAAAGGAGGCTGATTGCTCAGCCTCCTTGATTTTACATCATGGCGTTATGTAGTTGGCTGTCAGGAACTAGGGGATCACAATGCCGTTGTAGTCTTCAGCAACCAACTGCGTGCCGTTCAGGTTCGAAGCCACGCGCACGACCACTGCCAACTGCGCCGTAACGCCCGCCTTGGTAGTTACCGTCGCGCTGCCACCGAACGTGCCATCGGTATAATAGCCGAATTCTTTGGCGGCATCCGGGAAGCCGGGGATCATCGAGGCATTGGAGTTGGCTTTCGCGCCAGGGCCCATAGCCGGGAGCTCGTGCGAGCCGACCAGAGCGCCGTTCTTATCGTAGTAGTTAACGATCACGTCGCCAGCGGCCAGCGTTTGCGTGGTGCTTACGTTCTGAATGGCGATGTAAGCGCGCTGGCGTCCGTTAGGAGCCCAGCGGGATTCCGTCCAGCGGATGTAGGGCAGGGCAATCTTGGTGGCGCCAGACTTGAAGCCCAGGAAGGCGGTGCTCAGGCCGTTGCCGCTCACTTTACCAATAGCCACAATGTCCTGCGTGGAGGTGATCGTCGCGGAGCCGCTGAAACCGTTGCTGTTTTGCCCGTTGGCGCAGCCGGCGAAGCTGGCCTTCTGGCCGGGGCCAATGTTGGCGGTGTCGGTCGCGCCGGAAGAGTAGGTGACCGTCACAGCCGCAGTATTAGTGGCGCTGGTATTCTGAACCGCGTAGAAGGAGTTCTGTCCGCCGAAAGCGTTGCACAGAGCAGTGGGCATGAAGATGGTCGTGGCCTTCTCGGCAGTGCCTTCAAAAGCGTAGACAGCATCGGGGTTGGCATTGGTGGCAGTCGCGAGTTCGAGCGAGGTCGCTACTACCGAGCCAGGGGTGGTGGTGGGGTTGCCGCTGCCGTCTAACTGCACGGCATCAATCGTGGCCGAGCCGTTGAAGCTGGCAAACCCGTTGAGTTCGGGCAGTTGAGCCAGATCGTAGTACTTGGCCTGGCCGGGGTTCAGATCCACCGTCGGCAGGGTGATGGCCGCGCCGCTCAAGGGGATCAGATTTACCGTGACGCGGTTCCTGGCCGTGTCGGCGTTCTGCACCACGAAAATGGTGTTGGTATGGAACTGATTCTTGAGGACGGTAGCGATCAACACGCTGGGGGCACCGTTGGTCATGCCGCTGGACAGCGGGCGGTTCTTAACACTGCTGGAAGCGGGGGGCAACTGCACCAGAACGGCCGCCATCGGCTGATCGGAGGTCATCACCGCCGAGCCCTGGAAGCCGGCGCTGATAGTGGTAACGCTGCCAACGTACAGAGACGAGCCAGCGTTCGCAGGTAGATCAGGCAGGGGGAAGTTGATCGCGGCGCTGCCATCGGCCGGGTAGAAATCAACGTACAGATGAGCAGTGTCCGTGCCGATGTTCTGGTAGGTGATTGAGGTGACGAAGGCCGTCCCATACCCTACGGCTTTGGCCGGAGCAGGCGCGCCGAACAGGGCGGCTACCAGGGCGAACATCAGAGCGAGAGATAAGAGTTTAACTTTCATGCAAATTTCTCCTTTACAGTGTGCGCAGTGCATACTACATAACCTTCTCCCATTATCCGCAAATGCCGGGTTAGATCAATAATCCTTTCGGGTTAATCACGCGAATAAGCCGGATGTTGTACAATAGATCTGGTTTACAAAAGATTTTCGCTCAGAAAGGGTAGTAGATCGAATTACGTTTGCGGGTGCAGTCCGCAAACGCCATTCGGTTAACAATCTTAGAAAGGGTTTTTTGCTGCCGATGAAAAAGCGAGTTTGGCTTGTGCTGGTAATGATAGTTGCACTGCTTGCGGCTTGCCAGTCGCAAACGCCTGCAATTTCTCAAAATACGCCGGGGGCCCCTCCTGCCCCTGTTGCCGAAAAGACCGAGGTTCCCCCGCCGGCAGATAACACCACCGGCACCGTCACCGGGCGGATCGTCTCAACCGCGGATGGCAAACCCTATGCCAACACCATTGTCTGGCTGGCAAGTGTGCACCGCAACGGCGAGAGCGCCGCTTTTGCTTTAGATACAGCCCACAGTCCGGCCCGCTATACCGATGAAGACGGCTATTTCGTCATCCCCGGCGTCACCTATCCGGAATTTGTAATCGTCGTTGGCGACCCCGAAACCAAATACTACATCGTTCAAAACAGCGACGATTCGGCGCGCGTTTTCCAGACGAAAATGGGCGAAATTTTGCAGATCGGTGAGCTGAAAATCGACTTCGTGCCTTAATGAAACGCCCAGGAAATCCGCCGGGCTTACCTGTGCTTCTGGTTAGCTGGCTTCGGCAGATTACCCAAATCCTGGGCAACCCATTCCAGCGGTTGCGCCGCCGCCGCAATCACCGCATCCATGCGCTCGGCCAGCCGCGCGGCTCTGGCTTCTCGTTCCAGCCAGGCGCGCGCAGCCAGGCCGATCAGCCGGTCTTCCTGGATTGCGTTTAAGTCAATCACCCAGTCTTCCAACCCAATCGCGCTGAGAACCCCACGCGTTTTGGTCAGGTAGCCGATCATCAGAGCAGGGACGCCCTGTCCCAACGCGAAGATTCCCGAATGCAGGCGCGAGGCGATCATGAAATCCATCAGCCCGTAGCAGGCTTTCAATTCCTGCGGCGTAAGGGTCTCATTCACCCAAACCGTGCGCCCGGCGTCTTCGCCCAGCGCGGCCAGCACCTGGCGTACAGCAGTGCGGTCGTCTTCCAATCGGCTGGGGCCGGTCACCTGGTTAAAGAAGTAAATGCGCGCGCCCCAATGCTCAATCAGGTGCCTGATCAGCGCCGCCATGGCCGCGTAATAGCGCGCCACCGCCTGAGCATCCAGCGAGCGGCCCATTGGAGCGATGAGCGTAACGCCAATCTTGGGCGCTTGCTCGTCGTAACCGTAGCGAGCCAGCAGGCGGGCGGCCTCGGCGCGCGGGGCCGCCGGAAAGCCAAATGCCGGGTCGGGAGCGTAGTAGATGATTTCTGGCCGGATGCCGATCTCTTGGGCCAGCCGCACCGAAATGTGCTCCCTGAAAAACAAACGTCTGGCCCGTCCGTATACCCGGCGCATCAACCAGCGTTCCCAGCGGCGCTTAAACGGGCCAATGCTCTGGGGCATGCAGTAAAACGGCTTCTTAAACAGGTGTGCCAGCTCCACCGCAAAGGCGTTGACGGGTAAAGGCCAGCCGAAGCGCCCGGTGGAATAGAACTGATTGCCCGCTACGCCGATGACGGCGTCACAGGTCTGGTACGCCGCGAACAGGTCCTTCCAGCGGCGCGGGCAGAACCGCAGCGGCAGACCCAGCGCAGCCGCACAGGCCACCAGTACGCCCAGAATGAATCGGGCGATCCGCAGGAATACCGGAAGCCCATCCCCTTCACCCACCCGGTTCCAGGCCGAGGCGACGACTTCCACATCTTGCCTGGATTGATAATAGGGCTCATCCGGCCAGTTGGCCGCGATGAGAATCCGGGGAGACGGAAACGTCCGCTGAAGCTGGTTCACCAGCCCATCCAGCAGAGCCAGGTCGCCGGCATTATACGAGGAATGCACCAGGATTATCAGGATGGTTGGGGAGTTTTGCTTCATCTTTCGCCTGCCTGTGCCTGCTCGTGGAACCAGCGGTATACCAGCCAGCCATAGCCCGCCGTTAAAATCACCTCGCTGATGACGTAAACCACCGCCACGCCGGTCACGCCAAAACGAGGAATAGCCCACACGTTGAAAAGCACGTTTGCCAGCGCCGCGGCCAGTTGGGGTCCCAGGCGGCGCTGCTGCCAGTTAACCACCACCAGCACCGCCGCCAGCCCAAATCCAATGGATTTTAATCCCAGTACCGGGCTGAGCAGCGACAGCAGCACGCCGGTCGTCTGGTAATTCGCTCCCAGGATCAGGCGTACAATCCAGGGGCCAGCGGCGGCAATCGCCAGGGCCAGCAGAATGCCCAACCCCACGAATCCGGCGATCACCTGCTTCGCCACCGTGCGGAACTCTGCCGGATTGCGCTCGTTCAGCCGCGCCAGTGGAGGGATGAGAAGCAGGTGGCCGGCCATTGGGATGACAAACAAAGCGTTGATGAACCCAGAGGCCGGAACGTACAGCCCTGCCGCTACCTGACCCGCCAGCAGCAGTAAAATACTCACATCCGCCTGTACGTACACCAACGCCAGCAGTTCTGAGACCCCAAATGCAAAAGAGCGGCGCAGCAGTGGAACGCCCTCAGAAAATTCCACGTTCCCGGACCCAGGGCGCAAGATGGCAAGCGCCAGCATCAGGCTGAGCAAGGTCGCCAGCGCGCGCGCCAGGGCAAATATCAATGGAGAGCTAGGCCCGCTCCATGCCAGGACGATCAGGGCGCTTGCCAGCCGGCCAGCCCGTGAAAGCACGATCAGCCGCGAAGCAACACTAATCCGCCCTTCCAGGTTTAGGGCGTTGACGTGGGTGTTCAAGGCACTGTCTGACCAGACATCCAGAATGCACATCAGAATCAGCAGGCGCGAAAACAATTCTGGCCTCACGAGGGGGATCAACGCCAGCAGTGCGCCTCCCCATAAGATCCCCAGCGCGATTTTGGTGCGCAAAACCGCCCCGGCCAGTTGGGGCGCGCGGTGAGGTTCCACGCCGGTGCGCAGCATCCACGTATCCATCCCCCAACTGATGAGGAAAGAACTGAGGCCCACCAGTGAAAACGTGCCGGCGAACAACCCATACGGGCCGGGGTCCATGACCCTCGCCAGAAGAATGGCGTAAACCATCATCATCGCCTGTGACAGGCCTAAACTGCCGCTGTAAATGAACAGCCGGTTGATGGTCTGGCGGCGCTGTTTCAGACCGGAAAGCTGTCTTGCAACCCACTGCCACTTCTTCTGGAGCGTCAGGTTCATGGTTGCGCCTGCCTGAAGCCTGCCAGTTGAAGAAACAAGGCCTCGTACTGCGCCGCCACCCGGTTAATCGAATGCTTTTCCACTTCTTGCCTGGCCCTCTGCGCCCATTCGGCGCGCAGTTCTGGGTTTTGCAGGGCAAAACAGATCTGCTCGGCCAGGGCGCGCGGATCGCCAGGCGGGGCCAACAGCCCGCTGACCTGATGGGTGATGAGATCGCGCGTTCCAGGAATGTCCGTCCCCACCACCGGGATGCCCGCCGCCATGCTTTCCATCACTACCGTTGGCAGCCCTTCCCATAAGGAAGAAGAGGCAAAGACATCAAAAATGTGGATCAACCGCTCGATATCTGCCCGCGGGCCGGCGAAGATCACGCGCTCGGCAATGCCCAATTCCTGCGCCTGTTGTTTGAGGGCCGCTTCTAACTCGCCGCTGCCCACCAGCACAAACGTCACCCGCGCGTCGCGCGCTAACACAATTTGGGCGGCTCGCAGCAGGTCGCCGTACCCCTTCTGCTCGGTCAGCCGGCCCACCGAGCCAACGACCAGCCCATCGCGCGGGATGCCCAGCGCCTCCTTGAGTTCCAGTGGAGGCGCCCCGGCGGTTTGAAAGCGTTCCAGGTTGAGCGCATTGGGGATCAGCAGAGCCTTTTTCTTGAGAAGCCGCGCCGCCAGGCGTCGGTTTAATCCATCAACCATAACCCGGTTCAGGCCGATCTCAACATCATACCCGATAGGATACGCCAGGCCCCACAACAATGCCCGGCGCAGGGGACTGCGCCGCCATTCGCGGTGATTGTGAGTGGTGCGTACCAGGCGCGCGCGCGGTAGCCGGTGCTTGAGTAAGAGCAGCATCACGTCTCCGAATTGATCGTGGCTGTGAAGGATGTCAACCGGCCTGGCAAGCAGCGTTTGTTCCAGCAGGCGGAAGGAACGGACGAAGCTCTGATAAGGGTGGGTCTCATCCCAGCGGCCGCCTTCAAAAGTTTCAATCCCTGCCTCGTTTAAAGAAGCAATCCAACGGCGGTTATAAGGCGTGCCAAAGTCCCACAGTCCAAATACAGAAACAGCGAACTGCTGTGGGTCCAGGCGGCGGCAGAGTTCCACCACGAACCGCTCAATGCCGCCGAGGGGCTTCTCGATGCTAAAACCGGCGATAATCTCCACAACGTTCAGCCTGCGGTCCATGCCTTAGCCTGCAGCGTCCTTTACCGAATAGAGTTCGAGCATCCGCTCCGCGAGGCGATCCCAAGAAAAATCACTTTTGCGGCGGTGTGCCTCGGCCCGCAGGGTCTGGCGCAAAGTCTCATCCTGCAAGACCCGCAGAATGCCTTCGGCCAGCGCGCGCGGGTCACCCGGCTCTATCATCACTCCGGCGGGGCCTAGAACCGCCGCCGAGTCGCCGATGGCGGCGCTGACGCATGGCGTCCCGGCGGCCATGCTTTCTACAATTTTGAGGGGTGAGGCGGTTTGCTCCAGTTCACCCTGGCGCTTGGGGTCCACGCTGACTTCTCCTAGACGGAAATAGAGTGGAACCTGGTCACGGGGCACGCGCCCTACAAAGCGCACCTGCCCATCCACGCCCAACCGCCGGGCCTGTTCCTGCACGCGGGCAAAATCCTCACCGCCCCCCACTACGATTAAAACCGCCGCCGGTTCGTGCCGGAGTACGAGCTGAAAGGCTTCCAAAAGCAGATCAACGGCGTGCAGAAGCAGGCTGATGGACCCCACAAACACAACCGTCCGACTGCCAGCGGGCAGGTTGAGTTGTTTGCGCAGTTCGCGGAGGGCGCGGGCACAGTCGTCCTGCTCCAGTATGGCAAACCGCCGGGGATCATATCCGTGCGGGATCACCCGCAAGCGGCCTTCCGGGTAGCCAAGCGAGCGATAGAACTGATATAAGAAGAGATTGGTAACTGAAATGCCCGCCGCGAAGTCTGCGGCCCGGCGCTCAAACCAGGCCACTACTTTTTGTTGCCATGGATGCCCAAAGCGGTTGTTTAAAGTCTCGTAATCATCCGAGTCCAAAAAAACGGGCGTTCCATGCAGATGGTGTTTCACCCAGGCCGCGAACAGGTTCATCGGCTGGGCCTTGCACACCTGAATCACGTCCGCCCGGCTGGAGAGCGCCCCAATCGTCAATCTAAGGGTAGCAACCAACAGCACCCACGCCAGCGCCAGGGGCGAGAAGTAGTATTTTTCGTTGCCCACTTTGCGCACGTGCATTTGGGCCACATACCATACCTCTATGCCGTCGAGCGTGAAGCGGTGAGTTTTCAGACTTCGGTAATCGGGGTGCAGCGCCAAAATTCTGACCGCATGCCCGGCCCGCGCCAGCGCCTGAGCCAGTGGCCAGACGCGCCCGGCTCCGCCGGGGCTTTCTAAGCTCTGGGTGAGCAAAAAGACGATCCTCATAGCCTGCCCCTTATCTGTTCAATCAGGGCCACCAGACTGCTCCAATCGTCCATCGCGCGGGCCGGTTGGCCCGGCCAATCTTGTTGAATGCAGGCACGCATATGCCCGGCCAGTTGCGCGGCGTCGCCAGCCCGGTGGATGAGGATAGGATAGTCGTCTGCGGGCAGGTCGCTGGCAATCTGGTCTGAGGCCAGGATCGGCAGTCCATAGCTCATTGCCGTTTTAATCGCGGCAGATTGCGTTCCATTCAGGTAGGGAGCCACAAACCCGTCCGCCGCGCGGAAGAAGGTCTCTAATTCTTCGTTGGGGATATAACGCGCGTCAATTTTCACCTGTGCGCCCAGCCCCAACTGCTCAATCTGCCGGCGGTATTTCTCTTCATCTTCCCAAAATTCGCCAGCTACCAGCAGGGTGGGCCGGAGCGGCTCTTTCTTGAGCAGACTCAAGGCTTCAATTGCCACGCTCAACCCTTTATAAGGGCGGACGATCCCAAAAAATAACAGGGTTGGCTGGTCGGGAGGAATCTGGAGTGCGCGGCGCGCGTCCGCCGGGTCGAGGCGCGTATGCGGCAGGCGGGGAACCGGCAGGCGCGCCGCGAACACCCTGGGATGAGCAAGTAGTCCTTCCAGGCGGCCGGTCTCTTTGGGCGAAAAGGTAATGTACCCGCTTCCCTTCCCCAGCACCCAGCGCGCCAGCGCGCGGTCTGGCAGGCGGTTTTCGTGCGGCAGGACGTTGTGAATGCAAAAAACCAGCGGGATGCCCCTGCGCCGCAGGGCCGTGCCCAGGTGAGCATAGGCGAGGCTCCAAAAAGTGGTCCACCACTGGGCAATGACCAGGTCGGGTTGAAAAACGTAGATTGCGCTGAGCGCCCGTCGCCAGGTCCACAGATAGAGCGGGTCGAGCAGGTAACGGGCTTCTACCTGTTCGTGCTGCAAACTGGGGTCCTTGTCTGACTTGCCGGGGTAGAGCCAGGCCGGATACTGGCGCGCAAAAGAGATCACCTGCACCTGATGACCGGCTCGGAGCAGTTCGCCGGCCAGGGCGGTGGTGAAATGGGCAATTCCGCCGCGATACGGATACACAGGGCCGATCAGGACAATTTTCATGACAGCCACCTACGGAGTTACCGCCCGGACTTCAAAAACCCAGACCCGATCCTGATGGTAGACCGGGCGGAAGCGCGGGCTGGCGAGCAGTTCTTCCACAGTATACAAATCTTCGCTCGCCGGGTACTGCCCGTGCCGCTGCGCCACGTACACGTGCGTGATCTTGCGGGTTTGCAGTTCACGGTAAACTTCATCTGAGCCAATGCCGTTCTCCCGGATTAGACGAACCAACTGGTTGTTCCACTGCTGGTAATCGGGGCGCGGGCCTTGCTCAAACCCCTGGGTCATCGGCGGCAGAGTTGAACCGCGCTGTGCCAGCAGAGCCAGCCACCACCCCCCATCGGGACCGGCGGCAACCGTATTGTAATACGCCAGAAACGCATTGACCAAAAATCGTGACTCGGGAGTCGTGTTGTGTGCAATCCATTCAAACGCGCGCAGGTCGGGGCGGGTCAGCAGGGCATATTGATCTGCATCTAAACTGTTGGCCCGCGCCGCTGCCCCCGCCGCCGCGATGATTGTCACAGCCAGCGCAGTGAGGATTTGCGTAACGCAGGCAGCCGCCATCCACTGCGCCGCGCCGGCCTTCACTTGGCTGAGCCGCCCTTCCACCCGGTTTATTCCCGCCGCCAGCCAGTGACCGGCCAGCCCGCCCACCAGCGGCGCAATCAGGATGTAACTGGCAATCCCCACCGAAAAATCGGTGATGATGTTTTCTCCGGGCAGGTTTAGCCACACCGGGTTGGCCGCGATGAAAATGAAAGCCCACCACAAAAAGAAGGTCAATACGGCCCGGCTGTGCCGCCATAATCCCCACGCCAGAGCCGCCAACAGCAGAAACCACAGCGCCGGAGACGCGTAGTTAAACAAAAATTCTGCGCTGGCGGTTGGAGTTTCGGCGATCACCGCCTGGGGGCGTTTCTGTAAGACCACCCTCAACAGCGTCATGATCTTGCCCTCGAACACGCGCGCCAACCAGGGCGAGAACAGTGCCGCACTGCCCAGTCCCACCCAGGCCGTCTTTCTGATAAGATTTCCCCAGTTCCCGCCGATCAGCCGCGCCAGAAAGTACGCTGGCAGAAACAACAGCCCCATCAGCGCCACGCGGTAATGTGCCAGCCCCAAAGCCGCCCAGAGGAGCCAGTTCACTATCAAGAGAGGGCGGTTTTGCCTTTCGGAGTCCAGCCATTCCCACAAGAGAAAGACTGCCACCGGCAAAATTACCTGGCCGGCCAGTTGGGTATAGCGGCCCCAGTTGACGTAGATCATAGGGACCACCATCAGCAGGCCGGCGATCACCACTGCCGCGGCGCCGGCCCAGCGACTGCGCCCCAGGCGCAGCGCCAGCGGATACAGCGCCAAGACGCTCAGCCCATTGATCATCTGCCCAACCCATACCACCGCCTGCGGAACCGCCATGCCCGTGACCCAATGGAACGCCGCCGCCCAGGCATGAAAAGCAAAATGGTAGGTAAAGGTGGTCAGGTCAGCATAGGGCCGCCAGTCGTGGAACAGCCCGCCGCGGTCTACTATCAACTGGGTGATCATGGTATGCTGATAAGAGTCGCCCCACAGGCCCACGTCCAACGGGCGGATCACCCATAACCGCGCCGCAAAAACCATCAGCAGCGCCAGCGCCAGGGTCATATCCGGCCAGAACGTATCGGAAAATACCAGCGAGGGGAGTTTGAGCTTTACAAAGCGGTTTTTCCAGATCAGGTAAGCAGTCGCCAGCAGCGAGGGCCCCCAGGCATAAACCCGGCCGAGGCGCAGACCAATCAGGTCCGTCCACAGGAACAGCACGGGATAAAGCGCCAGGCTAACCCCCGCGGCCAGGGCCAGCTTTTCGGCCCAACTCCGCCCGGCCCAGCCGGGATCCAACCGCGCCAGGAGCGCCCAGCCCGGCGGCAGGGCCAGCCACGCGGCGGCCAGGAACAGCCCCACCCACTGCAAGACTTCACCCCCCAGCCCCAATGCCATCTGCCAGGGATCGTATACCAGATAAAAAGCCATCTGTTCGCTGGCGGGCTGGTGATCCACGTACATGGAGCCATCCAGGTAGGCGTCTCCCGGCGCAGCCGTCAATCCAACACGGTCGGTGCCCGCCAGTTCCAGGTAAAAATAATAATCCTGCTGTGCTGAACGGCTCAATGGCGGAAACTGGAAGCGGTAAAACCCCGCTCCGTCCACCCGGCTGAGCGGCAGGGCCGCCGCGGCCAGTTCGCCGCCTGATTCTCGCCGCCCCGCCGCCAGATGAAAACGAATTTCACCGCCCGCCCCCGCCGCGTCCTGAGGGTCTATAAATACCTCCACCCCCATCAGCCCGTCATAACCAGCGACCAGGCTCTGCCCCAGCGTCCGTTGTGGCTCAAGCGCCGCCGTAGTCGTCATCGTCACCTGCCCGGCGCGCCGGATTGGAGCGCACCCGGCCAACGCCACCAGGATCACCGGCAGCAGCAAGAAAACCAGACTGCCCAGAAGGGAGTGAGAAAAACCACCCCTTTTACCCCCTGACGGAGCCATCACCGGAAAAGAGTCATGCTTCATGCTCGCCGGAAGAGGGGGTACTGCTGTGAGAGTCGGGGTCTTGCCGGCCGTCTGGCGAGTTCATATCCAGTTTGCGCACCCGGTAGAGGACTTCTTCCAGGATAATGCGGTTAAAGGCAATCAGGTCGGCTACCAGGCCAATTAACAGCGTCTGAAAACCGATAATCATCAGGATGGCCGCCAGAATCAGCGACTGAATATTGCCTGAACCGGTGTTCAAGACGTAATTAAGCACAATGAACCGCAGGCTTAAGAGAATGCCGATCAGGAACAGAATCAGGCCGATAGCCGTAAACACCCGCAGCGGCCGGTACATGGCATAGGCGCGCACGATGGTAATGGATGAATTGCGGATGTAATCGAGGATGCCGCGCATCAGGCGCGAGGGCCTCTGCGGCGGATTGGTGCGCACAGGAATGCTGACGACCGAGAAATGCTGATTGCCAGCCTGGATGAGCGTTTCGAGGGTATAAGAGTAGTTGGTGAGCACCATGGTGCGCAGGGCCACTTCGCGCGTCATGGCGCGGAAACCACTGGTAGCATCGGGGATCGAGAGATGCGCGGCCTGAGAAACGACCTTACTGCCGATGGTTTGCAGCCGCCGCTTGAGGGGAGAAAATGACGGCAGGGTCGCCACGCCCCGGTCTCCGACCACCAGTTCGGCCCGCCCGCTGACAATTGGCTCAACCAGGCGGTGAATGTCTTGCGCCTCGTACTGATTATCCGCGTCGGTGTTGACGATCACATCCGCGCCCAGGCGCAGGCAGGCGTCTAACCCGGCGCGAAAAGCCCCCGCCAGCCCGCTGTGATGCGGCAGGCAGATGATATGATCCGCCCCGGCCTGCCGGGCCGCTTCAGCAGTGTTATCTTGGCTTCCGTCGTCAATGACCAGAAATTCGACCCGGTCAAACCCCTTAACCTGGCGCGGCAGCAGTTTTAGCGTACCCGGCAGGCTTTCGGATTCGTTGTAACAGGGGATCTGGATAATCAACTTCATACATTAAGGTTGTTGCGTCAGGAAATCGGCGAGCAGGTTAAGTATACCAGAGAATCTCGGCCCCTTTTCTGCCACTGCTGGCCTGTCTCATCCTACTGGGCTGTGGATAACGCTCAAAAAACTGTGCATAACTTCTGGATAACCGCCCACCCTCAATGGAAAAGCTGTGGACAGATCTGCTGTTGCCGGTGGATAAACAGGGGGCGGTTGGGGATGAGTGAGGCACAGCCTGTGGATAACCCCGTCCTAACCTGTGGATAACTGCCAGAAATCTGTGGATAATTCCGACTTAAAAGGGGATAGACCCGGCCCGGATGGGGATAACTTGTGGAGACAGAAGGTAAAAAAACGGGATGCGTTGGGGATGAAGGGCCGCTAACCTGTGGAAAACCTGGGGACAGATAGATGACTTACTCACAGTTATTCACGCTTCAGCCGCCGGGCCTGTGGATAACCCGCGCAAAACTGTGGATAAACTATACGTACCTGTGGATAACTGGCAAAGTTATCCACAGGTTATCACCAGAATCGAAACGTTATGGGAGGTTAACGGGACGGCGGTCTGAGATCGTAGATCCCCTCTTGGACCTTATATTTACTGCCGCAGGCCGGGCAGATCAGTTCTGGCGGGGTATCGGCCAGGGAATCACTTCCACAGGCCGGGCATCGGAAGAACTTCTCCTGCTCCCAGGGTGCGTCCTGCGCCGCCGCCACAGCCCCCACCGCCTTCGACCGTACAAACACGCTGGGGCTTAACTGCCACCACGCGCCGGTTCCTTGAGCCAAAGAATCGAGCCATACCAAAAGCTTAAGCGGCGCCAGGCGCTTGAGAATTCCCATGCGAAAATGGGATACCGTCAATTGGCGCTCTACGGCAAAGCCGGTCACTTGCAGCCAGGCGCGCACGGTGGCGGGGTGGAAATCGAAGTTCAGCGGCGCAAACTCGACTGGTTCCGGCGAAAACGGGCTCCAGCTCTGCCGCCGGATCAGATAGCGCAGGATCGCCTTTAAGTTGTGCTTGTTGGCATATTCCAGAATAAACACTGCATCACGCTGCAGCGCGCGGCGCACCTGTTCCAGCGCCAGGCGCGGGTCTACCATGTGGTGCAGGGTGCGGATCATGGTGGCGGCGTCAAACAGACCGGCCACAAAGGGCAGGTGGTAAATATCAGCGGCGACGAAGCGATAGCGGGTTTTGCCATCGGCAGAAGCATCGCCTAGGCGGCGGCGGGCCTGTTCTAACTGGGTGAACGAATAATCCAGCAAGACGACCTGCTCAAAACCCCGGTAACGCGGCGTATTCCGCCCGGCCCCGGCGCCCAACTCTAGCAGACAGCGCCCGCCAGGGGGCATCAGCCGCTTTAACGCAATGGCTTCGACGGCATCCTCGTAAGCGCGGCCCCCGCGCTCCCAGAACGAATCCTGGTAATCGGAACCTTCGTAGTTGCAAACAGGTAGATTGGAATTCATGGTGTTCTCGCTCCCTGAAAGGGCATACGCTCGCCGGGTTGAAGGGGGCGGCAAACCGTCCGCGAAAGATCACGTTTCTGTTAAATGGATACGCCGGGCAGGTTTGCCGGCGGCGCCCAGAATGGCCTCCTTACCGTTGCTTCCTCTCGGACCTGGCGGGGTTCGAAGGATTCTGCCGCGCCGGTCCCGCCCGGACGCCTGGTAAGGATACCTGAAAAGCGGAGGGATGTCAAGTTTGAGCCGATGGATGATGTCATGTAAGCGGTGGGCGAAAAAAGGAAAGAATTTTGCTATACTACCTTCCAGAGAGCTTTTCAGCCTCAGCGCCGATGTCGGCGATCTAGAGATAGCAACACCGCGCAGGCGAACGCAAAGCGGGCGGATTTTGTAAATCATCTTTATCTCAGGAGAAATTGCATTGAAACCCGGTACTATTGTCAAAGCACGCGATCGCTACTGGGTGCTTTTACCTCATGAGGATCCGAGCGTATATGCTCTACGTCCGCTTACGGGAACGGTAGACGAAACTCTGCTTCTCCACAAACAACTGACGGATTTGCTCGGATACACTCTACCAGAAGAGCGCCCTCAACCGGCGGCCTTTCCGCTTCCCACCCCAGAGGATGTTTCCAATGCCAACCGTGCCGCACTGCTCTGGCAGGCGGCGCGCCTGACCCTGCGCGAAGGTGCTTCACCCCTGCGCTCTCTGGGACGAATTTCCATTCGCCCGCGCGTGTACCAATTTGTACCGCTTCTCATGGCACTGCGCCTTGACCCCGTGCGCATGCTCATTGCCGACGATGTGGGTGTAGGCAAGACGATTGAGGCTTTACTCATTGCCCGTGAACTCTGGGAACGCGGCGAGATCAAACGGCTTGCCGTGTTGTGTCCGCCCTATCTGTGTGATCAATGGCAGAAGGAATTGGTGGAAAAATTCAACTTCCACGAAGCCGTGGTGATTCGTTCTGGTACCCTCGGACAACTGGAGCGCAGCAAGCCCGCTACGCGCACGATTTTCGAGCATTACCCTGTGCAGGTCATCAGCATAGATTGGGTGAAAAGCGAGCGCAACCGCCATGCCTTCCTGCTCCATGCCCCCGAATTCATCATCGTGGATGAAGCTCATGGCGCCGCCATGGCGGAGAACCAAACCCAGCAGCAGCGGCATGAATTTCTGCGTGAGGTGGCTAAAAACAAAGACCGTCATCTCATCCTGCTTACCGCAACCCCCCACAGCGGCATTGAATCGGCTTTCCGCTCCCTGTTAGGACTGCTCAGCCCACGCTTTGGTGAGTGGGAAATCAACCAATTGAGCGAAGATCTATTAAGAGAACTGGCGCGTCACTTCGTCCAGCGCACCCGCAGGGACATTGAACATGACTGGGAGAACGAATCCTGTTTTCCCCAACGGTTATCCGAAGACCGCCCCTATCGGCTTTCGAAAGCCTACCGCAACCTCTTTGAGAAAACCTACAGCTTTTGCGCTGAGATTGTTCGCACAGGACAAAACCTGGAAGAGCGCAAGCGGCGGGTGCGTTACTGGGGCGCGCTGGCCCTTCTGCGCTGTGTCATGTCCAGCCCGAAAGCGGCCCTGGCGGCGCTGGAAACCCGCCAAAGCCGCTTGATTACCGAAGAAACCCCTTCTCTGGAAGAAAAAGAAACCGTCTTCCGCAGTTTGGTGTTCGAATCGGATCAGGAACAAACCGATGACGAACAACCTGCCCAACCCATTGAAGAGACCGAAGGCGATTTGCCCGATGCCGAACGGCGCAAACTCCGTGAACTATCTCGTTATGCAGAAGCTCTGCTGGAGCCAGGGCAGGATGCCAAACTTGAGGGCGTGATAGACATCGTCCAGAACCTGCTCGATGAAGGGCATCACCCCATCGTCTGGTGCCGCTACGTGGCAACCGCCGAGTACGTGGCAGACGCCCTGCGCAAGCGGCTGGGGAGGATCCGTTCTGACCCGCAGGTCCTCTGCATCACCGGCAGGCAGGCCGATGATGAACGCCGGGCCTACATTGAGCAGGTAGATGCGGCCAAACCACGCGTGCTGGTAGCTACCGACTGCCTCTCGGAAGGCATTAACCTGCAGGAAAAGTTTACTGCCGCTATCCACTACGACCTGCCGTGGAACCCCAACCGCCTGGAACAGCGCGAAGGCAGGGTGGACCGCTACGGACAACCCGCCGCGCAGGTCAAAGTCATTCGCTATTTTGGCGCCGATAACCCCGTGGACGGCGTAGTGCTGGACGTCTTGCTTAACAAAGCCCGCGAGATTCACCGCACCCTGGGAACTCACGTTCCGGTGCCCGAGGACAGCGAAAGCGTCACGGAAGCGGTGTTGAACGCCCTGTTCCTGCGCGGCTACTCCGGCGGCCCACAACAACTCGCCTTTGATTTTATGACCGACAGCGTCTCTGCATTGCATCGTCAGTGGGAACGCGATGCCGAGCGCGAAAAAATCACCCGCACGCGCTTTGCCCAGCGCTCTCTGAAGCCCGAAGAAGTGCGCCGTGAACTGGAATCTGCTGACGCTGTGCTGGGCGACCCCCATGCAGTAGAAGATTTTGTGAAGAATGCCGCTCAACGCCTGGGATTGACGCTGACACTCGAGAAGAATGCAAAAGTATACCGTTTAAAAACCGAAGACCTGCCGCCGGAAGTGCCTGATGCGGTCAAATTTGCCCTGCCTCAGAGAAAAGACGGCGTGTGGCGCATCAGTTTTGTTTCTCCCACCCCAGAAGGCGCCGGGTTTGTAGGGCGAAACCACCCCTTTGTTGCCGCTCTGGCGCGCTTCCTGCTGGAAGAAGCCCTTTCCCGCAAGGACGGCGAAGCACATGCCAGCCGCGGCGGGGTGATTGCCACCCGCGCGGTGACCGGGACCACCATCCTTCTGCTTCTGCGGGCGCGCTATCTGGTCAAAATTCCCAACCAACCCGAACTGTTCTCCGAAGAGGTGCGCGTGATGGGATACACATCCAAAGGCAAAGAGAACGTCGAATGGCTCTCGGAAGATGACGCCCTGCGTCTGCTGACCCAGGCTCAGCCCGATGCCAATATAGATCTGAAGGATAAACGCGCCGTCTTTGCCCGGGCTTTGGAGGCCTATCCCCGGCTGGAAACCGACATCCGCCAGCACCTGAGAAACCGCGCCCGCGGCCTGACCGAAGCCCACAAACGCATCCGCCAGGCCGTGCGGTTGAGGGTGCGCGAACTGATTGTAGAACCGCAGGAACCGCCCGATTTGCTCGGAATGCTGGTGCTTCTGCCGGCGGGAGGTGCGCAGTGAACGCTTTTCCTTCCCTGCGGGTAGAGGGCGGCCTCTTCAGCCCCGACCTTTTCGAAAACCTGCTCCACGACCAACTGCCGGGGCAAAAGGCACAGGATTTTGGCCTGCCCAAACAGCGCGATTTAACCAACGAAATCGCCGCCGTCTATCACGATGCGCGCGCTCTGTGGCAGGTTTTCCACAGCCGCCTGGAAGGCTTGCCGGAAGAAAACACTGCCACTTCTGAAACCCGCACCTTGTGGATGATCCCCTTCCTGCGCCTGCTGGGGTACGATCTGGAATATCAGCCGCGTGCCTTTGAACTGGATGGTTTAACCTTCGCCATTTCTCACGCGCTGGTTTCATCGTCCTCTGTACAGCACCCTGCACCCGTGCATATCGTCGGCTGGCGGCAGGAATTGGGGCGGGTAGCGCCTTCTGGAAGGCCGCGCCTTTCACCGCATGCCCTCGTGCAGGAATATCTCAACCGCAGTGAAGCCCTGTGGGGCATCGTCACCAACGGGCGCATCCTGCGCCTCTTGCGCGATTCTACCTTTGTGCGCCGTCAGGCGTACCTGGAATTCGACCTCGAAGGGCTGTTCGAGCAGGAACGCTTTGCCGATTTCGTCCTGCTCTACCGCTTAATGCACCGCACCCGCCTGCCCATGGACGGGCGCGCCGAAGCCTGCCTGCTGGAGCAGTATTACCAGCAGTCCATCGAGCAGGGCGGCAGGGTGCGTGAACACCTGCGCGAGGGCGTGGAGCAGTGCCTGACCCTTCTGGCAAACGGCTTTCTGGCGCACCCGAACAGCGCCGGCCTGCGCCAGTGGGTACAGCGCGAGGGTTCGCTTGCCCTGTACCAACAGCTTCTGCGCCTGGTGTACCGCTTCCTCTTCCTGTTGGTTTCGGAAGAGCGCGGGTTAATGGGCAGTGATCCGCTTTACCTGAACTATTACGGCATCTCCCGCCTGCGCCGCCTGGTGGAAAGCCGTGCCGCCTACACCGACGATACCGACCTGTGGCTGGGACTGCGCGCCCTGTGGAAGATTTTCCAGGACGAGAAACTGGCTCATCTGCTCGGCGTCCCGCCGCTCAACGGTGAATTGTTCGCCCACCAGCAGTTAGATGAAGCCCTCATCTCCAACCATGACCTGCTGAACGCTTTCTGGCTTCTTTCTTTCTACGGCAACCCGCCGCGCCGCATCAACTATGCCGCGCTGGATACCGAAGAACTCGGCTCGGTGTACGAGAGTTTGCTCGATTACCATCCCGCGGTGATTCCTTCCCCGAATGGCCGGCTGGAGTTCGAACTCGCTCCCGGCTCAGAGCGCAAATCCACGGGGTCTTACTATACTCCCCCTCAATTGGTCAATGAACTGATTCGCAGTGCGCTGGAACCGGTCATCGCGGAGCGCCTGAAAGGTCAACCCACCCAGCAGGCACGCGAAAAAGCCCTGTTATCCATCAAGGTGTGCGATCCGGCCTGCGGTTCCGGGCATTTCCTGCTTGCCGCCGCCCGCCGATTGGGCAGGGAACTGGCGCGGGTGCGCACAGGGGAAGACGAACCCGCCCCCGAACAGGTGCGCGCTTCTATCCGTGAAGTGGTCGCGCACTGCATCTACGGGGTAGATAAAAACCCGCTGGCCGTTGAACTGGCGCGCGTTGCCCTGTGGCTGGAAAGCCATGCTGAAGGCAAGCCGCTCACCTTCCTGGAACATCGTATTCAGTGGGGCGACTCGCTGGTGGGCGTCTCCGATTTGAGCGTCCTCAAAACTGGGTTGCCCGATGAAGCCTTCAATCCGCTCGAAGGGGACGATCGCAAACTGGCCGCCAGCCTCAAGCGCCAAAACAAAGCTGAGCGCGAGGGGCAAATGACCCTCTTTGGCTGGAACTTTGATCTCGACCTGAACGGCCTGGCGCAGTTGGGGCAGGAACTCGATTCGATCCCCGATGACTCGCCTGAACAGGTGCGCCGCAAGCGCGAACGCTACCAATCCCGCTGGAATGACCCCGTTCTGCGCCGCCATAAAACCGCCTGTGACTTGTGGACGGCCGCCTTCTTCCAATTCCTCACCCCCTCGTTCCCCCTCTCCCAGAGCGGGAGAGAGGAAGGGGGCCAGGGGGCAGGGGTGAGAGTCGTCACCAGTGATACTATCCGCCGCACCCTGACCGGTCAGCCCGTGCCGCCGCAGACCCTGGCAGAGGCAGAAGCCCTGGCCGGCGAGGTGCGCTTCTTCCACTGGCCGCTGGAGTTTCCAGAAGTGTTTTTCCCTCACCCCAGCCCTCTCTCAGAGGGAAAGCACCCTCACCCTGACCCTCTCCCAAGGGGAGAGGGAATTTTTGGTGGAAGGTATGGGTTTGACGTGGTGTTGGGTAACCCGCCGTGGGAACGCATTAAACTGCAAGAGCAGGAATTCTTCGCCAGCCGCGACAGCCGTATTGCCCGTGCCGCCAACGCCGCCGCCCGCAAACGGCTGATCGAACGCCTGCCCCAGGAAAACCCTGCCCTGTGGCAGGAATACCGCCGCACCCTCCACACTGCCGAAAGCACCAGCCGCTTCCTGCGCGCCTCTGGGGAATATTCGCTAACAGGAAGGGGAGATATCAACACCTACTCGGTCTTTGCCGAGCGCATCCGCACTCTGCTTGCCCCGCAGGGGCGTGCCGGGGTGATCCTGCCTACCGGCATCGCTACCGATGCGACCAATCAGTACTTCTTCGCCGATCTGGTGGAAAAAGCGCAAATCGTCAGCCTGTTCGACTTTGAGAACCGCGAAGGTATCTTCCCCGGTGTACATCGCAGTTACAAATTCTGCCTGCTCACCCTGGGCGGTTTTATCCCTCACCCTAGCCCTCTCCCAGGGGGCGAGGGAATGAACTCCCCTCACCCTGGCCCTCTCCCAAAGGGCGAGGGAATGAACTCCCCTCACCCTAACCCTCTCCCAGGGGGCGAGGGAATGAACTCCCCTCACCCTGGCCCTCTCCCAAAGGGCGAGGGAATGAACTCCCCTCACCCTAACCCTCTCCCAGGGGGCGAGGGA
>Ga0101944_10003249_pt1 | contig 23326 bp, 23 predicted proteins | sample DewCreD2012metaG_FD_75245 | JGI IMG/M metagenome (GOLD analysis project Ga0101944, IMG submission 75245) | Hot spring sediment bacterial and archeal communities from British Columbia, Canada, to study Microbial Dark Matter (Phase II) - Dewar... ... | reverse complement strand
GACGGACGAGGAGGCCGTCGCCTTCCGCAGGTTCGTCATCGAGTGCCTGATGCTGAACCATCCCCACGACTGCCCCGTCTGCGACGAAGGAGGCCAGTGCCTCCTCCAGGACGAGACGGTTTCGGGCGGGCATGGGATGCGGAAATACCTGGGCAAGAAGCGCACCTACCGCGACCAGTTCCTCGGGCCTTTTATCGCCCACGAAATGAACCGCTGCATCCACTGCTACCGCTGCGCCCGGTTCTACCAGGATTTTGCCGGATACCGCGACCTCGGGGTCATGCAGATCGGGAGCCGGGTCTTCTTCGGGCGCCACGGCGACGGCGCCCTGGAGAGCCCATTCGCCGGGAACCTGGTGGATCTTTGCCCGACGGGGGTTTACACCGACAAGGCGGCGCGATACCGGGTGCGTCACTGGGACCTGGAGCGGGCGCCCTCGGTCTGCATCCATTGCAGCCTGGGGTGCTCGACGGTGGCCAACGCCCGCTACCGGGAGGTGCTCCGCGTGGAGGCCGGGCTGAACCGCGCCGTAAACGGTCATTTCATCTGTGACCGCGGCCGCTTCGGCTACGGGTACTCGAGCCACCCCGGCCGGCCGCGGCAGGGGTGGGCGGTCGGCAAGGGGCTCCCTGTGGAGAAGGTGTTGGAGTGGGCGGCGGGACAGCTCAAGATCATCATGCGCGACTCCGGCCCTCAGGCCGTGGCGGCTGTGGGATCGGCCAGGGCGTCCCTCGAGACGCTGGTCACCCTGAAGACGCTCTCCCGGGCTCTCGGCTGGAGGGATCCCGTCTTTTTCACTGATGACACGCAGGCCGGCGCGGCGCGGCGGGCGGTGTCCCGGCTGGATGGGCGGCTGGCCGTCTCCATGAAGGACATCGAAGCGGCCGACGTCGTCCTGGCCGTCGGGGTCGATCCCGTTCAGGAGGCTCCCATGCTGGCCCTGGCCATGCGTCAGGCGTGGCGCAAAGGCGCCGCCGTTGGAGTCCTGGATCCCCGCCCCGTCTCGCTTCCCTTTGTCTTTCGACACATCCCGGCTCCGCCATGGCGGATGGATTCGGTCCTCAAGGCGGTGCTGGATTCAGGCGGTTCGCATTTCCAAACCGAGGGGCCGGACGCTCCCTTTACGGCTTGGCGGGAGGATATGGCATTCCTCAAGGAGCGGCTCGGCAACAGCAGGCGGCCCGTCGTGGTGTGCTCAACCTCGGTGGCGCCCCGCGGGATGCCGGATTCGGCCGCCGAGGCCGCCCTCGAGCTGGCGGGCACCGGAAAGGATGCGGGCCTCTTTTTCGTTCTCCCGGGACCCAACAGCTTCGGGGCCGCCTGGCTCGGCCGGGAAATGGCGTCATCTTTTTCCGAAACGGTTCGAGCCATCGAGGAGGGGTCGGTGAAGGCCTTGGTGGCGGCCGAAGCCGATCTTTTCAAGGACTTCCCCGACAGGCCGCGCCTGGACCGTGCCCTGCAAAAGCTCGATCTGCTTTTGGTCCTGGACTATCTTCCCACGGAAACGGTCTGGAGATCCCACGCCTTCGCGCCCACGACAACCGTCTTCGAGTGCGATGCGGCCTTCGCAAACCAGGAAGGACGCATCCAGAAAGCTTTTGGGGTCCATGCTCCGGGAATGCCCATCCGGCAGGAAACGGGCGGCAGCCATCCGGTTCGGGAGTTTCGGACGGAGATCCCCGGGGGCGATCCGTCGCCGGCCTGGAGCGTGATCAGAAACCTATATCAGGCCATGAATCCTGCGGGAGAGCCTTTGACGCAGCCGTGGGAGGCCCTTCGAGCCGAGTTTCCGGGTCTTCCCTCGTCCCTGGAGGATGACGCCCATGCCGACGGCTGGCGGTTGGATTTCGGCTCCGGGGAGGTAGCGATGGCAATGGACAGGCCGGAGACAGGAGAGCCCCTCTCGGACGTTCCGGCGCCGACGGTCGACCAGTTCCTCGTGCTGCTGGTGGATGGGACCTTCGGGACCGAGGAGCTTTCCGGCTATTCGCCCTTCCTGCGAAGAGTGGAGCCGAAGCCCGTTTTGTGGATGCACGCGGCCGACGCGGCCGAGATGGGATTTGCGGAAGGAGACTCCCTGGAAATCGCGACGGAGGACGGCCCGGTGACGGCAACTCTCAACGTATCGCCGAAGATGGCCCGAAGCGTTCTCGTCCTCCCCCGGCACATGCAGATCGACTGGCACAGGCTCAGGAGCGGCCCCAGGCTGATCCCCCGCGGCGGCGTCAGGAAGGCGGGCTGAGGAAAGGCTCGTCTGGAAAGTTCCTGGTTTCTGGTCCCCGGCTTCTAGTTTAAAATCGGCCATGGTCGGTCTCTTCATGGTTTCGGGTGCCCCGGCGGGCATGGGGAATTGCCGCGCAAAGTCTCCAGTTGAAGGTTTCAGGACCGTGGGGGCGAAGAAGCTTCCGCCCGCGATCCATGGAAATGAAGAGGCAGGTCTTCAACGAGTTATAAAACCAACGCCGCCGGTCTCCAGAACCCAGCACCCGCCTGAACACGGGGTCTGCCGGCTCAGCCAGTCCGCTGCCTCCAACTGGCACCATTCCTGCCTGCTCAATGAAGAATTCCCCTGGAGGAGCTCCCCGAGGACCGACGCTCATGGAGGCGCTCCCGGGCTCCGACTTTACAGAAATGCTTGGGAAAACTAGTTTGAAGTATGGGGAAGTGAAGCGGAAATCCCTCTGGGACGGAGTTGGAGGACCCCGTGAAACGTGCAATTTTGATAACCCTGTCGCTCGTTTTGTTCCTCGCCGCGGGGCTATGCACCGCTGACGGATCGTCCAGATGGACGCGGTCCGTCAGCCGGTTCGAGTGCGGGTCGCGGCTGGTGGCTGTGGGGGACTCCCGGTTCGAGGTGCTGCGCAAATGTGGTGAGCCCAGTTGGAGGGACGCCTGGGAGGAGGAGCGCCTCGAACGAGTCGGCGGCGTCCCATACTTCAACGGGAGTCCCTTCTATGCATCAAGGGTACCCATCCTGGTCAACGTGCACGTCCTGGTTGAGGAGTGGGTTTACAACCGGGGCCCCACGCGGTTCATGCGGGTCCTGAGGTTCGAGAACAACCGGCTCATCGACATCCAGGTGGGCGATTACGGATACTGACGACCCCGCCGATCCTTTTCATTCCTGGTTCAATGTGTCGACGATCTTCTTGAGATGGGCGTCCAGCCCACCCGGCCCATAGGGTTTACCCGGCCACGAGGTGAGAAATCCGTCCCCCTCGAACCTCGGGATCAGGTGAAAATGGGCGTGGTCGATGAGCTGCCCGGCCGCCCGGTAGTTGTTCTGCACCAGGTTGACGCCCTCGGCGGCCACGCTCCGATGGACTGCCCTCCCCACCTTCTGAGCGGCCAGGATGCAGGCCTGAAGGTCTTCGGCGTCCATATCGAAAAGCGTTTGGTAGTGCTTTTTGGGAATCACCAGGGCGTGGCCCGGATTGATAGGATTGATGTCCACGAAGCTCAGGACCCGGTCGTCTTCCAAAATCTTCGCGCAAGGAATCTCGCCTTTGACGATCTTGCAGAAAATACACTCCGGCATGGGCTCCCCTCTTCAGCCTTCGATTTGCCTCCATATGTTCCGCCCCCTCCGGCCGACCTGCCTTAGTACAGCTCCACGGACTGAGATGTCCATTTCATCTCTCGCCATGCCGGCATTTCTTAAGCCGGCATCCAGTCTTTCCGTGGATTCCGGCTCAAAAGACTGCCGGAATGACGCCCCTGTAGTGGACACTCTATTTTGTGGAGCCGTACTTACGGGATGCGTCCAACCGCAAAACAATGAGTTGCGGTGAAACTCGATTGGGGACTAAACTAGCAGAGACTCCCGAGGCTGTAAAGTTTGGCTCCCATGGCATGACCACACGAAAGGAGCGTGGCGCGATGATGGTCCTGGGCATCTACGGTTCTCCCCGCAAGGGAGGAAATACTGACCTCATGCTGGATGCCTTTCTCGAAGGGGCGTCGGAGACGGTGAAAGCTATCGAGCGGATTTACGTGCGGGACCTCGACATCCACGGATGCGTGGCCTGTGGCCATTGCGACAAGAAGGGGAGATGCATCCAGAAGGACGACATGAACCTGGTGTATCCCTTGATGGACAGGGCGAGCCACATCGTGGTGGCCTCCCCCGTCTACTTCTACGGGGTGACGGGCCAGCTGAAGCTGCTCATCGACAGGTCCCAGGCCTGTTTCATGAGACGGGAGCTGGAAAAAAAGCAGGGCAGGGACCCGGGAGAGGGAACGTCGGGAAGCGGCTACCTCCTTGCCGCCGGGGCCACGCGCGGGAAGCGCCTCTTCGAGTGCACCGTGCTTTCGGTGCGCTACTTCTTCGATGCGCTGAACTTCAATTATGTCGGCGACCTTTGCCTGCGCGAGCTGGATGAAAAGGGGGCCATTCTACTCCAGCCGCTGGCCCTCGACGACTGCCGACGGGCGGGTCGCGAGTTCGTTCTGCCGCCGGCGGCGTGAGAGCGGCGTCGCGTCAATCGAGGTTTAGGCTCCGGCAGGATTCCTCGGCGAAGGGGAATGTGCACTGCAGGTCCAGGGAGCCGATGAACTCCTCGACGCGGGGAATCCCCTCCACCTGCAGAAACCGCTTGATGCCTTCCACCACGCGCGCCGCCACCGCCGGGTCCACGAAATTGGCGGTGCCGATCTGCACCGCACTCGCCCCAAGCAGCAGAAATTCCAGGGCGTCCATGGCCGAGGCGATGCCTCCCATGCCGATCACCGGACACTTGACGGACTGCAGGACTTCGTAGGTGCATCGCAGGGCGATGGGCTTGACGGCCGGCCCCGACAGACCTCCGATCACATTGGCCAGCTTGGGCCGGCGTGAGAAGATGTCGACGGCCATGGCGGCCACGGTGTTGATGCAGGAGAGCATATCGCTGCCGGCGTCGACGGCCGCCCGGGCGATCTCCGCGATTCGGGTCACGTTGGGGGTGAGCTTGGTGATGAGGGGCAGGGTCGTCGCCTGCCGCACCTTCCCGACGACTTCGGCGGCCATGGCCGGATCGGTGCCGAAGACCATCCCTCCCTGCTTGACGTTGGGGCAGCTGATGTTGATCTCGAGGGCGGCCACCCCGGGCTGCCCGTCCAGCCTTCGAGCCAGCTCGCCGTATTCGTCGAGGGTGTTCCCGAAGATGTTCACGATGGCGGGGATCCCTCTCCGGCTGAGGTAGGGGAGTTTGGATTCGAGGAAGACCTGGAGGCCGACGTTTTCGAGGCCGATGGCATTGATCATCCCTGCCGGCGTCTCCACGATGCGCGGAGGCGGGTTCCCGGGCCGCGGAGTCAGAGAAATCCCCTTGACGACGATGGCCCCGAGCTGTCCCAGGTCCAGGAAGTCCTCGTATTCCCGCCCGTAGCCGAATGTCCCCGAGGCCACCATCACGGGGTTCTTCAGCCTCAGGGGACCTAGACGCACCGAAAGATCGGCGGGGCGATCTGCTGCTGCCGTATTTTCTCCCATTGAATGGATCCTGCCGGGAATATGGGTCCGTCCTTGCACACATGAAGATACCGCTCCGACGTGGGATCGTCGGGGCTTGCGGCGGGGAGGGCGCACCCGAGACATGCCCCGAAACCGCAGGCCATGAGCGACTCCAGAGAGAGCTGCGCCTCGACGCCCCGGTGCAATGCCCAGAGCGCCAGCCGATATTGCATGGCGAGGGGACCGCAGCCATACACTCGAGCCGGTCGAAGGCCCTCTTCCTCCCCTAAAACCTGTTCGATGCACTGGATCACGTTGCCGCGGAACCCCCTGGAGCCGTCGTCCGTGGACCAGTGGATTCGAAGCCCAGGGCGGGAAACCCGGTCGGACCTCAGGAGCTCCGGGCCGGTCCTCGCGCCGTAAAAGAGATGAACCGATCCGTCCCGGCTCAGGTCCGCAGCCTCCAGGAGCCGCGCCGCAAGTTCCTCGATGGGCGCGATGCCGATGCCCCCGGCCACCAGGAAGACGGGGCCGACCCCGGCGGGCGGAAGCTCGAAACCGTTTCCCAACGGACCGACGAGGCTCAAGGCTGCGCCCGGCTCCATGCGGGACATGAGCCAGGTACCGCGCCCCACGACCCGGTAGAGGATCTCCACGGCGCCGGCTTCGCTCCGGATGCGGTGGAACGAAAAAGGCCTCCGAAGGAGAGGGTCGTTTCCGTCCCGCACCTGCAGCATCATGAACTGCCCGGCCCTGGCCTCCCGGGCAATGGCGGGGCTGTGCAGGAGCATGCGATAGGTCTGGTGGGCCACCGGTTCCTGCTCCATGAGCCGCGCTGTCTCCAGGTGCTTCGCCATGGTGTGTCGCCTCCCGTCAGCAGCCGTGCTCAGTGGTTCGGGCTCGATGTCCAGCCGATGACCGCGGCCATCCGGCCCGTCGTCTTCTCGCCCCTGTACGAGAAAAAATCCTGTTGATGACACACGGTGCAGCGGCCGGCAATTTCGATATGGTCCCCTCTGAGGCCCGCTTCCACGAGCTGGCTTCGCGTGATCTCCCAGAAGTCGAAATAGGTCGGCCTCGCCTGGTACGGCCAGAAGGCCTGGGGAAGCTCATCCCGGAAGTTCCGGAACTCCGCGCAGCAGGGGCCGAGAGAAGGACTCACGGCCGCCAGCAGAGCCTCGGGCCGGGTGCCGAATCGCTCACACAGCAACGCTACGGCCTTGCCCGCGATGTTGCGAACGCTGCCGCGCCAGCCGCAGTGGATGTTTGCGATGACCCGGTGCTCGGGATCCACCAGGAGCACGGCCTGGCAATCGGCAATCTTGATCATGAGTCCCACATCCCGGCGGGTTGTCACCAGCCCGTCGCCGGTGGGCGCGCGCATGAGGAAGCCGGTCGGGTCTTCTTCCTCGGGCGGACTCCCATTCAAAATATGGATTTCGTCGCCGTGAACCTGGAGGGAAGAGGCCAGGAAACGGGTCCCGAGGGACTGGCGAACGCGGGAGAGGTTCTCCCGGACGGCGGCTGGGTCGTCACCGTTGTTCCAGGCCACGTTGAGGCTCGCATAGGGCGGGAGGCTCACGCCCCCGTGGCGGGTATAGACGCCGTGAACGAGCCCAGGAACCTGCTCCAGGAGGTGGAATCTGTGGGGCATGAGTGGATTCATGAGCTCTCCAAGACTCTTCGATCTTGAAATGGTCAAACCTGCATCGGGATTTTTGCTTATCTTCAAAATCCGGTTTGGGCAAGCTTTATTGACATCGTCCAGTCGGGTGTTACTTTTGGCGGGTGAGTTTCGTCATAATGCGGAGTTGGTTCTGAAAGAGGAGAGTTGCATGGAACGAGTCAAGGAATGTGCGATGGTCACCATGGAGTACAGCATCAGGACCAGGGGGCCCAACGGGGAGGAGTCATCGCTGCCCGGGCAGACCTGCAGCTTCGTCTATGGTGTGGATGTTCAGCTGCCTTCCGTTGAGAGCGCCATTCAGAACCTCACGCCCGGGGACCGCGTGACGGTTTACGTGCCCCCCGAGGAACTTTACGGGCATATCGACGAATCCCTGGTTCGGGAGCTTCCAAGGAGCGATTACAAGGAGGCACGCCTCAAGGAAGGCAAGATGTACCGCGAGATGAAGAATAAATGCCTGGTGCAGTTCATGGTGAGAGAACTGCGCGACGAGGTCGTGGTGGCGGATTTCAATGATCCGCGGGCCGGCACGGCGGCCGAGTTCGATATCCTCATCAAGGAGGTTCGCGAAGCAACCAAGTCGGAGATGCTTCCTTCGTGCGCTCGCATCCCGAGTGATATCTCCGGCCAGTGCTGCTGACGCGGGGAGCTTGACCGGGCTTCGTGCCCTGCACCAGAGGATGGGCGAATCGTGCTCGTGCCTTCGGGACACTGCAAGGCGATGCCGGGCGGGGAAGGGCGGAAATCGACATTGCACCGACAGGCTCCCCATGCAACGTTCGCCGCGTCCCCATCGAGGATTTCCGGCTCGTGATTTGTGCTCGGGGTCCCCTGAGGACCGACTGAGCACCCGGGAGGTTTGAGAAAGTCGGCCGGGGACCGTCGGCCTCCTGGCCATGTATCCGCAACGGCCCGAATCCCGAGGTCAAAGCCGATAACGACGTTTCGCTGATCGCTGATCTGCCGCATTGACAACAACCCTCGGCTGTGCTAGTCAAATCAGCTCACGACATTCCGGCATGCCTCACGGACGCACCCAAGAGGGCGATTAGCTCAGTGGATAGAGCGTTGGTCTCCGGAACCAAAGGTCCCGGGTTCGATCCCCGGATCGCCCTCCAGTTAAATGAACAAGTTAACCCTCCAGCCGCTGAGGCTGTCGCGGAACCCGCTGGCAGGGCTGCTTGATTATTGCAAACATTATGGCCTAACATGAAAACCGAAGCCTCTCGCACACGGATCTTCTCCTCCTGCTCCCTGCGCTCGGCTTCGGCTTCTTTCTCAAGACGCTCCTTGGCTGCCTGGAGACGTTCCAGACGATCCTTTGGGCTCTGAACCTCTTCAGGCAGCACGTCGGTGCTGCCCTCGGGACCAAACTTTTGGTCCTCATCCCGATCTGTCTGCTCGGCTTCCTGGAGAATCTCAGCAACCTCCTTGTTCAGTTGAGTCTGACGCCGATTGGCCTCGAGGGAGGCATTGGCCTTGAGCTTGGTGCCGTCGAGAAAGATCTTGCCCAGGTTCACAAGGCCTGCCTCAGCGCACAACCTCAGAGCTTCTACAAAGACTTTGCGGATCGCCTGCTCGTGGCGACTCCTGAACCGGGCAATGGCGCAATGGTCCGGGACCACGTTGCCCGTAAGCCACCGAAAGGGCAGCTGTTCCGCGCAAGCCTTTGCAATCTTTCTGGAAGATCGGATACCTTGCGAGTACGCATATATCAACACCGCCAACATCATGGCGGGATCGTAGGGAGGCCTTCCCTCTGTGCCATACGAACCATGGAAGACAAACAGGTCCATCTGGCAAACGCAGTCCCAGACGAAGCGCACCACGTGATCCTTCGGGATCCACTTGTCAACCGAAGGGGGGAGGAGCAACATCTGTCAGGAATTCCCGCTGCAGCGGGAATTCCTGGAATGTCTATGGCTTTGATTTTTCAATTAAAATGATGAAAAACTCCCTGCGGCTAAACCACTTACCTATGATGAAAATAAAAACTAATGCAGTGAAAAGAAAGATAATTGGAAGCTTATCAATATAAATCGTAAAAAGATTCACTCCCAAGATGTTTTATATATTTTTTGGCTAGAGATTCCAAATCATTCGAAGCATCTAAAAACAACCAATCGTCAATAGAACCTCGAAAGCAATAACGTTCTACCTTGAATACTTTATTTTCTTCATCATCGAGAATAAATCTCATAATCGGAGCATAATAACAAGATTTTTGATTTATTTCAATAGTATCAAGTCTCTTAGGCTGATGGAAATCATGAAGTAGGCTATTGATAAAATCACTAGTTTGCTGTGATTCATAAATTGTGATGATTTTCCCTTTTACATCCACAATATAACTGCGATTAGTTTTTAGTTTGTTTATGTATTTATCGATTACTGCCTTTTCTTTATCCGAAATGAGTTGTGGTTGGATTTTACGCAAGAAGACCTGTGCGTTAGGATTCTCATAGATTTCGTACCCTTCAGGAATCTCCTCAACCAATGATCCTTCACTCTTCATTGAAAAGAAATAATTCGGCTTTCCTGTCTTGGTTTTTCCTTGGTGGAGGTAATATGTTTGTCTTTTTCGATTCACATGTTTTATTGGCATTAGGCTGTCCGTTCTGAATGGAATCATGATGACAGAGGGAGGGATAAGAAGTGATCCACCTCGGAATCGGTTTCCTCCCTTCTGAGGTTCCTTTGCAATTACTCCCGTGAGACTTCTGTGATGTTCGCCTCTACTGCATAGGTGAGGCGCACCAGCCTAAAAGAGAATCTCGATGGCGTTTGGTGACCGTTTTCCCATCATCGAAACCGTAACCTGATCCCGACTACCAAGCATTGGGACAAACACATTGATTTTCACGGCCAGATTCTTTCGAAGGAATCTAATCTCTGTGCCAGACAGAGCCTTTGGCTTGAGGAGGATGTTTGCGCAGGTAGACTCCATCAGTTCCGGTGAACAAGGGATCGATAGGATCATCTCCCGCAGATGCCACACGAACAGATGTATACATTGCTTAGGTGGACGTTATCCAGCCCAATTTCGAGGAAGTGATGGTGGCCTCTCGTGAACGAAAGGTTCCGGCTCCCGCATGAGGTGCTCGAACCCTGATCTTTCGGGAGTCTGCCGTGGCAATTGCTCCAGCAGGCAACTCCACTGCATAGCGAGTGAGGATTCTCAGAAAACTGGATTATTTAATGAGCAGGCGGTCTTGCGCTTTCTGCCAGCCGATACCACCCTGCCCATCATATCGTTTGATCGAACAACACTCGGAGGAAGCCCGCGGGTTGATTGATCGGTCGGTCGCCATCAGCCTGACTGGAAGCTCCCCCGCATCCGTCGTTCTCCAATGCTCCCATTACCCCATTCACAGACTGCCATTTTTTCAGATCGAGCGCGCAAGTTTATCCGGTTTGAGTTGTTTAAAGGTTACCAGAGGGATCGGCACACTTACACGTTGATGCGGCGGCTGCAAGAGTAAGGAGAGGGGAGGAGCTTATGAACGTGATGGATTTCCTGGTGGTGACTTTTCCGGTTTCCGGGGTGCAGACATGGATCTTCCTGCCCCCCCTGGTGGCTTTTTTCGTGTCCACGGTCACATCCATGGGTGGAGTGTCGGGAGCATTTCTTCTGCTCCCGTTTCAGGTGAGTGTCCTCCGCTTCGTGACGCCTTCGGTGAGCGCGACCAACCTTGTCTTCAATATCGTGGCGATTCCCAGCGGAGTCTACCGCTACCTCAATGAAGGTCGAATGGCCTGGCCTCTCACGTGGGTGGTGATCGTGGGGACGCTTCCCGGCGTGTTCATCGGCTATTACCTGAGGGTGCTCTACCTCCCGGACCCCAAGTCTTTCAAGTTCTTTGTGGGGTTTGTTCTGCTGTATATCGGAGTCCGCCTCCTCTACGAGATGACGGAGCGTTCTCAGCGGGGCAAGAAGGAGATGAAAGCCCTCGAAGAAAAGTTCAACCAGCATGCCAGGAAGCTCAAGGAGGAACAATCCGCAAGAGTATCGTCCGGGCTTCCCCCTGAAGCCGTGGTCAAGACCGTCTCATGGTCTCTTGCACGCGTGGAATACGAGTTTTGGGGGCATCGCTTCTCATTCAGCACAGTGGGGATGTTCATGCTTGCCTTCGTCGTGGGAATCATCGGCGGAACCTACGGGATCGGAGGGGGAGCGATCATCGCGCCTTTTTGCGTAGCCGTGTTTCACCTCCCGGTGTACACGGTTGCGGGGGCCGCTCTGCTGGGGACGTTCATCACATCCGTGGCGGGAGTCTTCTTCTACAGCGTGATACCGGCGAAAGCCGGGCTCTCCTGCGCACCGGACTGGCTGCTCGGAGTCCTCTTCGGCGCCGGCGGGTTTGCCGGAATGTACACCGGCGCCAGACTTCAGAAGTTCATACCCCAGAAATATTTGAAGCTCATTCTGGGGATCATCATCACCTTCCTGGCGGGAAGCTACATCCTTCAATACTTCATGAAGTAGCCGGGGGTGCGGGTGGGATGTGTGCAGGGGTTGAAAACGGCTCAGGCAGCCAAGAATAACGTGATCGCGGCCTCCGATGCCGCGGGCCGTGAGCGGTCCGGCCGGAAAAGAGAGGGGGAGGCCATGAGTGCATCAGGCTTTCCGAGGCTGAAATTCCGGTGAATCAACTTGCCGGGTGCGCGAGCGGCGCGGGACTCGAAATGAGGGCTGGTTAGCCAGGGGAAAACCCCACGAGAAGATCATCACGGCTGCGGTGGGGAAGGGCGCTGGACTCTTGGTGCCTGGCGGTCATGGATTGACGGGAGTCAAAAGCCTGCTTAAGGGCAGTGTGACGGGACAGTTCAGCTGTCATGTGCATACCGCAGTTCCCGTCGCCAAGTCGGGGCAGGATCAAAGGTTCCGGGCCCCGGCAGTTTTCAGGGCATCGCGGGGCGACAGGGTTCGGGTCAATGCATACCCGGATTTGTATGGAGCCGGGCGGTTTCCTCATGGGTGATTCGGCTTTACGGAACACGCTTCCACGGATTGACCGGTAAAACGCATGGAACAGAGCGATTTCAAACTGGTTGAGGCTGTGGGAGCGGGAGACCATCAAGCTTATGAATTGCTGGTGCGAAAACACCAGAGGTCTGTCTTCAATTTCGTCTACAGGATCCTGGGAGACAGGCATGCGGCGGAGGACGTGCTCCAGGAGGTGTTCTGGGCGCTCTATCGGGCGGCCCCGAGGTTTGAGGCGCGGGCGCGGGTGTCGACCTGGCTTTTCAAGGTAGCCTACAACCTTTCCCTGAACGAGATAAAAAAGCGCAAGCGCCTTCTCCATCTCCGTGAAGCTTTCCGCGCTCACCCACGCACCGAAAACGGCCCGTCTGCCTTGAGCACCCTTGAAGCCAGCGAGCTGGAGGAAGAAGTCATGTCGGCCCTGAATCGGCTTCCTGGAAATCAGAAGGCTGCCCTGCTCCTCAGGGTGAGTGAAGAGCTCTCGTATGTCGAGATCGGTGAAATCCTTTCTGTTTCCGTTTCAAGCGTGGAATCTTTGATCTTCAGGGCGCGAAGCCGATTGAGGCAGCTTTTGAAAAAGCAAGGAAAGGAATAAGGCGATGCGGTGTCAAGACATCCAAAGAAACCTCTCGGCCTATATCGACGGTGAGCTGGATTCGGCATCCGCCCGACGCGTGGAGCATCATCTCGGCCAATGTGGAACGTGCCGTGGGGTGGCCGCCGACTTCCGAGATGTGGATGGCCTGGTGCGAAGCCTTTCGAGGTTGGATGCGAGCTCTGATCTCGCGGGACAACTCCTGGAAATGGTGGGAGAGTCCCGCGGCCCGACAACTGAAAAGGGGGTGGACCGATCACCGTTTGCAGTGATGATGCGGTTCATGTCGCGCTTCATGGATCTTCTGGAGGCAGGGAGCTCGCCCGGCACGCGCGCGCTCGAGGAGTTTGATGATTTTCCGCCGTTTTCGCTGGGCTCCATCTACCTCAAATTGCTGGATCAACCGGGACGAGGGTAAGCAATGGCTCTCACGTACTTCTCTCTGGGCGTCGTAACCGCCCTTGCCGTTGGGGCAGCGGCCTTGGCGGCTCTCTATTTCTATCTCAAATCAACCCGTGACACTCCCCGGATCAAGGGCTATCTGGATTTGATCCCCGATCTCACGGCGGAGCAGAAAGCGGCGGTGCAGGAAATTCGTGTTACCTTTCTGCCCAAGGTCGCCCGGATTCGGGAGAACCTCCGACGCGAACGGGCCGAGCTCGCGAGGCTCCTCTTCGCCGATCCTCCGGACAGGGACAAGATCTATGCCGTCGCGCGGCAGATCCTGTTGCACCAGTCGGATCTGGAGAGCGAGGTGATCGAGCACATCCTGGAGGAAAGAGAGCTTCTCTCGGCCCCGCAACAAAGACGGTTTTACGAAATCATTGTCGAGCAGTTCTCCTCGGGGGGGCTCGGGGTCCATGATGTGCGAGGCAAGAATTGACCGGCAGCGAAGCCAGCGGAGCCGATCATGATCAAGCCTGGCAACGTACGAGCAACTTCATCGAATACGCCGGCCCTGGCTTTACACAACATTCGATACGACATCGGCTCAATGGCACATCGGATTTTTGCGGCTTGCCAAGGCGGTCTTCTCTGACCCCCTCCATGTTCAAAAAGACCCTCTCCTCGCTCAAAGGTTGAGGAGACAGGTTGAGGAAAGCCTCTGAGTGACCCATAAACAGATGACCTTCGGCAACGGATCGAAACCGGGCCAAGCAGGCTCGAGACCACCGAGGAGCTCAGGAAAGTCATGAGCCCTCTCCGACATCGATCATAGCAACAATCAGGGTTGTGGAGCCGTCAAGGGAAGTTATCGGTTGTGCGACGGTGGAAATCGCTGTAAACGGAGTCCACCCTGGAGGCCGAGGATCGGAGGCGGCCCGTTTCGGTGCTCTCCCGTCGGCTTCGCCTCCGCGCGCTCTCGACTCGCAAAGCGCAGAGCCGCCGCCGGCCCAATGGTCCTCGTCCGCGGATCCAGGGTGTGATGCACGAACACAGGTCCTTTACGTTGGGTCTTCAGGATGGAACCGAGTCTGTTCCTCTACAATCTTCTCCTGAATACGGCAGGTTATGCCGCCGTCAAGACCATGGTTTCCAGGAGCCCCGAAGAACAGGAGTTCTGGAAGGGGCGAATGGGGGAGTACGGTGCGGCCCCTGTTCGCTCGGGAAGCCCCCGCATCTGGTGCCATGCCGCTTCCGTCGGCGAGGTGAGTGGTGCCCTGCCTACCCTGACGGGCCTTCTGAGCGCATGGCCCGGCGCCGCCGTGGTTCTCACCGTCGGGACGTGGCAGGGGTATCGCGCCGCCGGGACCCGTGCCCCCGAATCCGTGGCGGTGCTGCCCTTTCCCCTGGATTTTCGGCGGGTCCTTGAAAAGGCATTCCTGACCATCCGGCCCGACCTCTACATCGCATTTGAAAGCGAATTTTGGCCCAATCTCGCAGCCTTCCTGCGGAAGGGCGGGGTGCCCCCGGTGCTGCTGAACGGGCGCGTGACCCGGCGTTCCGTGGAGCGGTACAGGCTCATGAAGCCGCTTTTCCGCCCCATCTTCTCGCAGTTCGAGTGGCTGGCCATGCACTCCGAGGAGGACCGACGGCACGTGCTGGAGCTCGGTGCCCGCCCGGAGCGCACCCTGGTTCTCGGCAGTTCCAAGTACGAGGGTCTCGGAGCACGGGTCGATCCAGCCAGGTCTGCCCGCTGGAGAGAGGTTCTGCAGCTGCCTGAGGACGCCGTCACCGTGATCGGTGGGAGTCTCCGGCGGTCGGAATGCACGGCGCTTCTCGACGTCTTCCTGCAGCTGGCAAAGACCGAGCCGCGCCTTGCAGGTTTGTTTGTCCCTCGCCATCTCGAGCAGATCCCCAACATGGCGCGATGGCTCGAGGACAGAAATGTTCCGTTCCAGTTTCTCTCTCGCATCGAGGCCGGAGAGGAGCCCCGGCGGGCAGCGGTGGTGCTGGTGGACCGCATCGGCATCCTGTTCGATCTCTACGGACTGGGGGACCTCATCTTCTGCGGCGGAACGCTGGAGCCCATCGGTGGTCACAACATCCTCGAGCCCTCTGCCTGGAGGAAGGCCGTTTTTTATGGTCCCCACGTGGAAAAGGTGCGGCACGAGCACTTGACGCTCCAGTCCTTCGGAGGCAGCTTTGAGGTGAGGGATGCCGGGGAGCTGCTGCAGACGTGGAGCAACTGGCTGGGGCGACTGGATCTTTTGAGGCGGCACGGAGAATGGGCGGGAGACGCTCTTCGGTCTTTGGGGGGAGTGGTTGATCGCCAGGTGGGGCTGGTGCGGTCGGTTCTGGAGGGTTCGAGGTAGGGCGGGTGCGTTTTGAAGTGGAGGATTGCCGGTTGCCGGCCGATTGATGGGGTGCCCCGACACTCGTAGCCGCTGGCCTGTGCGATCCGTCTTTCAGCCTGAAGTGGCGTTGACAGTGGCCAGCACAACGCGCATGCCACACAAGAGGTGTACCATGGGAAGAGAATATCGGCCGAACGTCAGAGAGTCCGCCGTCATTTCCAAGCTGGATCATGCCAAGGAAAATGAGCGGCTCAACGCCATGAATCTGCTCCGTGAGAACATCGAGGCACTGAGCGACCGGGTGGCCATGAAGCTCATCGAGGAAAAGCTGGTCGAGACGACGAGCCTCCAGGATCTGGAGAGGCAGATTCACATCTGCCTGCAGAAGCTCCTCGCCGCGGAGGAGTTCGAGGTACAGTATCAGACGGCCAACCTGAGGACCCTGGTCCCTCGCCCGAACTTCATCAGCCTTTACCTGACGGCATTCATCGTGGAGGAGCTCATCGATCACAAGTCCATCGTCGAGATGTACGGGACCGATGAAGACATCTACCGGTGCGTGGACCGGCAGGTGAGCCGCCAGATTCCGGTCTAAGCGTTCCCCGGAGGCCGGCACGGTCAGGTTGCGAATTTCGGGCTTCGAGCCTCGACCGGAAGCTCCAGGGACGGTGCCGTGCCAAGATGCGGTTGATGTCGCCGGCGTGCCTCCAGGGCGATGGCCTTGAGGCACTCCAGATCGTCCAGGGTGAAATCCTCCCGGCGGCAGGCGAGGAATGTGTTGTTGTGGGTGAGGGGCTCCGACGCCAGGTCGAAGGGTGAGACGCGGCAGGCCTCCCTCCAGAGCGCGGTGCCGGGTACCGGTGAGTATTCGGAAATGAAGGGCTGAGCCCCCGCCGCATGGACCAGCTCGATGCTCTCCCGAACCTCCTGGACGGTCTGCCCCGGAAGCCCGGCCATAAGGTAAACCCCGATGTCCCCTGAACTGAATCCGGCCTTCCTGAGGTTCTCCACACCTTGCTGGAACATCTCCGGCTCCACCTTCCCTCCCCATTCCTTCTGACGGTCTCTGCGCGTGGTTTCGAGCCCCAGCCGGATCGTCCTGAATCCCGAGGCGAAGAGCAGGTCACACCATGGGCGGGTGAGGGCGCGGACGTGCAGGGCGTTGGGGGTGTGAAACCGGACGTCCAGCCCCTCCATCACCAGGTGCTCCAGTGCGGGCTTGAGCGTTTGGTCGGCGTTCAGGAGAAGGGCGTCGTCGTAAAAGGCGAAGTCCGATACGCCATGCTCACGCCAGTGGACGATTTCATGGAGCACGTCCTCGGCGCTTCGTTTGACCGGGAGCGGCTGCAGGACGGACGATGCGCAGTAGGGACATCGATGAGGGCATCCGAGACCTGTGAGGACCGGAGCGTAATCGATTCGGGAAAGCAGGTCCAGGGCTGGAGAGAGGGACAGGCGCGACAGGCTCCATGACGGGCCGTTGTTCGGTCGAAAACCGGTGGCTGCTTCAATCCCTGCCGGCAGATCATCCAGTTTGGGAGCCACCAGGTGGGCGCCGCTCAAGGCCTCGGCATGGCTGCGGCACAGGGTGGCGTAGATGCCCCCGAGCCAGACGGGAGTGTCGGGAAAGAGCTCCCTCAGGCGGCGGATGGTCTCGAAGACGCCCGGGTACCAGTAGGTCATGTGGGAGGTGACCCAGATGAGATCCGGTTTCGGCAGAGCCAGGGCGCGCTGGATGAAGCTCTCGGGGTGAATGCCGTAACGGTGGTAGCGCCGGGGAACATCGGAATAGACAGCCGGCTTCCGAATGATGGTTTTGGGATACTTGCCGGTTCCATAGGCCCGATCCCTGCCGGTAACGAGATCCGGTGATGTGCTGGAAAAGGGATCATGGCGGTCCAGGCAGTCGATGAGCGCGACACCGCATCCCCCTTCCCTCAGGAGTGTACCCAGCAGCAGGAGCCCCATGGGCTTGGCCCACAGGTCATAGGCGGCGAAATCCGTGATCCAGGGATTGACCAGGAGGATGAAGGGGGCTTTGGACATGGGCTCGAAACGCCTTCCATTCGGTCTTGGATTCCTCGATCGGCGAAGTCTGCAACGGCCAGGGCATGCTTTATACCCTTTGGTTCGGCGCCGGGTCAAACGGACGGGAGCAATGACACGCCGCTCCCTTCACTTTCCCTTGCATCGGGAGCTCATCTTAGGCATTTTGATTGGGCCGGTTGACGCTGCATAAGGCGCACGGGCCGTGTTTCCGACGGCCTCAGCCGGCTTGAAGCTTGAAAAGTGCAACCGGAGACTTTCTGTTTTGCGCGAAGGGTGAGTGAGGAGACCATTGCGGGCGGTGGTGCAGCGGGTGCTGGAAGCTTTTGTGCGCGTGGGACCGGAAGAGGTCGGGCGTATCGCGCAGGGTCTCCTGGTGTTCGTGGGAGTGGGTTCCGGGGACTCCCTCGAGGACGCTCGTGCGCTCGCCGACAAGGTGGCTTACCTCCGGATCTTTCCGGACGATGAGGACAAAATGAATCGCTCGGTGCTGGAGGTCGGCGGGGGAGTTCTCGTCGTATCGCAGTTCACCTTGCTGGGAGATTGCCGCAAGGGGAGGAGGCCTTCCTACGCCGGGGCGGCGGAACCCGGGCTCGCCAGGTCTCTCTATGACGCCTTCATCGAGCAAATGAGAGCGTATCCGGTTCAGGTGGCTTCGGGGCGATTTCAGGAGACCATGCGGGTCCACCTGGTCAACGACGGTCCCGTGACTCTCCTGCTGGACAGCCGGAAGCGCTTTTGAGGGGGGACGGAATTTGAATCCATACGAAACCGTTCGGGTGCCGGAATCGATGCCGGAGGTGCAGTCGAGCGACATCTTCGTTGATGAGGAGGGGGACTGGTTCAACGCGGGAATCCCCATTTCCAGGGAGGACATCGTCCGGTTCTTCCTGGAGCACGTCCAGGAGCTTCCCGACGGAAGTTATACGATCATCTGGGAGGGATGCCGGTGTGGATTTCGCGCCGCGGACACGCCCTTCGTGGTGAGCCGCGTGGATTCCGGGGGACCGGTTCCCGGGCACGGGCCTATCCTGCTGAAGCTCAAGCACCTTCCCGAGCCGGTGGCTCTCGATCCCGGGACGCTGGTGAGCGCCGCCAACAATGTTCTGTATTGCCGGATCCACGAGGGGCGGTGCCGGGCACGCTTTTCGAGGCCGGCCTACTATCAGCTGGCCCGGTGGATCGAGGAGGATGCGTCAACGGGCGGATTTTGCCTGAGAATCGGTGGGAAACGGTTCGCCATCATGGTGGAATCATAAAAAACCGGGCCGGAGCCCGGTTTTTCAGTCTGGCCATGCATTGGGACCGGTCTAATCCACTTTGAAGAAATTCTTCTGCGCGGCTCCGCACACCGGGCATTTCTCGGGGGCCGCCTGACCCACCGTATACCCGCAAATCTTGCACACATACCAATCCTGAACGGGGAACTTGTCCGGATCCTTCAAGGCCTCGGTGTAAAGCCCGGCGTGGATCTTCTCGACTTCGTTGGCATAATGGAAACTGATTTCCGCGGATTTCTGGCCTTCTTCCTTGGCGGCGGCGATCATGTCGGGATACATGCTCTTGAACTCATGGGTTTCACCGTTCAAGGCTTCCTGCAGGTTTTCCTTGGTCGATTTCACACCGTCCATGACCCGCAGATGCTTGTGGGCATGGACGGTTTCCGCGGCGGCCACGGCCCTGAAAAGCTTGGCCACGCCGTGGAGAAACTCATCCTCGGCCCTTTCGGCAAATGCCAGGTACTTGCGATTGGCCTGAGACTCACCTGCAAAAGCATCCTTCAGATTCTCTGCCGTCTTTGACATAAACGCCTCCTTTTCGTTCTCGGTTCCATGATTGATGGGACGCCGTTTCGCGGCGCCCGATTCGAATGCCTCTTCACGTGACGGTCACGAGCCGCATGACATTCCGATGACGCTGTCGGGTCATGGGGATCGCAACGAGACTCAGCTAGAGGCGCAAATCAAGAATTCCCTCAAAGATGGCAGAAACCTAAGCATCACTCTCCCGATGTCAATTGGAGTGCAAGGCGCACGACGGACTTCGACGGATGACAGGGACCCGGGGGGCGGAGGGGGAGGACTGAGTGCGCCGGGGCGGGTGCAAGGCGCTCGACAGAGGCTGGGGAATCGTTTAATAGTGGATGAGATCAGGATCGCTCTCCACGAAATGACTTTCATTTGGATCAGTGGATACGGAGAAGAGGATATCGCTCGCCACGCTCGCTGTGCCTGAAAACGGAGGCCGTGATCCAGCAGCCGGGGACTCGAAACCGGAAACTCAAGAACTGTTTAACCGAAAAAGGGAGGAAACGGGATGAGCTCTGTTTTTGAGGTTGGCATGAGCCGTGAGTTGAAGATCAGGACATCGGCGGACCATTCCGCCAGGCATTTCTATCCTAACCTTCCGGATGTTTTTGCCACGCCGTTTCTCGGGGGCTTGATGGAGCGCGTTTCGGCGGAGCTCATTGACGAGAAGCTGAGCCCCGGAGAGCAATCCGTGGGCATCTCCATGAATCTGAAACATCTGGCGGCGACTCCCCTTGGCATGGAGGTTCGTGTGCGGACCGAGGTCAGTGCCGTGGAGGGGAAGAAACTGACCTTCCAGCTGGAGGCGTTCGACGAGACGGAAAAGATCGGTGAAGCCGTCCATGAGCGTTTCATCATCCAGGCGGAGAAATTCAACGCCCGCGTTGGGGAGAAGGCAAGGAAAGCAGGTCTGGCGTGAGGACGCCTGGAAGACCGCTGGCAGGAGAACATCCTGAAGAATGGAGGGAATCATGGCCGCAGCCGATTTGAGTCCGCTTTTCCATCCCGAAAGCATTGCGGTGATCGGCGCTTCCGAGAGCGCCGGAAAACTGGGCCACGAAATATTGAAGAACCTGATCGACGGCGGCTTTCCCGGCGCCCTTTACCCCGTCAATCCCAAGAGCGAGCGCATCCTGGGCCTTTCCTGCTTCAAAAACGTGAAGGAGGTGCCCGGCAAGGTCGACGTGGCGGTGGTCATCATCCCCGCCCGTTTCGTGCCCCAGACCATCAGGGAGTGCGGCGAAAAGGGGGTGAAGGGCGCCATTGTCATCTCGGGTGGGTTCAGCGAGGCGGGTGCCGACGGTGAGGCCCTGCAGAACGAGCTGGCCGCGGTTGCCCGCGAATGCGGCGTCCGCGTGGTGGGGCCCAACTGCCAGGGGATCAACAGCCCGTATCATCCCATGTGCGCTTCATGGCCGCTCCTCACCCAGAAGGGAAGGGTTGCGGTCATCAGCCAGAGCGGCACCGTGGGGGCCGCCATGATGGACTGGTTTTCGGTGGAGGGGCTCGGCGTCTCGAGCTTCGTGAGCCTGGGCAATCGAGCCGACATCGACGAAATCGACCTCATCGAGTATTTCGAGGCGGACCCCAACACGCGCGTCATCGCGGCTTACCTGGAGGGCGTCAAGGACGCCGTTCGGTTTCAACAGGTGCTTTCGCGCCTCGAGAAGCCGCTCGTGGTCCTGAAATCGGGTCGGACCCCCAAGGGCAAGGTGGCGGCTGAGTCCCACACCAAGTCCCTGGCAGGCGCCGACGCCATATATTCCTCGCTGTTCAAGCGGCTCGGGGTGTGTCGGGCTGAAACCATCGAGGAGTTCTACGACTTTGCCAAGGCGCTGGCTTATCTGGAGCCGCCCAGGGGAAACAGCATCCTCTACATCACCACATCGGGCGGAGCCGCCATCCTGGCCACCGATGCCGCCGAGCAGGAGGGTTTGAATGTTGCTCCCCTGCCGCCCGAGCTGGCCCGGGAGCTCGAAGGCGTCATTCCGGCCCACGCCATTCGAAGCAACCCCCTCGACCTGACCGGCGACGCCGACGCCAGGATGTTCCGCGAGGTCATCGAGCGGGCCCGGCCGTATTACGACACGTTGGGGATCATCTTCGGCGACCCCATCCTGAATGCGTCCCAGGTGGTCACCGCGGGAGCCAACGAGCTCGTCATTTTTCTCGGAGGCGCCGAGGTGGAGCGGGAAGAGAAGCTTCGGATGCATCAGAACGGGATCCCGGTGTATCCCACGCCCGAGCGCGGCATCCGGGCGCTGAGCCAGATCATTCCTCCCGCCCTAAAGGAGCAGAGGGCCTCGACCACCTTTCCGGTGGCTTCGGGCCGATCCCAGTTGAGTCTCTTCGAGAGTTTCGGGTTTCTGGAGTCGAGGGGGTTCGACTGCATCGTCAGCCGCTTTGCCGACAGCCCGGGCAAGGCCGTGCACCTGGCGCACCAGGTGGGCTTTCCGGTGGCCCTGAAGGTGGATTCACCGGATATTCTGCACAAGTCCGACTTCGGCGGGGTGCGTCTGCATCTGCAGTCGGCCCAGGACGTGCGCGCGGCTTACGCGAGGATGGAGGAAACCATCAAGACCAACGCTCCCAACGCGCGGGTGAACGGCGTGGTGGTGAGCGCCATGGCTGCCCCGGGTCTCGAGCTGATCCTGGGCATGCACCGGGATCCCCAGTTTGGCCCGGTGATCCTTTTCGGCATGGGAGGAATCGCCGTGGAGCTCTTCCGTGATGTGGCCATGCGGCTGGTTCCGTTGACAAGGGAAGACGCGCTGAGCATGTTGAGTGAAATTAGAGGGGCGCCGCTCCTGAGGGGATTTCGCGGGCAGCGCACCATTGATGAAAACGCCCTGGTGGATGGCCTCCTCAAGCTGGCTGACATTGCCCGGGAGTTTCCGGATATCGTGGAAATAGATTTGAATCCGGTGCTCGCCTATCCCGAGGGGATGGTGGTGGTGGATGCCAGGATCCTTAAGGGCTAGCCGGGGTTGACCAGAAACGGGAGGGAATCGATGCAGGTATTGGTGCTGTATTTTTCCAAAGGGGGCAACACGCGAATGCTGGCCGAATTCATTGCCGAAGGCGTCGAGTCCGTGGAGGGGGTGACCCCGGTCCTCAAGACGACGGCGGAAGTCACCAAGGAGGAATTCGTGGGCGCCGCCGGAATCATCGCGGGGTCGCCGGTCTACTTCGGCGTCATGGCGGCGGACCTCAAGCGGGTTTTCGATGAGTTTGTGGGCGTCCGCAAGAAGATGGAGAACAAGGTGGGCGCGGCGTTCACCACGTCGGGAGACCCCACCGGGGGCAAGGAGACCACCATCTTTTCCATCATCCAGTGTTTGCTGATTTACGGGATGATCGTGGTGGGAGACCCGATGGATGCCACGGGACACTACGGCGTGGCCTGCGTGGGAGCGCCCGACGACAAGGCGGCGGAAAATGCGAGGAAGCTGGGGAGGCGCGTGGCCGAGCTGTGCAGGAAGCTGGGTTGACGAAAGGAGAACGGAATGTCCGCTGACGAGAAGCTTATCAAGATATTCGAGTACGCGTTGAATCAGGAGCAGACGGGAAGGAGTTTCTTCGAGACCTCGGTGCAGCGCATGGGAATCGGCGCGGCGGTGACCGCCTTCAGGCAGTTGATCAAGGAAGAAGAGCAGCACATCGCCTTCATCAACAATATTCTGGGCGACTTGCGCAAGGGTGAGGAGGTCAAGGCCGAGAACCTCAAATCGGTTTCGCTGGAGCCCACGAATTTCTTCGACGATCGGGCCAGCTCCGAGTTCCTGCGGCAGTGCCTGGAAGGGTCCATGGTGCCCGACGTGACGGTTTTCAACACGGCATGGCTCATTGAGAAGGACCTGAGCGAATTTTACGAGAACATGGCGGCCCAGACCGAGGGGAAAGCCAAGGAAGCCCTCATGATGCTCTCGCGCTGGGAGAAGGGACATGAGGCGTTTTTCAAAACCTACCGGGATAAACTCTCCGAGGTTTACTCACGCATGCCCTGGGGGGGATGATCGTAGCGACGGTCTCCC
>Ga0101944_10003247_pt1 | contig 23350 bp, 12 predicted proteins | sample DewCreD2012metaG_FD_75245 | JGI IMG/M metagenome (GOLD analysis project Ga0101944, IMG submission 75245) | Hot spring sediment bacterial and archeal communities from British Columbia, Canada, to study Microbial Dark Matter (Phase II) - Dewar... ... | reverse complement strand
AAACTTCCGAAATCCCGCGGCCAAAGACTCCACGCGGGAGGTTCGGTCGTTTGGGCGCGTGTTTCCGGGCGGCAGGGATGCCGCTCGCCACGTCAGGCAGGAGGCCTGACGCCGCCAGCTTCGTCATTCGGGTGTGCGCCGGAATTCCGGGAACAGATTCGCGCGCAACGCAAAGGCATTGTATCAGGGCAGCGTGGGGTGGTGGCCCGGGGGCTGCCAGTGGACTGCGCCGTGGGAATCCGTGCCGCCGTCGCCAGCGACTTGCGCGCGGAGGGTGTAGCGGGCGCCGGGCTTGAGTGCGGGGAGTTCCAACGCATACACCGGCTGGCGGGGGTTGTGGCCGGTGAAGCCGGGATGCGCATCGCGCGCAACTTCGCGCCCGTCCTCCAGCAACGCCGCCCAGTCAAGGCGCAGGCCGTGGGCACCGCGTGTGTAGTTGAAGTTCACCACCTGCCGACCGGCGCGGGTGACGTGGGGTGTCACGTCCCATTCCAGCGTTGTCGCGTTGGTGCTCAAATCGGCGGGCTGCCAGCGGCCCAGTTCGACCGAGGTGTCGCGATGGTAACGAATCCCAAGTTGATCGAGGCGGGCGAAGTGCGTGTCGAGACGGCGGCGGAAGTCCGCGAAGTCCCGGGCGGCTTGCGGGGTCCACGCCACTTCGGCCAGCGCGCAGAGGCGGGGAAAGGCCATGTATTCGGCCTTGCGGATGTCCTTGAAGTATTCGCCCCAGAGCTGGCCCTGTGTGCCGAGGATTTGTTTTTCCTGGGCCGGGGTTTGGGCGACGAAGGCGGGATTGTAGGAATAGACTTTGGCCAGCGGCAGGTGTCCGCCGATGGCTTCGTATTCGAGACCCTTGGCGAGTTCCAGCACCGCCGGGGCCTGGTAGTAATCGAGGTAGGTGTGCGAGGTGGTGGCCATGACGACGTCATTACCGAGCGCCAGCGCGTGCTTCGCCCATTTGGCGTCGCGCCAGACCATCATGGTGGCGGTCTCGGGCAGGCCACCTTCTTGAATTTCGTCCCAGCCGATGAGCCGACGGCCTTTTCCGGCCAGGAACTTCTCGATGCGGCGGATGAACCAGCTTTGCAACTCGTGCTCATCTTTGAGTCCCTCGCGCCGGATGACCTCCTGGGCGAAGGCGGATTGTTTCCATTGCGTCTTCGGGGCCTCATCCCCGCCGATGTGAATGAACTTCGCGGGGAACAGTTCGCAAACTTCCGTCAGCACGTCCTCGAGAAACTGAAACGTCTCCTCCCGGGGCGCGAAGGTGTAGGGATGAACGCCCCAGCGGGTCATGACGCGGGGCGCGTAGCCGGGGATGTCGCGGTTGCCCAGTTCGGGATAAGCGGCGATGGCGGCGGCGGCGTGGCCGGGCATTTCAATTTCGGGAACGATGGTGATGTGGCGCGCGGCGGCGTAGGCCACCAGATCGCGGATTTCGTCCTGGGTGTAGAATCCACCGTGGCGCTGGCCGTCGTCGGCGTTGCGGTTGCCGTAGGGTGGGGTCGAGTCGCGCCACGCGCCGACTTCCGTGAGCTGTGGATATTTTTTGATTTCGATGCGCCAGCCCTGGTCCTCGGTGAGATGCCAGTGGAACGTGTTCAACTTGTGCAGCGCCATCGCCTCGAGCATCCGCTGGATGTCGGCGACGGGAAAGTAATGCCGGCCCACGTCGAGCATCATGCCGCGCCAGGCGAAGCGGGGCTGGTCGGTGATGCGCACGCCGGCGATGGTCCAGCGCGGGTGGCGGACGTGGTTGGTGCCGAGCGCCTCGGGCGGCAGCAACTGGAGCAGCGTTTGGGTGCCGTAGAAAATGCCGGCGGGCTGTGGCGCGCGAATGGTGAGGGCCTCCCCCGCGAGCAATTCGTAGCCTTCCGCGCCCAGCGCCGCGTCGCCCTCGCGGGTGGTCAGGAGGATGGTGCCCGCCGACAGCTTCTTCGCGCCGGTGTCCGGGCGCACGTCCAGCTTGAAGCCGGTGACGCGACGCAAGCGGACGGCGAACATTTCAGCGGCGGGCCGGGCGGGCGCGTCGGCCACGATGACCGAGTTTGGTCGCAGAGTGAAGGCTCCCGCCGCCGGCTCGGTGCGGGCCGACAGCGGAATCAGTGCGGGCGCGGGTGCGGCGTTGGTGGCATTGAGAACTGCGGAAAGGATCAACAGGGAGGTAAATTGCTTGAGCATGTTAACAAAGAGAAAGCTGCGACCGTCGTTTCGGGCCGACGGCGCGGCTTTCGGAATTCGGGTTTCGCGATGCCTCAGCCGGAACGATGCAATTCACAACGGCAAGCACCCGCCGCCGGCGGGTGGTTTTCGGCGTCCCGCCGAAAACTGTGTTCCCCCATCTGCCCGCACCCAAAGGTCCGGGCGGTGATGGTGGGACGAGGCCGTGGTCGGGACGGCCACGGCCGCACGCGGGACGCGTGCGCTCCCCTGCCAACTGCATCGTTCCAGTTCAGCTCACCACTGCCAGCGGCTTGGTGGTTTTCCAGCCGCCGCGCGTAAAGTCGGGGAATTTCTGCGGCATGCCGTCCTCGGCTTCGGACTTGGCGCTCAAGGGGCGGACGGCGCTCCACAGCGCGCCCTCATAGACATTCTGGTCGAGCGGCTGGCCGTTGCGGAGGCATTCAACCATGCGGAACAGCATGAGAAAGTCCATGCCGCCGTGCCCGCCCATCTTCCTGGCCAGTTCGCCGACGCGTTTGAAAAGCGGGTGCTCGAACTCCTCGTAAAGCGCCTTGAACTTGTCGTCCGCCAGCCACTCGTGGTAGTTGCCGCGGCCCTCGATGGCGGCGCGGTTCGGGAAGCCGGCCAGCGTGCCCTTGGTGCCCTGGATGAGGTTGTGGCGCGAATACGGGCGCGGGCTGGTTTCATCCCATTGCACCAGGATGGTGCGGCCGAGCGTGGTCTTGATGAGTTGGGTGCTGATGTCGCCGCACTCGAACTTCATCTGGTTCCACTTGTGGTCGGGCGGAAAATTCTGCTTTGCGTAGGCGGCCCGACCGCGGCCCGGACTGGCGAACGAGACGAGCCGCTCGAACATGTCCTCGGTGCGGCCAATGTTCATGTATTGGGCCACCGGCCCGAGGCCGTGCGTGGGGTAAAGGTTGCCGCCGTGGGCCGGGCCGTAATACTTGGTGCGCCAACTGCCGGTGCCACGCTCGACCTCCTTCATTTGGCCGCGCAGTTCGTGGATGTAGGCGGCCTCGCCGTGCAGCAATTCGCCGAGGACGCCCCGGCGCACCATGTTCAGGAACAGCAGTTCCTCGCGGCCATAGTTGACGTTCTCCATCATCATGCAGTGTTTGCCGGTCTTTTCGGCGGTGTCCACGATGTCCCACAACTCCTGCAGGGTGTTGGCCAGCGGCACCTCGACGAAGGCGTGCTTGCCGGCCTGCATCGCGGCGATGGCCATGGGCGCGTGGTCCTCCCACGGCGTCGAAATGATGACGGCGTCAATGTCCGGGCGCGCGAGCATTTCGTGATACCTGGTGGGCGAGCCGTAATACAACGCGGGGGCCGGCTTGCCGAGGCGTTCAATGGCGTTGCCACTGCGCCTGGCCCAGTCCTCATAGAGGTCGCTGACGGCGACGACCGCGCTGCCCTCGATCTGCGCCAGTTGCCGCACATGACCGCTGCCCCGCGCGCCCACGCCGATGGCGCCCCAGCGCACCTTGTCGAGCTTGGGCGCGGCGAAATCGCCCAGGTAACGCTGGCCGGCCGGGCGGCGGGCGGCCCCCCCCCTGGGCGCGGCACCAGCCGCTTGCAGGACTTCGGGAGTCAACGCCGAGGCCCCCACGCCGAGCAGGCCGAGGAATTTGAGGAAGTCACGCCGGTTGGCGGAGGAATCGGGGGATTGGTGGTTGTGCATAAATTTGCTTTTTCCGTTCGCGGATGTCGGGCGCGCCCCGACCGGATGGGGCGCGGGGTTTGAACTTGCCGACGGTCTAGCAGAATGCCGCCCGTTCACCATCGCACAAACGGGGGAGGCGAAATCGCCGCGCCCGGCTCCAGCAGGCCGCGGGGCAAATCCGGTTGCCGGCCCGGAGGGCGCGCCGACCGGCGGGCGGAGCCGGGCGCTTGTCAACCGTCCGCGCCCGGCGCAGCATCGGAGCGTTCATGATTGCGTCCGACGACAAGCGTTCCGCCCCGTTGTGTGTGGACCTCGACGGCACCCTGATCAACACCGACCTGCTGTGGGAATCGCTCAAAGCGGTGGCGCGACGGCAGCCGTGGCTGGCGCTGTGGTTTCCCGCGTGGCTGCTGATGGGCGGACGCGCCCGCCTCAAGCAGGCGGTGGCGGCGCGGGCGCCGGTGGACGTCACCGCGCTGCCGTATCATCGCGGCTTTCTGGAGTTTTTGCGGGCGGAAAAGGCGCGGGGCCGCCGGTTGATTCTGGCCACTGCCTCGGATGCGGTGTTGGCGGAGCGCGTGGCCGCGCGGTTTGACCTGTTCGATGAGGTGCTGGCCAGCGACGGACGGCGCAATTTGCGCGGGACCGAAAAGGCCGCGTTGCTGGTGGCGCGCTTTGGCGAGCGGGGGTTCGATTACGCCGGAAACTCGCCGGTGGACCTGCAAGTCTGGGCGCGGGCGCGGGGGGCGGTGGTGGTCAACGGGCCGGCAGAGCTGGTTCAGCGGGCGGAACAGGTCTGCCCGGTGCTGGGCTGCTTCCCGGAGGAACCGGGCAATCCCTGCCGCGCTCCCTGGTGAAAGCCCCACGCGCGGTGGCGGCGGGCTGCGCGGTCACGGCTTGCTCGTCACCGTCGCCCAGTCAATGTCCTGGCTCGCCGCGTAGAGGGCGAAGGCCGCCTCGTTTTGAATCAGCACGGCGCGGACCACGGCGGAATCGTCGGCCTTGCCGAGGTCGAGGACGCTGTCGGGAATGATGCCCATTTTCTTGTGGGCGTAGATCAGCGCGAAGGCGGCCTGCGCGATGGCGTAGTAGGGCAGCTCCTTGTAGGTGCCATCCGCCGCGTCCTCGACCGCGTTGGCCAGAAATTCCAACTGGTCCACCAGGTGCGGATACTTCGGCGCGTGAATCTGCGAGAACTCGAGCTTCCAGTGCGGCAACTGGCGGACCACTTTCTCGACGGCGGCGGGCGTGATCGAGCCGGCCCCGCGGTTCACAAAGGCAACAATCTCTGGCATGGGCGGAAGCTAGGCAAAGGCCTCCCGCGCGGAAACGAAAATTTTTGTGACAAATTCCGCCGCGCGGCCGCTTTGCCGCGGCGTGGGCGTCTTGGGCGCATCTCAGTTTATTGCAGGCGGTGGCGGCAGGCATCCTGCCTGCCGTAGAGGGCGGCATCCTTGCCGCCCGGAATGAGCGTGGCTCCGGGCGGGCGACATGAACTTGCCGAGCGCCCCGTGCGGGCGGGCGTTGCTTTCCGCCGGGCTGGGAAGCCCGGCTCCACGTCAGCCAAGGATTGCCGACGCTACCACCGCACACTTATGAAACGGACTTGCAAGAAAGTGAGATGCGCCCGGGCGTCTTGCCGCTTGCGATGACGGTCGGCGCAACACAGAGTGGCGGAATGAATTTATCCCCTGTCTGGCCGGTGGTTCTGGCGTTGGTCTATTTTTCCCGCGCCGCGGGCGCAACGGCGGAGGGTGCCGCGCCGGCGGGTTTCGTGGCGTTGTTCAACGGGCGCGATCTGGCTGGCTGGTGGGGTGTCGGCACCGAGGATCCGCGCAAGTATCTGGAACTGCCGGCGGATGAACTGGACCGCAAACGCGCGGCCAGCCGGGCGGACATCCAGAAGCACTGGCGCGTGGAACACGGCGAACTGGTCAATGACGGCGCGGGGTTATACCTGACGACGGACCGGTTTTACGGTGACTTCGAGCTGCGGCTGGAATACCGCACCGTGGCCGGGGCCGACAGCGGGGTCTATCTGCGTGGTTGTCCGCAGGTGCAAATCTGGGACACCACCGAGGCGGGCGGCAAATGGAAGCATGGCGCGGACAAAGGCTCGGGCGGTTTGTGGAACAACTCCCCCGGCACGCCGGGCAAGGATCCGTTGCGGCGCGCCGACCGCCCGTTCGGCGAGTGGAATCAGTTGCGCATCATTCTCTGCGGCGCGCGGACCTGGGTCTGGCTGAACGACGCGCTCGTGGTGGACGGCGCGATCCTGGAGAACTACTTCAACCGGCGGCAGCCCATTCCGGCGCGCGGCCCGATCCAGTTGCAGACCCACGGCGGCGAAATCCGCTGGCGCAATCTGTTTCTCCGCGAGATCGGCGCCGCCGAAGCCAATCAACGGCTGCGGGGGACGGACCCGGACGGTTTTGCGCCGCTGTTCAACGGCCGGGACTTCACCGGCTGGCGCGGCGCGACGGACGACTACGAAATTGTGGACGGCGCGCTGCGCTGCCGGGCCGGGCGCGGCGGGACGCTCTTCACGGACGCGCAGTTCACGAACTTCATCGTGCGGCTGGAATTCCAACTGCCCCCCGCCGGCAACAACGGGCTGGCGCTGCGTTACTCCGGGCGCGGCGACCCCGCTTATGACGGCCTGTGCGAACTCCAGGTGCTCGACAACGAGCACCCCAAGTATGCGAAGCTCGACCCGCGGCAGTATCATGGCTCGGTGTATGGGATGATTCCCGCTCACCGGGGTTACCTGCGGCCCACCGGCGAGTGGAATTATCAGGAGGTCACCGTGCGGGGTTCGCGGATTGCGGTCGAGGTGAACGGCACGCCGATTCTCGACGGGGACGTCGCCACCGTGACCACGTTCATGAACAACCAGGCGCATCCCGGCAAAGACCGTCCGCACGGGCACTTCGGTTTTGCCGGGCACAACGACCCCGTGGCGTTCCGCAATGTGTCCCTGCAAACCCTGCCCTGATTTTTTAGTTATGCGTTCCGCCTCTCCGCCCAACCGCCGCGCCTTTCTCAAACAACTGGGACTGCTGGCCGGCAGCGCGCCGTTCATCACCTCCGGACTGCGGGCGCAAAACGTCGAACCCCGCCTCCGGCACGCCGCCATCGGCGTCGGCGGCATGGGCTGGAGTGATTTGCAGTCCTTCGCCAGCCATCCGCGCCTGCGGCTGGTGGCGCTGTGCGACGTGGACGCGAAACGCAGCGCCGAGGCCCGGAAGCGTTTTCCGGACGTGCCGTTCTACCGCGACTGGCGCGCGTTGCTCGAGCGCCACGGCGCGGAACTGGATTCGGTCAATGTTTCCACGCCCGACCACATGCACGCGCCCATTGCCCACGCCGCGTTGCAACTGGGCAAGCACGTCTATGGCCAGAAGCCGCTCGCGCACAATCTGCATGAAACCCGCCAACTCACGTTGTTCGCCCGCCGCCAGAAGGTGGTGACGCAAATGGGCATCCAGGTGCATTCCAGCGGCCATTACCAGCTCGGCGCGAAGCTCATCCGCGACGGCGTCATCGGCAAAATCCAGGAAGTTCACACCTGGTGCGCCAAGTCCTGGGGTGACGCGGGAACCCTGCCGGACCGGACGGACCCGGTGCCGGAGGAGTTGGACTGGAATCTCTGGCTGGGCGTGGCGGCGGGACGGCCGTTCATCGGCGACGGCTACTACCATCCAAACAACTGGCGAAAGCGCCTGGACTTTGGCACGGGGACGTTTGGCGACATGGGCTGCCACATTTTCGATCCGGTGTTTCTGGCGTTGGGCTGCTTGACGCCGTTGACCGTGCGCTCGACCGGCCCCGCGCCGAACGCCACCAACTGGGCACTCGATTCCCGCATTCATTACACCTTCGCTGGCAACGCGCTCACGGCCGACAAAACCCTGCCGATGAGCTGGTATGACGGCGCGGGCGCGCGGCCCCGCCATTTGCAGGAGCACATCGAGGGCGACGACCTCCCCGGTGCGGGTGCGCTGTTCATCGGCACGGAGGGCGTGATGTTGCTGCCGCACGTCGCCCGGCCCCAGTTGTATCCGGATGCGAAATTCGCGGGCTTCGAGTTTCCGAACGTCCGGGGCGCGGACCATTACCATCAGTTTGTGGATGCGTGTCTGGGGCGCGGACAGACGACCGCGCACTTCGATTACGCGGGGCCGTTGACGGAGGCGGTGTTGCTGGGCGGGGTGGCGTCGCGGTTTCCGCAAACCACGTTGCGCTGGAATGCACGCCGGTTGCGCTTCGAGGAACGCGCGGCGAATGCCTTCCTGCGCCGGGAATATCGGGAAGGCTGGCGCGTGAGGGGGTTGGGGTGAGATTTCTCCCCCATCTAACTTCGCGCCTTGAAGCCCGGAATCGGCGGAAAACATCCACCCCCCAACGCCCGACACCGAACATTCGAGGGGCGTCGTCGCCTCGGTCGTTAAAGGCTGGGCGTTCGGGTTGAATGCCGGAAATTCCCACGGGTTCGGGTTTGGCCCGAATTCGGAAATACGAATCCGCGAAATCCGAACGTCGAGGACGCGCGGGATTGCTGTCCTGTGCGTCCGGGCAGGCCGGTCAGCCGGTGAACTTCTTGACCATGTTTTCCAGCGCGGAAATCCACGCGGGATGTTCGTTCAAACAGGGGATGAGCGTGTAGCTTTCGCCGCCCGCTTCCAGGAAGGTTGCTTTTCCGCGCATGCCAATTTCCTCGATGGTTTCCAGGCAGTCGGAGACGAATGCCGGGCAGATGACGAGCAGCCGTTTCACGCCGGACTTCGCGAGGCGTTCCAATTCCTCATCGGTGTAGGGGCGGAGCCACGGGTCCCGCCCCAGGCGGGATTGAAAGGCCACCGACCACTGGTTCTTGGGCAGGCCGCACCATTCGGCGAGGGTGCGGGCCGTGGCGCGGCATTGGGCACGGTAGCAGACCTCCAGCACCGGTTTGGGTGCGCGGTCACAGCAGTCGGAACTCGCGAGGCAATGGCACCGGCTGGGGTCGCTCTTGCGAATCTGCCGCTCGGGCACGCCGTGAAAGCTGAACAACAGGTGGTCGTGCGGCGTTTTAAGCGCGTCGGCGGCCACCGCGCCGAGGGCGGTGATGTAATCGGTCGCGTCGTAATAGGGCGGCTGCACGCTCAGCTTCATGTCCGGGGCCAGCCGTTTGACGTGATGGCGCACCCACTCGACGGCGGTTTCGTAACTCGACATCGCGTAGTGCGGAAAAAGCGGGATCAACAACAGTTCGGTGATGCCCTGCTGCGCCAGTTCGCGGACCACGGCGGGCACGCCGGGGTTCTGGTAACGCATGGCCAGCGCGACGGGCACGGAGACGCGGGCTTGCAGCAGTTTTTGCACGTTGCGGCTGGTGACAATGAGCGGGGAGCCTTCCGGGGTCCAGATGCTCGCGTAGGCGTGGGCGGATTCCTTGGGACGGTTGATGAGGATCAGGCCCACGAGCAGCCGCCGCAGGGGCCAGGGCACGTCAATCACCCGGCCATCCATCAGGAATTCGTTCAGATAGCGACGCACATCCGGCACCGACGGCGAGTCGGGCGAGCCGAGATTCACGAGTAGGACGGCTTTGCTCATGCCACAAGTGGCGTCATTTATACCAAAGGCTAACGCCGGCTTCCGGCGGGGTCACGTCCGAAAAAGTCCGCCACCGCACGGAGGCTGCGCTTCAAGGTTGGCGCAAAATCCGGAAGAAGCGGGTTGGGTCCGTGAAGTTGGTGGTGAAGGTGAGATTGGTTCCGGCGGCGAGCAGGTTGCTCGCGAGCGGCTGCCAGGTGGCGAGGTTGGTCGAGGCTTCGATGCTGTAAAGGCGGTTGCTCATGGTTTCCCAGCGGAGCGTCACGTTCGCGCCCGCCGTTTCCAGCGAAAGCAGCCGGAAGGGGCGCGGGTAGGGGTTGGCAAACCACAGCATGACCGGCAGATGGTCCGAGGCGGTGCGGACGTCGTTCGAGAACAGGTTGGGCGGGAGCGGCGTCAGCAGGTCGCTGCGGAAGATGAGGTTCGAGGCGACGTTGGAATGCAGCACGGCGCAGGGCAGGAGGTAGTCATAGCGGCGCGTGGGGCCGTTCGTGTTGCGGATCGAGAATGTGAGTTCACTGCCGGCGATGGGATTGGTGGGCGTGGTCAGGCGGAGGCCCGTGGCGTTGTTCACCAGGCGCTGGATGGGCTGGCGGCTGCCCGTGGCGGGGCGCGCGATGTCCTCGTTCAGGTCGCCGGTGAGCAGGTAGAGGCGGTTGCTGTGGGCGGGGCGGAAGGTGGTGACGAAGAAATTGGAAATGGCGGACGCCTCGGCGGCGCGGCGGAGGGCGTCGGCGCTGGAACTGGTGCCGGACTTGAGATGCGTGGTGAAGACGTGGAGCGGCTCGTCAAAGTCGGGCACGGCAATCTCCGCCTCGAACAGGTCGCGCGTGAAACCGATGTTGGTGCCGAAGGCGCTGAGGTTGACGCCGTCCAGCCAGCTTTGCGACCGCAGGATGGGATGGCGGCTGGCAATCGCGCTGCGGATGAAGCCGTCGTGGCCGGAATTGGTGGCGAGGAAATAGCCGGGCAGGTAGTTGCGGATGAACACGGGCATGTTTGTCCAGCCGGCATTGGTGATGGGAATTTCCTGAAAGGTCACGATGTCCGGTTGCAGGTGCGCCACCATCCGGCCCAGCGCCCGAACCTGGGAATTGTTCGTGGTCCAGTCCGGATCGCCGTTGCCGGCGGCGTTGTAGGTCAGGACAGACAACACCGGAGTCAGCGGCAGGGGCGGGGGGGGCGGCGGCGGGGGGACGAAGACGGTGAGTTCCGCAGGCTCGCTGTTGGTCGCACCGTGGAGGTTGGTGACGGTCACGGAATAGAATCCCGCCTGTTCCGGCGTGATGTTGCTGAGGGTCAGGCTGGAATTGGTCGCCCCGGGCAGCGGCGTGTTGTCGAACCACCATTGATAGGCGAGCGGCGGCGTGCCGGAGGCGACGACACTGAAGGTGGCGTTGCTGCCCTGGGTGGCCACCTGGCTGATGGGTTGGGTGACGATCACCGGCGGTTGGGGCGGGCTGGTGCCGGTCAGGGCTTCCCCGAAGGTTGTGGCGACGACGAGGTCATCGAGGAGGAGGGTGCCGATGCCGGAGCTTTGGCGGAGCGCGAAGGAACTCAGGGTGGTGGCGGCGAGCGCTTCGGGCGTGAGGATGGAAGGCGAATTTTCATCCACCGGTTGCACCCACAACCGGGCCGGCCCGCCGTTGGTGATGCGCAAGACGAGCCGGACCGGTGCGTCGAGGGGGAAATCCGCGAGATTGGTTACAGATGCGGCGGTGGTGTTGCCGGCGGAAAGGCCGAAGCGAAATTGTCCGCCGCCGGCGCCGGCGGTCAGCGCCCAAACGCAGCCCCGGAAATTGCTGCTGTTGAAGTGGGCGAAATAACCGCCCCCCGCCGTGGGCAGGCTGGCGAACCGGACCGTGAAGCCCGCGTAAAAGACATTGGTTGTTCCCGCCGCCGGATACGGCTGCCCGGCCAGCAAGGCGTTCACGTCCTCGCCCTCGCCGCCGGTCAGAAAGGCGGCTCCATTGGTGACATCCAACTGCCCGGCGGTGCCGCTGTGAGTGGACCAAAGCCCGGCACTGTTCGTGACGAGCGAGCCGTTGGGCCAGGAAAAAGTTTCGTCGAGCAGAATGGCGGCTGGAGTGGTCAGCAAACTTCCCGCCAGCGCCAGCGGGCCAATGAAGGTTTTCAAAACGGCTGTCAAAACGGGGACAACATCGTTCCATCGGACGATAAATCAAGCCGCCCCCAGAAACGGGGCGAGGGCGGCCAGCAGCGCTTCGGGCAGGCGGCGCGGCTTCTCGTTCAAACCCGCGCAGAGATGATGCGTTTCGGCTTCCAGGATAACGCGGTCGCCGGGGCCCACGATGCGGTGGACGAAATTGAGCCGCACCCGCTGCGCCAGCGTGGGCCGCACCTCGATCAGCAGTTGTTCGTCGTAGCGGGCCATTGCGCGATAATGCAGGTGACATTCGAGAACCGGAAAAATGACTTCCCGTTCCTGCCACTCGCGCAGGCTCGTGCCGAGGTGGCGGAAGAATTCGCCCCGCGCCGCCTCCAGCAATTCAAGATAACGTCCGTAATAGACATGGTTGCCCACCGTGCAGTCGGCGTAGGTGACGCGGTGAGGATGTCGAAATGGCGCAGACATGACCGCAGAGTGGGGATGGCGCGGGAGCGACTCAAGCCCGGCGGCAAAATTCGTCGGCGCTCGACAGATCGCCGACCCCGGCCAACGAACACCAGCGCGGAGTATCGGCGGGTGGAAAAAGAGTTCAGCCCCGTAGTCGAAGCGGACGACAACCCGGCGGTCGTGGGCCTGATCATGGGTCCGATGAGCGTCCTGTGCAAAGGCCCGCCGGGACGGTTGCTCAGCATTTCCAACTGGCGCGGGAAGTGGAGCGGCAGCAGAAAGTGATTGCGGCGCAACGCCGGCTTCCAGCTTGAGGACGCACGGGAAATCAGTTGGAGAAACGCCTCCACCGACGGGACGACGGAGGCCAGGACGGGTGGCGATACCCCCTGGTTCCCTTCGTTTCCAAGTGGGGTCAAGGACCGTTTTGGGCGGCCGAAACGGGGCGGCCCCTCACGGCTTGCGCACTTCGAGCCGGTGGAAGCGGGCGGGCACGTCCGGGGCAAGCTGGTTGGTGTAGGCGGCAACGGTGGCGGGCAGGTCGGTGGCGTCCGGCAGCGGCACGAAGCCGAGCGGTTCGTTGGTGGCGACGGTGAGGGTGTAGAGGCGGCCCGCAACGGGCGTCCAGGTGAGCACCCATTCGCCCGCGACGGCACCGGGCACGGCGTCGAGGCGCAACTGGCTGGCGGCGTTGGCGGGATCGAGGCCGGCGACGTAGGACTGCCAAAGCGGATAACCGTTCGCGCCGACGGTGTCCACGGCGGTCTCGAAGTCGTTGGTGACGCCGTATTGCGCGAGCCACCAGAGGGGCGTGGGGTGGTTGGTGGTGAAAATCTCCGCGAACGCGGCCTGCGCGGTGAGGTTGGTTTCCAGCACGAGGGGGAACGGGTTGTTGGTGCCGGTCACGTCGCCGGTCCATCCGGCGAACGCAAAATAGGTGGCGGGGGTGGCGAGGAGTTCGAGGGGCGTGCCAACGGGATAGGCGCCGTTGGTGGGGGAGACGGCGCCCCACGCGGGCTGGTTGACGGTGAGCGCAAGCTCGACGGTGGCGGGTAGGCCCGAGATTTCGAGGCTGACGGCGCGGGTGGTGTTGCCCGCGCCGCTGGTGAGATTGGCGAAGCTGACGGTGTCGCCGTAGCTGCCCGCCGGGAGGTCCTCGACGGCAGCATTGAGGGAGACCGTGACGGTGGCGGTGGCACCGGTGGCGAGGCTGCCGTTGGTGGCGCTCAAGCTCACCCAGTCCGCCGTCTTGCTGGCGGTCCAGTTCAGTGTCGAGCCGCCGGAGTTGGTCAGGGTGTAAATGAGGGAGGACGGCGTGAACGGTCCGCCGGTCGTGCCGGAAGAAACCAGGTCGCCGAGGGGCAGCACCCCGAGCACGCCCGGGGTGGCGGTGCTGATGGCGACGGTGAAGGTGCCGAGGTTCGTGTGCGCGACGGCGTTGTTCAGCGTGTCGGTGACGGTGTCGGCGAGCAGTGTGAGGGAATAGGCGCCATTGTCGGCAGCGTCCCAGGCGCCGCCCGGCGCGGGAATGGCGTAACTGCCGGTCAACGGCGAGCCGTCGCCGGGGAGGTCTGCGCCCACGAATTCGCAGAGGTTGGAGAAGTTGTTGGGACCGGTGACGAGGAGGTTGCTGGAGGTCAGGCTGGACAGCTTGACGGCGGTGGCATCGGTGTAGGTGACACTGCACGAGTGGTTGGGTGAACCGCCCTGGGTGAGGTTCGCCACACTGAGCGCGGGCACGGGCGGATCGGTGTCGAGCACGCCGCTGGCGAGGAGTTCGATGTCGTCGAGGTTCCAGCCGATGCGGGTGGGGCGACCGCCGGTTCCGCCCGAGCTGAGCGCCCAGCGCAATCGCAGTGAAGCGCTGCCCGCCACGCTGGCGGGCAGTGAGTATTGGACCAGTTGCCAGGCGTTGTCGGAGATGCTGGCGCCGGCGGAAGACCAGACCTGAATCCAGTTCACGCCGTTGGTGGACGCCTGGATGAGGGCGCTGTCAATGTCGCGCAACCCGAGCCAGCGGCGGAAGCGGAGCGTGAGCGCGGAACTGCCGGCGGCGTTGATGGGCGGCGTGGTGGCGTATTTGACGGCGAGGCCGTTGGGATAATTGCCGCCGAGGTTGTAGCCGATGATCTGGGTGCCGGTGTAGCCGCCGGACGGGCCGCTGCCGCCGTAGTTCGGGGTGCCGTATTGCCAGTCCGGCTCCAGCGTCCAGCCCGGGTTCACCGACAGGTTTGCGGAATAAACCACCACCGGCACCGCGACGTTAAACTGGCCGAGCTGTCCCGCGGCCACAAACGCGCCCTCGGTGTTGGCCACCTGGTTGCTGCGCATGAAGATGGTGTAGGTGCCGTTGTCGGCGGGCCGCCAGTTGCCGCCTCCGGCCGGCGCGCTGGCGTAGGTGGCGGTGCGCGGCGTGCCGTTGCCGCTGGTGTTCACCGAAACGAATTGCGCGAGCTGGTCGTAGCCGTTCGGACCGGTGACGCGGAGGTCGTTGCCGTCGAGGGTGGCGACGTTGATGGCCACGTTGTCGGAGTAGGTGACGGTGAACGGCTTCGTGCTCTGGCCAGCCTCGGTAAGGTCGGTGATGGACAATTCCGCGACGGGCGGAACGACCAGACCGCTCGGGTCGGTGACGTGACCGCTGAGGAAATACTGGCCAAGACTGCCGTAAGGGGTGTAGCCGGAGGGCGAGGCACTGAGCGGGTTGCCAGCGCCCGAGTTGCGGAGGTGCAGGTAATACACCCCGGCGGTGAGGTTGGTTTGGAGGAGCGCGGTGGTGGTGGTGGCGGGATTGTTGGTGGCAAGCAGCACCCCCGAGTCGTTGTAGAGCTGCAGCAGCACGTCCAGGTTGCCGCCGCGAGAGCCGGCGGGCTGAATCCACGGATGCACCGCCAGCCGCACCATGCCGCTGCCGGTGACGAAGGAGAAGACGTCCACGTCGTTGGTGGTGGTGAGCACGCCCTTGTTCGCGGGGTTGGTGTTGGCGGGGTCGTTCTCGGGCGTGGTGGAGACGATGTTGGTGCCGCCGGTGAGGACCATCGCGGTGGCCGTGCCGGGGGTGTTGCCGTGGTCGTCGGTGCGATAGGAGATTTTGCCGGCGATGGTGGCGAGGTCGTCCTGCGTGTTGTTGGCGAGATAGTATTCGCCCCGGCTCCACTGGCTGACGTTGCGGTCGTAGCCCGTGCCCATGAGCGGTCCCCAGGAGATGTCGCCACTGCCGTGGCCGCCGTAGTATTCCTCGCCATTGGTCCGGCCATCGTGGCTGAGGCCGAGGTTGTGGCCGATCTCGTGCGAGGCCGCCTCGGCGATGTAGGATTCATTATTGGCGAGATTGTTGTGATACACCCAGGCGGGACGATATCTGGCGTAGCCGCCGGACAGGCTGGCGTTGAACACATTCACATAGGCCACGCCTCCGGCGAAGTCGTAGGGGTTGGGCTGCCCGTTGGCGTCAGTGCTGCGCGTGATGAGGGCGACCGCCGTGCGGTTGTTGAAGGTGGCCGGGCGCTCGGTGGTGACATCAATGTTGAAGGGCGCGTAATCCTCCGCCATGCGCTGCCAGATGCGCTTGATGGCGACCTGCTCGGCCTCGCTGAACGTGGTGTAATCCGCATCCGTGCTGAAGGGCAGCGCGGGAATGCTGGCGCGGCCCACCTCGGTGTTCCACTCGGTGTTGGTGACGGTCATGCCGGAGAACTCGAGGAACAGCACGTTCGGCGCGCCCGGCCGGCTGTGGAAAATGAGGTTCGTGGGGAACGGACTGATGGGCGCCGCCGCGAAGGCGACGGCGGGCGGCTCGTCAGCGGGGACCGGTTCCGTGGTCGCGGGCAGCGTGAACGAGCAGGCGTAACCGATGCCCCCGTTCGCGTCCACGTGCAGCGACGCAACGTCGGCGGCGGGAAAGTGAAAGCCGCGCAGCCAGCCGAGGGCGCGTTCGCGGGCGGGGCCGGGGAGTTGCTCAACCTCGGAGCGGAAGCGGCCCGCCGGCAGTTGTTCAAGGCGTTCGAGCGCGCCGGGCGGAAATTCGCGCGCCAGCGCGGGGGTTGATGGCTGCGCCGGCACATCAAGCCCCACCAGCGCGGCGCCGGCGGCCAGCCCCAGGACCAGACGGAAACGAATCAGGCAATTCATGAAAACCGGATGGACGGCGCAGTTTAACCGCTCCCGCCCAAACAGCAAACGCCGTGCATGGGCGCGGGGGCGGCAGGTGGGGGCCGCGCCAGAGCGCCGGTTTCCCCTTCCGCCGCCGCGCGCCCCGGACCGGTTCATCCGGATGTTGGGCAAAAGTGCATGGAATCTTTGCCGCCGGGCCATGCTTCCGGCTCGCCTCCGGCGGCGAATTTGGCAAGGTGGACCGCATGAAGCTCCTCACGCTCGTCTTCGCGCTGCTCACCACCGCGGCCCTTTGCCCCGCCGCCGAACCCGCCGTCCTCTGGTATCGCCAGCCCGCCGCGCAATGGGTCGAGGCGCTGCCCGTCGGCAACGGCACGCTGGGCGCAATGGTTTTTGGCGGTGCGCCCGACGAGCGCATCCAGTTCAACGAAGCGACGTTGTGGGCAGGCGAACCGCGTGACTACTCGCGGCCCGGCGCGAGCGCGCACCTCGCCACCCTGCGGCAGTTGCTGTTTGACGGAAAGCAAAAGGAGGCCGAGGCGCTGGCGATGCGCGAATTCATGAGCGTGCCGCTCCGCCAGATGCCCTATCAGCCATTTGCCGACCTGCGACTGCACTTTCCCGGGCACGACGCGTTCACCGATTACCATCGGGAGTTGAACCTCGACGAGGCCATCGCCCGGACCAGCTACCAGGTCGGTGGCGTGCTGTTCACCCGCGAGGTCATGGCCAGTCGGCCTGACCGCCTCATCGTCGTGCGCCTCACCGCCGACCGCCCGGGCCAGTTGTCCTTCCGCGCGACCTTCGACTGCCTCCACAAGAACCACGCGGTGACCGTTCGCGCCGCCAACGAACTGCATTTGAGGGGGCGCGTGCGGGACCGGCACAACCAAATCACCATCACCAACCCCCTCGCCTTCGCCGCGCACCTGCTCGTTCGCGCCGAGGGCGGCTCCGTTTCCGGCGATAACGGCCAGATCACCGTCCAGAACGCCGACGCCGTGACCCTGCTGCTGGCGGCTGCCACGAGCTTTCGCAACTTCCGCGACGTGTCCGGCAACCCGGAACCGGCCTGCGCCCGCGCCCTCCAAAGCGCCCGCCGCAAAAGCTGGGACCGCCTCCGCGCCGCCCACCTCGCCGACCATCAGGCGTTGTTCCGCCGCGTCACGCTGGAACTAGGTGCCTCCGCTGCCCCCGACCTGCCCACCGATGAACGTCTGCGCCGCGCCGCGCACACCGACGACCCCGCCCTCGCCGCGCTGGTGTTTCAATACGGCCGTTACCTGCTCATGGGCAGCAGTCGGCCCGGCGGCCAGCCCGCCAATCTGCAAGGCATTTGGAACGACAGCCTCACGCCGCCGTGGGACAGCAAATATACCTGCAACATCAATACGGAAATGAACTACTGGCCCGCTGAAACCGCGAACCTCGCCGAATGCCATGAACCGCTTTTCGCCGCGCTGCGCGAACTGGTCATCTCGGGCCGCGCCACCGCCCGCAACCATTACGCGGCGCGCGGCTGGGTGCTGCACCACAACTTTGACCTCTGGCGCGGCACCGCGCCCATCAACGCCGCCAACCACGGCATCTGGGTCACCGGCGGCGCGTGGCTCTGCCAGCATCTCTGGTGGCATTACGAATTCTCCGGCGACCGCGCGTTTCTGCGCCGCGCCTATCCCATCATGCGCGAGGCCGCGCTGTTCTTCGTGGATTTCCTCATCGAAGACCCGCGCCATCCGCAACGCTGGCTCATCAGCACCCCCAGCAACTCCCCCGAACAGGGCGGCCTCGTCGTCGGCCCCACGATGGACCATCAAATCATCCGCGACCTCTTCGCCAACGTCATCGAGGCCGCCACCCTCCTCCAGGTGGACGCCGACCTCCGCCGCCAGTTGGCCACAATGCACGCCCGCCTTGCGCCCAACCAGATTGGCCGCCACGGCCAGTTGCAGGAATGGCTCGAAGACAAGGACGATCCTCACAACAAACACCGCCACGTCTCGCATCTCTGGGGCGTCCAGCCCGGCGCGGAAATCAACTGGCGCACGCCCGAACTCTTTCAGGCCGCCCGGCAGTCGCTCGAATTTCGCGGCGACGAGGCCACCGGCTGGAGCATGGGCTGGAAGGTCAACCTCTGGGCGCGATTTCTCGATGGCGACCGCGCCCACCGCATCCTCCGCAACTTGATCAAGCCGGCCATCCCGCCCGGCGGCGGACGCGCCGGAGCGGGTCTGTATCCGAACCTGTTCGATTCCCATCCGCCGTTCCAGATTGACGGGAACTTCGGCGCGACCGCCGGCATCGTGGAAATGCTGTTGCAAAGCCACCTGCGCGAGCCGGACGGCAGTTACCTGCTGCACCTCCTGCCCGCCCTGCCCGCCGCGTGGCCGGAAGGTTCCGTCACGGGCTTGCGCGCGCGGGGCGGCTTCGAGGTGGACCTTGCGTGGCGCGACGGACAACTGGCCTCCGCGACCATTCGCAGCACCGGGGGACGCACCGCCACGCTCCGCCTTGGCGAAACGCAAAAAATCATCCGCCTTCGCCCGGGCCAGTCCATGACGTGGGATGGCAAGGCCGACTGAACCGCCCGCCACCGCCCTCCCAATCCCCGTTGGCTGGCCGGAACGGCGCGCGCGGGAGGTTGCGCAACATCGCCCGGGCGGCACCCACGCCCCGCTGACTCACCGACGCGATGGTTCCACCAGCGTGGCCCGTGTTTCCAGGGGCGGCTCGGCGCGGGGCAATTCCGGCAGGGCCGCCGTCGGCACCGCCGCCAGCGCGGCGGCTTCCAGCGCGATGAAAGTTCGTGCTTCCCCCGCCGCCAGGTTGACCGGAAACAGCAGTTCGCCGTTGGCCAGGCGGGTCGGAAGGATGCGGGCGGAGAGCGCATCCATGAACACCGGCTGCGCGAAGGGCGCGGGCAGTTTGATCGCCGCGCAGACCCCCTCACGCCGCTGGCCGCCGGGGTTCCACACTTCCACGCGGACATGGTTCCGCTCCAGCACCGCGAGACGGTAGAGTTCGCTGCCCGCGAGCAGGAACGCGCCCACCCCGTAAATTTCCGTGGCGTTCCCGTCGAACTTGCGCGGGTCCGCGCCGATGGGCTGCACATGCGTGAGTCGGCCCTCGGGGGTGACGCATTCCACCAGCGCCGCCCAGGCCTTGCGGACGGCGGGTTCGTAGATGGCGCGGTCGAGCAGGCCCTGATTGACCCCCCAGGCGAGCGCGTAGGTGAAAAACCCCGAGCCGCTCGTTTCCCGCAGCGGATAGCTGGCCGGGTCGAGCAAACTCGCCCGCCAGAGGCCGTCGGGTTGCTGGCACGCCAGCACGGCCGCCGCCATTTCCTGGAACTGGTTTTCCAGCCGGGCGCGCCCCGGGTCGTTCATCGGGAGGTATTGCAGCGAGCGGACCAGGCCGCCCATCACCCAGCCGTTGCCGCGGCTCCAAAAAATCTTGCGCCCGTTGGCCTCGCGCTTGTCGAAAAATTTGCTGTCGCGGAAATAAAGGCCCGCCTCCCGGTCATACAAATAATCGGAGGTGCGCCACCAGTTGGTCAGGGCGAACTCGCGGTAACGCGCGTCATCCGTCGCCGCGTGCAATCGCAGCCAGGTGGGCGGCCCCATGAACAGCGCGTCGCACCACGACCACAAATCCGTGATGCCGCGCTGGGTGAAATCGAGCGTCTCGAAGTGGCGCGGCTGGGCCAGGATGTCGTCAAACTGCGCCCGCAACGGTGCCATCATCGCCGGGTCGCGCAGTTGGAAGAACAATTCGAGATAGGTCTGCCCGACGGTGTGGTCGTCGGCGAAATATTTGCGCGGTCCCAGCTTCCACTGGTTCGCCTGTCCCATCTTCACCATCGCCTCGCGGAAGCGCGGGCTGCCCGAAATGTCCGCCAGCGCCATCAAGCCCGCATACCCCGCGCCCTGCGTCCAGTCGGTGGCCGGATGCCGGCTGGGATGGGCAAGCTGCCAGTCGCCGACGCGCTCCATCGCGGTCAGGATGGCGGCGGGTTCGACGGTCACGGAAAGCGGCGGGGGCGGCGGCGGCACGTCGAGCGTGACGCGCGCCGGAGCGTCCATTTTGATCGCGCAGCGGTAATCGGTGTAATGGACATACCGGTCCGTCAGGCTTTGCCACAGCACCGCCGGGCCGCCGGGCGCGTGGTTCATCACGACGCAGGGCCGGATGTTGTCATGCTTCGAGCCGCGGGTGACCGCTTCCGTGCGCCAGGTTTTGCCGCCGTCGGGCGTGGTCCATTTCTCGACCTCGCGCACGCCGTTCACGGGGCGCGTCAGATAAACCACGGCGGAGTCCGCCGGGTCCAACGCCAGCCCGCTGGAGTAATGCGGCTCACGTTCGCGCGCGCCGGGCGGTGTCTGAGGGAACCAGCCGCCGCCCGCGCAGAGTTCCGTGTCGAACCACTGCCGCCCGTCCCAGCGCGCGTAGTGATAGCGATGATCGTTCTCCGCCGGCAGACGCGTGTAAGCCACCACGGGCCGCTCCTCCGCGTCGAACGCGACGCCCCAAATCCACGCGCGGACCCCCGTGCTCCTCGCGTCATAAACCTGGTCCGCCTGCCCGGGCCGGATGGGCAAATCTTCCATCCCGCCAATCCGGGTGCCGTCGGCTTTGTAGAAGGCGCCGTCGCGATAGCACATATAATACACACTGTTCGACGGTTCGTTGCGCGGATGGCCGTCGGTGAACAGGAAGTGGATGCGGTCGCGCCCGTTCGCGGCGTATTTCGCGTAAGGCCGGTTCCCGGGCGGCAGGCCGGGCGGCGAAAAAACCACCTGCGCGGGCGACCACGTTTTGCCGCCGTCACGCGAGGTCGCCATTGTCGGCTTGAACGACAGCCCGCGCCAGAACAGGTAGAGGGTGTTGGTTTCAGCCGCGAGGAGGAACGGGTTGACGTAACTGATGCCCGCCTTGCCGCCGGTGTCATCCCGCAGCGGCAGCGTCACTTCCGGCTCCCAATCCAGAAACGACCCCGGCTGGCGCATGACGCGCGCATGAATGGCGGGCCGCGGGTTGCCGCCGTGCTTGGTGTAAAACGCCATCAACCGCCCGTCCGGCAGGAACAGGAACGCGGGGTTGTCGTGATCGTCGCGCTCATAACGGGGATGCAGGTTGAAATGGCGGACGGTGGCCGTGGCGTGATCCAGTTCGCCCGCGACAATCGAGCCATCCTCCGTGACCCAGCCGGAGTAGGTTTTGCCGTCGCGACTGACCGCGCGCGGATCGGAGAACCAGCACCAACCGCCGTCGTCGGTGAAACTGGCGCAGTCCTCGGCGGGCCGGGCGGCCCCCACGGGCATGGCCAGCGGAATGAAAGCCATCAGCCACGCCACCAGGGACGGGCTGAGAGGGAAGGGCAGCGGGAGATTCATCGGCAATCGTCGTGCGGGTGCGGGGAGTGGACGCCCGGCAGGGTGCCAGCCTTCATACCGGAGCGCAACGCTCCGCGCGGCCCCATCGGCCAGCCCGGATTTTTCACACCCCGCACGAAATGCCGACCGAGCGGAGCGCCGCTCGGTGACCAGCTTGGGATGTTTTACCGCGAAAAGCCGGTTGCCAACCGGCGCTCCAACCCCCGAAGAGTGAAATATCCGGGCTACTGACACTTGCAATATGGAGTGAGATTTCTCCCAACCAGAAGTTCGCGCTTTGAACCCCCGAACCGCAGCGCCGACGCCGTAGTGGGACAGGCGTCCCGCCTGTCCGGTGAGGCGTCCATTGGGTGTGAGTCCAGCGCGAGTTTGGCGGCGCCACCGGACAGGCAGGATGCCTGTCCCACTACCGGGTTCGGGGGGAGGCAGCCACCGGCCGTGGGGAGTGCGGCGTTCGCGCCGCTTCAACTCACCAAAGCGCAAACCGGCAGCGGGTTTGGGCGTGCCAGGAACCTACCGACGGTGAAGCGGGCTGCAGCCCGCGCCCCTCATTCAACTCCGCAAGAATCAACAGTCGGCGGTTTGTGCCGCCCGCAAGGCCTCGGCAATGGCCACGAACGCCCGGCCCGCCGGGCTGTCCGGCGCCACCGCCGCCACCGGCTGGCCGCAGTCACCCCCCGCGCGGATTTCGGTGAAGAGCGGCACCTCGCCAAGAAACGGATGGCCGGCCCGCGCCGCCTCCGCGCGCCCGCCGCCATGACCGAAAATCTCCACCCGTTCACCATTCGGCGCGATGAAGTAACTCATGTTCTCGACAATGCCGAGAATCGGCACGTTGACTTTCTGGAACATGGCGATCCCCTTCCGCACCACGCCTACGGAAGCCTCCTGCGGCGTCGTGACCACCACCCCGCCATCCAGCGGCACCGTCTGGCACAGCGACAGTTGCGCGTCACCCGTGCCCGGCGGCAAATCCACCAGCAGGTAGTCCAGGTCGCCCCATTCGACTGCATGAATGAACTGCTGGATGGTCTTCTGTATCATGGGGCCGCGCCAGATGACCGGCTGGTCGCCATCCACCAGGAAGCCGATGCTCATGAGTTTGACGCCATGCCCGACGGGCGGGACGAGTTTTTCGGCCTCGCTGACGTAAGGCTTCCCGCTCACGCCCATCATCAGTGGAATGCTCGGCCCGTAAATGTCGCAGTCCAGCAGCCCCACCCGGGCACCGAGGTGCCCGAGGGCACAGGCGAGATTCACGCTCAAGGTGGACTTGCCCACCCCGCCCTTCCCGCTGGCCACGGCAATCACGCGGGCGATGCCCGGCAGCCGCGCCTGCGCCGCCCACGGATTCGCCCCGCCGCCGGGGGCCGCCCCCGGTGCGCCGCCGGGCTGCTGGACGTTGACGACCAGTCTGCCCACACCCGGCAAACCGCGCACCACCCGCTCGGCCTCCGCTTTGATCTGCGCCGCAACCTCCGGGTTGGCGGACGTCAACACAATCCCCACGCTCACCGCGTCGCCGTTCACCGCCACGTCCTTCACCAGGCCGAACGACACGATGTCCCGGCTGTAGCCCGGATATTTCACGCCCTTGAGGGCCTCACGAATTTGCTCCGCCGTTTGCATGTCAGACCGGGGAAGGTTGCGGATGAAGGCGGGCGGCGCAAGCGCGACGCGCGACTCGACGAACGGCGGGGCGCATCTCCCTTTCTTGCAAGTCCGTTTCATATGTGTGCGGTGGTAGCGTCGGCAATCCTTGGCTGACGTGGAGCCGGGCTTCCCAGCCCGGCGGAAAGCAACGCCCGCCCGCACGGG
>Ga0101944_10003246_pt1 | contig 23363 bp, 14 predicted proteins | sample DewCreD2012metaG_FD_75245 | JGI IMG/M metagenome (GOLD analysis project Ga0101944, IMG submission 75245) | Hot spring sediment bacterial and archeal communities from British Columbia, Canada, to study Microbial Dark Matter (Phase II) - Dewar... ... | reverse complement strand
ATCATTGGCTGGTCGAGGGGAACGCCTAACTGCGCGCGCACGGCATCGCGGGGGGTGCGCGGGTGGCGGCCCACCACCGACGTCACCAGGTCGGCTGGCAGGTGATCGGAACAGGCCGGCTCCGTGCGAATGTGAAAGCTGGCCGCGGCGTAAGCCGCGCGCAGGTAGTGGATGTACGGTTCCAGGCCTGGTTCCTGCTCCAGATAGCCTTCGTAGATCCAATCCCAGGTGAAGTTTTCGATCAGCACCGAGGGCAGTCCGGCGGCCTGCGCCGCGGCAATGCCCAGGGCGGCCACATCGCACAGTACCATCTCACAGCCCGAGGCCTGTAACTGCCCGGCCAGAGCGTTCACCAGCGCCGGGTCGTAGGGCAGCATTTGCGCCAGTTGGCGGGTGGTTTCTGGCAGGTTTTCGGCCATTACCGTATCCTGCGCCAGACCCACGTCGGTCAGCAGTTCGTGGTAATGAAACCCGCCGCCCAGGGTGGCATCGAACAGCCACCGGGGAACGCGGGTGTAAATCTCAAAAAAAACATCCCCGTTCGCCCGGCGCAGTGCCAGCATAATGGCCGCGGCTCGCGTAGCGTGACCGTAGCCATGCGGGGTAATGAAATATGCAAAACGTCGCGGCGTTGGCATTCCGATGGATTTCCTCTAAAGCTATGCGTTTTTCAATTCATTGGATCAGAAAATCAGCTATCGTCTTTATACTGTGGTCCGCAAACGTTCTACCCCTTTGCGGTAGATGGGACGGACCACGCGCGGGAGAATTTTATCTGAAATCAGGTACGATACCCAGGGGGCTTTTTGCCCCGGCTGTGCGGCCAGAGGCGGCTGTTTTTTGTGGGGCAGGGCCACTTCGGCCACCGTAAAGCTCTCGCCCTGGGCCTGGGGTAACTGCGCGAGAGTTTTGCCATCGGCGGCAACGACCCGGCAGGTGTCGGCCAGGTTGGCGGCCATTTTCATCCGGTCAGCCTGGGCCAGATAGCCGGCCAGCCAGGGAGCCGCCGGCAGCATCGCCAGCAGAGAAGCGTGCCCGTTGGGTACGGCGCTCTCAAAACGACCCGTGCCCGCCGAACACGCCGCTGGAACCCCCAACCAGGCCGCCTGTTGAGCAAGCATATTGTTAAAAACGGCGTTCTCGGCCCCTTTCAGGCGGCTGAGTAGTGGGCCGGCCTCGTCAAAGGTGAGCGTGCGCCCATCTTCAAAGGTAAACACTGCCCGGCTGAACTGTGGCGAAGAGGCGCAAATGACGATCATATCAACGTGCCCGGCGTAAGCGCGCCACAGGTCGAGGTGGGCCGCATCCCAGCACACCAGCATTCCCAGGTCGCCGAGGTCCGTCTCAGCTACGGCGGCGCGCTGCATTCCGCAGGCGCGGTTGGGAAGGAAATAACCGTTTTCCCAACCCCAGGGGTAGCTTTTGTCATAGCGCCACAGGCGGCCGTCGGGAGCGACGATGAACATGGCGTTGTAAATTTCGCCGCCTTCTTCCAACAGAATTGACCCGGCCAGGTGGATGCGCATCTGGCGGGCGGTGATCTTCATCCAGCGCACGGTGGGGCCGTCTATTGGCTCCGCGCGTCTGAAGTTCTCATCCGCATAGATATACCCGGTATTGAACAGTTCCGGCAGCACCACCAGGTCAATGGCAAAGGGCTCGGCCTCGCTGACCAGCCGGTCGGCGCGTTCCAGCCGGTCTCCGGTGGGGGCCGGTTTCACATCCATCTGGGTGATCGCTACGCGGATGCTACGGGTCATGCCTGCTCCTTATCCGGCCAGCTTTTCCCACAAGAAATCGTAAGCGCGGCGGCCGCTGATCTGGTGACGGCCTTCAAACACATCCACCTCAAGCTCATCCGGCGCGCCCAGCCGGGCGTATACTTCGCGCGCGCGCTCAACGGCCTCTTGGACCCCGGCGATGGGGAAGATCGGGTCGCGCAGGCCGGCTTCTACCAGCATCGGGCGGGGAGCGATCAGCCCGGCCAGGTCGTAGATCTCGCCAAAGCGGTGCAGGCCCGGCACAAAGTTGCAGGTGCAGTGGTGCATCGCTAAAATGCTCTGGCGAAAGGTGCAGAAGTACCCGCTCACCACGCAGGCCCGGATGCGCTCATCCAGGCAGGTGGAGAAAAAGGTGTGCATCCCCCCACCCGAAATGCCCATCGCCCCCAGGCGGGTCACGTCGGCGTCGGGACGGGTGGCGAGGTAATCCACCAGCTTAAAACCGTCGAACACCCGCAGTCCTACCGCTGAACCGCCCAGGTGGAAGGCCAGGGTGGCGGTATGATGGCAGGTATAGGGGATGGGCTGGCCCAAGAGTTGATCGAGGTAGCTGTAATCGTTCAGGCGCTCGCCAAAACAAGAGATTTCCGGCGCGGCCACCAGAAAGCCTCTCCGGCACAGGGCTACGGCAAAATCCTTATGGTAGCCGTCGGGAACGTTGCGTTCTTCTCCATCTTCCCACAGCCCAACGATGTCTTTGACCCCATAGCCGTGGCCGTGGAAGGCCACAACCACCGGCAGCGGGCCGCTCGCTCGTTTGGGCTTGAGGATGTAGACGGGCATTAACGTGCAGGCCGAGGTGCGCAGCAGTATCTTGGCGCGGGTATAGTCGCCTTTATCAATTTCCTCAATGGTTTCTGCCTCCAGCGGCGCGGGGGGCAGGTCGAGGATGCCAATGGCTTCGCGCAGCCGCTGGCGCGTTTCTACCTGCCAGCCGCGCGCTTCGGCGGCGCTGCCCGCCTGAAAGCGGTAAGGGGCCGATTCGGGATGGTACAACTGCCATAATCCCGTAACCGGCTGGAGTTCTTTGATTTCAGCGGGTTTGAGTACCGAGGAAGGCATGGGTAGGGTTTCCTTTCCTGCAAGCTAACCGGATTGTACGGTGGCGGTCATCGCCTGGGTATAGAGTTTCAAGTACAATTAGCAGGGTCGAGAGCAATCATCCACAAGATTAACTATATCATATCACCCTGAAAGGCAGGAAAAGCGCATGAATAGGATTTCACTGGCGGGCCAGTGGAAGGCCAGTTGGACCGACGGCGACCACGGCACAGAGGAAAGTTACCTCGAACCCATCTGCGACCCCGGCCGGTACATGGCCTTTGCATTTCCCAACAGCCTGATCTCCGCTTTGGTGAGCACGGGGATCGTCGAAGACCCGCGTGAGAGCATTAATTTTCTCAAAGCGCGCTGGGTAGAAGAAAAATATTGGATTCTGCGGCGCGAGTTTGAAGTCCCCGCGGAAGCGGTCGGCCAGCCAGCCTATTTGCGCTTCGAGATATTAGACGGCGTTGCGAAGGTGGCTTTAAACGGCGCGCCCCTGGGCGAGCATGCTAATGCTTTTCGCCCAGCCGAATTTAACCTGAACGGGCGGCTGCAAGCGGGGACGAATGAAATTTCAATCTTGCTGGAAAGTGGGCTGTTTAGAGTCGCTGATCTGCCAGTGCGTGAATATATCCATAAGACCGAAGTGATCTTAAACAAGCGTATGCATTTGCGCCAGGCCCAATACCAGTTTGGGTGGGATTGGAACCCACGTCTGGTGTATTTTGGGTTACACGGCGATCTGGAAGTGCTGTGGGGCGAACACCCCTGGATCAAGCAGGTCAGCGTGCTGGGTGAAGTTGCGCCCGATCTGGCATCGGCGCGCATTCGCGCGCGTCCACTGCTGGAATGGGGCGGCAGCCGCTCGCTGAAGGCGGCCCTGTGCCTGACCGGGCCAGAAGGACTGCAAGCCCAATGCGTCACGTACCTTGCGCCGGGCGAATCGGAGCCGGAATTGACGCTGGATGTGCCGAACCCGCGCCTGTGGTGGCCGCGCGGCTATGGCGAAGCCTATTTGTACCCGCTGAACCTCAGCGTGCAGGTGGATGGGCAGGAAGTGGCCGTCTGGCAGGGACGCACCGGCCTGCGCCGCGTGGAAATTGACCAGCCGCCGCATCCTGAAACCGGGCGCTACTTCCATCTGAAGATCAATAACCAGCCCATCTTCTGCAAAGGCGCGAACTGGGTGCCCCCAGAGATGAGCGGCCACGAAGTCGCGCCAGAGCGGGTGAAACGCCTGGTGGAACTGGCCGAAGAACTCAACATGAACACCCTGCGCATCTGGGGTGGCGGGGTGTGGGCCAATCATACCCTGCTGGATCTGGCCGACGAGCGCGGCTTTTTGGTCTGGCATGACCTGCTTTTCGCCTGCGCCAAGTATCCTGCCGACCGTCCTGAATTTCTGCAGGAAGCCGAGCGTGAAGTAGCCTGGGGCGTGCGCGAGTTCAGCCGTCATCCTTCGCTGGCTGTGTGGTGCGGCAATAACGAAAACGAGATTGGGCTGTGGGAGTGGGGGTACAAGAATTTTGGCCGCACCGCTCCAGACCTGGTGTTGTTCCACCATGTCTTCCCCGCGCTGATGGCCCGCCTGGACCCCACCCGTCCCTACTGGCCCAGTTCTCCGTACTCCGCCTGGGATGTGACCCCTTCAGACCCCACGATAGGCGACCAGCACCCTTGGGGCGTTTCGCTCGGCTGGGACGACATAGATTTTTGGGCCTACCGGCACTATGTAGACCGCTTCCCCAATGAGGGCGGGGTGCTGGGGTGCGCTCCCACGGCTGCGCTGCGGTGCTTCCTCAAAGGTTCAGAATTACAGATGCGTTCCTTTGCATGGGAACATCATGACAATACCATCATCTTCTGGAAGGCCGACCGGGGCTTTCCCTACCGCTCGGTCGAACACTGGTTAGGCCGCAAAGTAGAGGATATGGATGTGGAAACCTATGCGCGCGCCAGCGGCCTGCTGCAAGCTGAGGGACTAAAAGAATATATCCTCAATTATCGGCGGCGCTGGCCCAGCACTTCTTCGGCGATCTATTGGATGTTCAACGACTCGTGGCCGACCGTTCACGGCTGGCCGACCTTTGATTATTATCTCAACCGCAAGCTGGCGTTCTTCCCGGTGCGGCGCGCCTTTGCAGACGTTGTAGTCGTCCTGGCCGATGAGGGCGAAGAAGTGGGCGTATATGTGGTCAACGACACGCGCCATCCTATCCGGGTGACGGTGCAGACCGGCAGTTTTACACCCACCGGCCCGGCCAGCGCCAACGCGCCCCTGGCCGTTGAGGTTCCAGCCTCAACCAGCCTGCGGGTGCAGAGCCTGGCCCGCGACCCGCAGGTAATTGCTTATGCCGTCCTCACCGATGAAGCCGGCGCGCCTATCCACCAGGATCGCCTGCTGCTGCGCCGCTGGGCCGAGTGGCAGATGGCTCGCCCTTCCATTCAGGTGGAGACGGTAGAACGCGGCGGAAAACGCTACGCCCGTTACTGTGCCGACGCCTGGGTGTGGAATGCCGTCCTTGACCCCGACGGCCAGGCAGATGTGACCGATGATGTCTTTGACCTGCTGCCGGGCATCCCCTATGAGGTAGAGCTAAAAGCGGGTGAAGATCCGCGCCCGGTAGCGTTTACAGGAAATGAACTGCTGTGATCGTTAGGCTGTGGAGTGGCGGGCCGCAAACTCACCACCCCGCAGTCGTTTAAGGGAGAAGTGCCGGCTGATTCTGTGCTACAATCCACGCCAGTATGGACCCGTTAGTGGTATTCGAGGGCGTTTCTTACAGTTATGAGACCGGCGAAAGCGCCGCTGGCCCGCGCCCCCCAGCTTTAAAAGATGTCTCTCTGACCATTGAAGCCGGCGAATTCGTGGCAGTGGTGGGGGCCAACGGTTCTGGCAAAAGCACCTTTGCCCGGCTCGCCGCCGCTTTGTTAATCCCCACCAGTGGGAGCGTGCGCCTGTTGGGGCTGGATACGCGCGCCGCCGCGCACCGCGCGCGCGTCCACGCGGGAGTGGGGGTGGTGTTCCAGTTCCCTGAAGATCAGATCGTCGGGATGACGGTGGAAGAAGACGTAGCCTTTGGGCCAGAGAACCTCGGCCTGCCGCCCGCCGAAATCCGCGCGCGCGTCGAGTCGGCCCTGCGCGAAGTTGGCCTGTGGGAACACCGCCTGCGCCCGTCAAATATGCTCTCGGCGGGGCAGACGCAGCGGTTGGCCCTGGCAGGGGTGCTTGCTATGCGCCCGCGCTGTATCCTGTTCGACGAAGCTTCTACCATGCTGGACCCATCCGGGCGGCTTGGCCTGATGGCCGCCATGCGGCGGCTGAACCGCGAGGGGATCACAGTGGTGTTTATCACCCATTTTATGGAAGAGGCGGCTGAGGCCGGGCGGGTGATTGCCTTTCATCAGGGTCAGGTGGCCTTTGACGGCCCCCCGCGTGCCATCTTTCAAGACCGCGAGCGGCTGGCCGGTTTGGGGCTGGATCTGCCTCCCGCGGCCCGCGCGGCTTCGGCGCTCCGCCGGGCGCGCCTGGACCTGCCCGCCGGAATCATCACCCTGCCGGAGTTGTTAGCCGCGCTGCCGCCCTTCCATGCCCGCCCAGGCGCAGAGGCTGCTCCCCCTGGGCGGTCTGGATCCAGCCGCATGCCCGACTCTCCGAACCAGGCGCTGATCGAAGTGCGCGACCTGGAGCATGTTTACCTCAAAGGCACGCCTTTGGCCCACCGCGCCCTGCACGGGGCTAATCTGACGACCCACGCCGGGCGGGCGCACGGCCTGCTGGGCAAGACCGGCTCGGGTAAATCAACCCTCATGCAGCATCTCAATGCTTTGCTGCGCCCTCAAGGGGGGCGCGTGCGCGTGGGGCCGTTTGACCTCAACGATGCTTCGGTGCGGCGCCGCGATGTGGTGCGTCAGGTGGGGCTGGTGCTGCAAAACCCCGAAGCCCAGTTCTTTGCCTATTACGTGGGCGATGAGATCGCTTTTGGCCCCAGGCAGTTCGACCTGGATGAACCTCTGCGCGAGCGGGTGCGCTGGGCCATGGAGTGGGTCGGGCTGGATTTTGAGACTTTTAAAGACCGCCCACTCTTCGCCCTCAGCGGTGGAGAGCGGCGCAAAGTAGCTCTGGCTTCGATCCTGGCGCTCAAGCCCAGCGTCTTGCTGTTGGATGAGCCTACTGCCGGGTTAGACCCGCGCTCGCGAATTGACGTGTTGGGTAAGCTCAGCGCTATGCAGATTCAAGGGATGACCATTGTGCTTTCTTCGCATCAGATGGAAGACCTGGCCCTCCTGGCGCGTGAATTGACGGTTTACGAAAAGGGCCGCGATGTGCTGTCTGGCCCAACCGAGGATGTTTTTGACCAGGTGGATGTATTAAAAGCGCATGGGTTAGAGCCGCCCGCCGCCGCGCAGGTGGCCCAGGCCCTGCGCAGTCTGGGTTGGCCGATCCGCGCTGGCATTACCGGTCTGCGCGATCTGGAATCGGCAGTTGTGGCGGCTCTGCGAGGCGCAAATGAGCGAGTTTGAATTCCTGCGCGACCTGCCCATCGGCCAATATGTGCCGGGCGATTCGATCCTGCACCGCCTCGACCCGCGCACCCGCATCCTGGCCGCCACCGCGTTGATCCTGGCGCTGACGTTTACGCCGCGCACCGCCGGACTGCTGGTAGGGCTGGCCGTGGGGCTGGCCGGCTGGGCGCTGGCGCGCATGTACCCGGGCCCGGCCCTCAAGGGCTGGCGCGCGGCGCTGCCGTTCCTGCTCATCCTGGCCCTGCTGCAAATTCTCTTTCAGGCGCGTCCAGAAGAAGGCCGCGTCCTCTATCGGGGCGGGTGGTTGGTGATCTCGGCGGGGGACGTGTGGGCCGGGATCAACCTGATCCTGCGGTTTAGTGCTTATATCTTCCTGTTAGGCCTGTTCTCCAGCGTAATTTCGGCCTCGCAGATCACGCGCGGGTCCGAGGCGCTGCTGCGCCCTCTGGCGCGGGTAGGGTTTCCGGTTCACGATTTCGTCATGGTGGTGCAGGTCACGCTGCGCTTTTTCCCTCTGCTGGCGCAGACCGCTGAACGTATCGCCAAGGCTCAGGCTTCGCGCGGGGCAGACTGGAACGCGCGCGGCAATGTTTTCCGGCGGGCACAGCGCATGGCCCCCATGATCGTTCCCCTGTTTGTCACCAGCCTGCGGCGGGCCGAGAACCTGGCCCTGGCAATGGACGCGCGCGCCTATGGCAGCGGCCCGGCGCGCACTTCGATGGTGGAGCTGAAGTTCGGTTGGGTGGATTACGCGGCTTTCATCGTGGCCGGGGCGGTGATTGCCCTGATGGTTTTGGTTTAACCGCCCTGGCTCGTCAGGCCCCCAAAATTACAAATCGGCCCCTTTGCGGCGGCCCACCTGAATCTGGCGCAGAGCGGCCACGACCACCAGCACCAGGAAGGCCGACAGCGCCGCTTCTGGCAGGCCATTGGCGACTACAATGGGCCCCAAAGCGGCCCAGGGAACCAGACCCAAAATCCCGATCATCCCCAGCACCAGAATGGTATTGGTCAGCGACCCGGCAACCCCCGCGACGATCAGCGCGACCACCTGCCACCGCTTAATGGCATTGTAGGCCAGCCAGGCCAGCGGGCCGATGAACAGGCGCGGCAGGATAGACAGCAGAGGATTGGTGAACCAGACATCTGCCGGGCCGTTGGGCGCTACGGCCGCCTGAATCATGCTGAAAATGCCAAAAATCAGGCCGATCAGCAAACCCACGATGGGGCCTTCCAATACCGCCCCAATAATGACAGGGACGTGCATAATCGTCAGCGACGCGCCGCTCAACCAGGGCAAAAACCCCCAGCGGGTGAGTCCCAGGAAGATCGCGATGGCCCCCAAAATGCCGGTCACAACAATTTTGCGCGTGCGGTCTTGTGGCATGGTAACTTCTCCTCCAGTAGAATGATCACCAGAAAAATGTTGGAAAACGGTAAACTCAACCCCGTTTGATTATATCAATAACCCTTTCGGTGTGCGTCAGTTTCTTAGTCGCCAGGTGATAATGATCCGCTCCGGCGTTTTGGGATGCGGCATGGCATCTTTTTGCACCAGGCTCGCCTTAGCGGCGGCATCCAGCCAGTGAATGAAGAGCATACGCTGTTGGGCAAACGGCTGTTCCTGTAAGCCGGGGGTCTCCTGCGCCTTGCGCAGCAGATACGCCGTATCGACATAAGGAAACGGGTTGGGCTTGTGGAAGCAGTAATTTAGCAGTTCTACCAGCCAGCGCCCGAACCGACACGTTGCGCGCACGATCGGATGATCCATATTCGCTACGAGAGAGCTGTCGTGTTGCCGATGAAGCAGGCCTTCACTCACAGCGGCCTCGACCCAGGTGGCAGGGATGAAATTGGGGATGTTATTCGGATAAATGAACTTCCAGTGGTTTCGCTCCATCTGTTGAGCAACTGCCAGCAGCGCCGCCAGCGCCTCTTGAGAAGGGGAGTCCGCAGCAGAAGCAGGTGAGAAGATGGCCGCAGCGTCTCCTGCGGACAGGAAATCGTTCAGATAAATCACCCGATCAGCACAGGCCGCCAGCCTGGCGTTCAGACAGCCTCTCACGGCAATTACGGCTACCTGTTTGCCACGCGCATGGATGGCATCTACTGTGGGGAGAAAATCTCCATCTCCCGTTCCGATGATGTACAGCTCATGCCCTTCGTCGCGCTGCAGCGCCTCGTGGATTGCACCGACAATCGCCATATCTGTGGTGGATTTTCCCGGCAGGCTGATCTGATAATGGGTTTTGGCACCGTGCTGTTCAAACGCGCGCTGAAAGTCTTGTCCATCTTGCCCGCGCAGCTTTGACCAATCGGCCCAGGCTTGCCAGGTTACCGGGCCAGCAGTTCCCAGGGTTTCCAGGGCAGACTTCAATGCCTGGAAGAACGTATCTGCATTCACGGGCAGGCCCTGCTTTTGCAGAGAGATCAACAGGTTTTCGGCATCCAGCCAGCCCACAGCACGGGTCGGTTGCCGCATTACGGCCGGTAGCAGGTCTGCCAGCCGCCAGGCCGAATAGGGTTGAAGGCCAGGGGGCAGGGTTTCCCCTGTATTCCATACCAATACTTCAGCCCCAAACCGGCTGCCAACCACGCACAGCGCTGCCAGAGTTTCATCATTCCCAACGACGATCAGCTTACGCGGCTTTTTCTCTACAATTAAGCCGGCCAACTCCTTAATGGTGATGGGCAGCGAGGTCGGACGGTCGCCGTTCATGCAGCGGACCATGTGGCCCAGCCGCCCGTACTGCGTTCGCCGCTCCTGGTCGTATTCGTGAAGGATGACATAGATCATCGGCGTGTGTCCATGCGAGCGGGCCAATCCCGTCAGGCCGGTGGCTTCCAGCAAGACATCCACGCCTTGGTGATTCTTAAGAGGCTGGAAGAAGCTGTATCCGTCAATCACTACCATTACATCCATTGGCTCTTTCATGGTTCACTCCATTTTCAGCATGGGCTATCCCTGCTACCTTCATCATACGGGGCTAACTGGTCAACGAAAACCTGAAAGCCGTTCCAGAAAATGGCCGGAGCCTGACGCAAAAAACTTCCAGCCGTAGATGAATACGGCTGGAAGCGGTTGAATGCCTGACAAATTGTTGTTTAAAGCTGACAACCCAGACAGTCTACAATAGGTCGTTCTGTTTTAGTAACCGCAGTCCTTCTAACCGCAAGGCTGCCGGAATCAACGATCTATAGATGGCACAGTTTGGATTGGTCGCATCCCACCGGCCGCTGGCGCGAAAGCCTTCTAGCGGGCAACCGCCGGTGCAGTAGTAGCGGAATTCGCAGTCGCTGCAGGCACTTCTCTGCGTTATGGGCAGGTTTTGCAGTGCGGCGGCCGGGTGATTGCGCAAAGCTGGTTCAAGCAGCATATGGCAGGCCGCGCGCTCGCCATCCGGCCCAATTACCCAGTAAAGACCGCCCGCGCCGCAGGTACGCTCATGCACCTCGGGTTGGAAGCGGTCAAGCAGCCCGTGGAGGAACGGCCGTTTCGGCAGCATTTCTTCAAAGACGTTGTACACTGCCTGCATGGCAGCGATTACCTGTGCTGCATCCAGCGCTAGGTCTGCCGATGCTGCTCTTCCAGGAGGAGTGCGGTAGAAGTTCAGACTAACTGGCAGCTCGCGTTCTAATGCCCAACGCACGGCATCTGCTGCTGCGGCAGTGTTCTGCCCGGTAATCGTTATCGAGATGGATGGGTTCACGCCCTTAGAGAGCAGCAAATGATCAACATTGTGCTCAATACGAGCGAAGGTTCCTCGCCCATCTTTGGTGAAACGCAGCCGGTCGTGCGCCGTTCCCACCCCATCGAGCGAGATCATCAGCCGCGTGCCGGTTTCGGCCAGCCAATCTACATCCGCGGCGCGGAGCGCCACGCCATTGCTCAGCACCACTGCTTTCAACGCGACACCGCAATCTGCGGAGCAGCGCAGCGCCTCGGCATGCAGAGTGCGCACCCGGTCAAAGTGCAGGCTGGCTTCACCTCCGGCAAACTTAAGCTTAACGCTGCTGCAACCGCTCTGCTGTGCCCCCGAGAATACCTCGCGCACCGCGCGCAGCCCTACCTCGACCGGCATGGTGCGCCGGGAATGGCGCACATAACAATAAGGGCAATCCAGGTTGCAGGCATCGGTGATGTGTAGCCAGGCGGTTAGCTGCCCCCTATTGCTGGTTGGCAACCTGGCGGGTTGTTCTACAGGATTGAGCAGCCCGGCGCTTGCCAGCCAGCGCCCCAGCGTATTCTCTAATGGCCGCGGCAGGCCGTAACGCTGCCATTCTGCCTGTGCGGCCTGATTCATTACCACCGGTCCAATGGGCGAAGCAGTCGCCAGCGCCAGCATGTACCCCGGCGCGATCTCCTCCAGGTAGGCGGCTTTGCAGGCGCGGTAGTTGCCAGGTGGCAAAGGGCGCGCCGCCGGCAATGGTTGGTCGCAGGCACAGTCATTTTCTAGAGCGAAGGGGCTGGCCTGCTGAGCTGTATCACAGGCGCAGTCATCTTCGGCCGCGTCCTCATAGTGCAGCCTGATGAAGGAATCACCACGCACCACTCCAACGCGGGTGATGAACAGCGTTGTCGCGCGGTTAGAAGGAATGGCTGGCATTGGTTACGCCTCGCTTTCCACGGGCAGGAACTGAAAATCGTCTTCCGTGAATGCCCCGAACGATTCGGCGATGAACGTTGGCAGGTCGCTCAGGCTGGAAATGCGGGCCAGGTCTGGTACGTAAGAACCGGCTGGCAGGTCCTTGCTCAGGATGATCTGATTGCAATCCCTGACATAAACACGCTCATCCGGCGATGCGTCTTCTGCCCGGTGCACTGTCCACACCCGGTAAGTTTGGGACGCCTCTTTGGCAAATTGGTAGGCGTATGCCAGTTCACGCGGGTTATAGATGCTCAAGTACTTGTAGAGAGAGGAATAAATGATGGAGATCGAGCCGGAGCGCGTTGAAAACAGGTCGGCGTAGAGCAGGGCGCGTGTAAAGGCTTCCATGCCTTGGCGTAACGCCTGGGCGATCTCTGGTTTGGCAAGGATTTCTCGATAGATCTGATCGTGCTTCTCAAAAAAGTCACTGTCCTCGTCTGCCCGCCGGCGGGGCCGAATCTCTTTATATTTCTCGCTTTCGCGCTCCTGCTCAACCAGCCAGTTGAACGTTTCCATGGCAATGAGCGCCCGCAGCCCTTCAATCTTGCTCAACTGTTGGAACAGGTAAGGCTCGCCGCTCTCAGGCGCTGGCAGCGGGCGGTTGGCGTCAATCAGTACATTCTCTGGATTGGGAATAGAACGCAGTGCCTCATCCAGCGACTGCTCCAGGGCCTTCCGGCAGTGCTCAGCTTCTGCTTCAAAGTGATTTTGTTCAGCAGTGCTGCGCGCCAGTTTCGTCAGCGAACGCAGCAGCAGCCACATCTGGAAATGCGTCCAGCTCAGGTTGACCTGAGCGTCCAGTTCCAGTCGGTGCCACTTTCCGTGTGCCAGGTTGACGGCCAGGTTCAGATAGTGGCAGGCACTGCGGTAATGGGCCTGATAGGTAGACAGGACATTTTCGCCGGGCATGTGTTGTAAGGGGTGATTAGCGATCCGGTCGCGCAGCAGGCAGCCATATTCAATAAAGGCCTCTGCCCGGCGGACGATTTCGGCCTTCGGGCGGCCTTCTGTAAAGATCTTCACGGCGCGCTCCAGCAGGCGTTCCGCTTCATCAAGCAACCGGTCCGGTTCCTGACCAACCGGCGCACTGGTGCGTTCTGAGCTTAGCGCAATTCGCCGCAAAGCTTCGCCAAACTGCAAGTACGCCAGCCCCAGCCCGCGTTCATCCTTAACGCGCTCAAAGTAGGCGGTTGCAACCGCCGCCGCCACGCGCGCATCCAATGGATGGTATTGGTCATTTTCAATGAGTGCCAGAGTGTTATAGGAATAGGCCACCAGAACATCTACCCAGCGTTTCCTGTTCATATTGAGCGCATCCAGGCAAACGCGCCTGGCGCGCCCGCGCCCTTTGTCTGACAGCGCGCGCGCATGGTTGGTCAGCACGGTCGGTAACAGCGGTTGAAATTCCATCACCCGCAGCATTTTAATCGCCTCGGTATAGGCCTCAATAGCGGCGTTGATCTGCCCCTGGCTGACGCAGGCATATCCCAGGTTGTTATACGCCAGCGCAATCACGCGCATCATCCGCCGCCGCGCCGGGTGATCGGCAAAGCCCCGTTCTGGCTCCGTCCGCTGGGGTGTATCCGCCGCCTCTTCATCCGCCGGGACGATCTTACTGCTCGGATGGGCAAGCAACTGCTTTAAGCGCTTAATCCGGCGCTGTAGTTCATGGATGGCCTCTGTATGGTTGCCCAGCAGGGTTTGCAGGTAGGCCCACCAGATGTGCCGTTCGCCCGTCCCAAAACTGTGCAGCCAACTGTTCCGCTCCCGTGGGTCTTCCAGCCGGTCAATATACCCACCCTTGCGCTCCAGAGCATCCAGCAGGTCGAGCGCGCGCTGTGCTTGCCTCCGTATTACAAAACGCTGCAGCCAGCGGATTACTTCGGCCTGCCGCATAAAGCGGCGCAGCACCTCAACCTTGCTGCGGTCTTTATCTATCGTCTGATCGTTTTCAATGGCTGGCCAACTACCCAGCTCCAACAGGGGTAACAAGGCGTCATTATACAGCACCTGGTATACCTCTTCGAGGCTGCGGAAGTCGGCTTCTTCATCCTGCGCGCGGTAGTTCTTTTGCGCCAGCTCAAAGACCACGTCATTGACTGCCTCTACCAGGTTGAGCAGCAGAGCATAGTGCAGCCGCTCCATCTCCCATTTGTGGATTTCGCGCGCGTTGGCAATCCGGCTGTCTAACTTACTGCGCGGCGGTTCGCTCAGTGAGACCGGGAACATGGTACTGCGCACAGCGCGGAGCAGTTCCTGCTCTTCTTCTTCCTGATAGGCCTGCCGCTCGGCTTCCAGTTCTTCCCATTTCTGCGTCGCATATTCATACAAATACCGGTAATAGCCGCTGCGCAGGGCCTTATATTGTTTGATGAAGGCCAGCCGCTCTGGCGGCATCTTCTCAAAGGCTTCATAGACCGCATCTTGCAGCGCCAGCCGGCCATCGGGGCGTAGCTTAATGATCGAGAGCCGCTTGAGCTTCTCTACCTCTTCTTCAATTTCGGCCCGCGCGTAAAAGGCCCGATTCTCTTCCAGTTCCCCATTTTCCTTTTGGCGAGACAGACGAGCATCTTCATCCAAGTCGTACCGGATGCCGTTTACGCCCAGGTAGAGCTGCTCCCAATCCAGCCCGCGCTGCGCGGCGACCAGCAGGCTAAGGAACGCCGCGCGCAGCCCCACACTGCTGAACAACAGCTCAATAAACGACTCGCCTATCTCCTTCTGAATTTGATCGAGCTCTGCGGCACTGTGACTGTGCGCTTGCTCGGGCGTATCCTTTAAGCGTTTCGGCACTTCTAACCCTTCGGCTACCAGCGCGCCATATAACGCCAGACGCACTGGCAGGCCCTCTGTATAAATCGTCAAGGTCTCTAGCTGGCGGGGGTCTTGCAACAGGTCTTCCACGCCCTTGCGCAGCCGCGTGGTGATGCCGTCCTCAGAGCTTGCTTTGGATAGGTCTTCGTGCAGGCGCGTAAAATAGAGGGTGCTTTCTTCCAGGCTGAAATTAGGCAGGCGGATAGGTGACAGCCAGACAGCGCTCCCCTGCTCGCCGCAGGCGCGTTCCATACGCTCCAGGAACGCTTGCCCCAGTTTGCTGTCATCCGCTGCCCGGCCCAACAGCAGCAGCAGTGTATTCGGAAAGTCTCCCTGGGCGATGTGTTTTTCCAGCCAGTACGTGGTGGAAAACAGCATATCCTCTTTGGTGATCGGGCTCCACGCAAACAGCCAATCGGTGTGGTAGTAGGCCAGCTTTTCGAAGGTGTCAATCACCAGCAGAATGCGCTGCTCACGCGCCGCCGTCGCGTAGGCGCGGAAGAAGGCATTTTCGGCCACATTGATCTTCTCGCGCTGTGCTTCGTAGTTCAGGCCGCGCTGGTGCGCGGCGCGCACGTCGTTGTATGCATCATTGAACGCGTTGAACGCGACCGGCGTTTCAGAAGCGGTCCAGGTTTCCGTCGCTTCGCGCAGAATAAAGTCGGTTACGCTGCGCATAAACTCCAAAGAACCGTGGAAGCGCAGTTCGTTCATGTCCAGCGCGTCTGGGGCCAGGACTGCGCCTGGATGACCCTCTACCCACAACGGCGTTGAAACCGGCACAATCCATCCCTGCTGGCTGCGCTCGCGTTGGGTGCTGTTGCCGCTCTGCAAAAGCACCTCTTCTGCGAAGCGCGACTTGCCGATCCCACCTGGTCCATGCACCGCCAGAACAGTAGTTCCCTGAGTGTCCGCCTGGTAAAGTGCCTGTTTCACGCGCTCCAGCGCGTCCAGCCGCCCAATCATCTGCATGGTGCGCTGCGCGGTGAGCAGCAACGGGTTAGTCATACGCCACCTCCTGGCTGTCCTCCGGTTTGTTCAAGGCAATCACGCAGCAGAGCAAGAAGGTGCTCGTGCAGCTTGTGTACATTCGCTGGCTGGCGGATAAAATAATGGCTCTTGTCAATGACTGCTGGGTGAACTAGATGTCCCGCCGGTACCCCTGACCATTTTTGCCGGTCAGCGTCGCTGATGATCGGGTTGGGCACTGTCTTCAAGCGGCCCCATAAATCCTCCATCATCCGCTGGTAGAAGAAATCCACTCCTCCAACCCCAATTGGCTGCTCCGCCAGCAGATGTTCTACCACCGACCGGCAGTCCGGCGGGTGATGCGTCGGGCGGCGGTTAATTTCATCTTCAATAAGAAAGCGGTTGATGCGTGGGTTGTTGAACTGGTAGTAGCGGTGCCTCGCGGTGAGGGCCGTTTGAATGTCGTCCGGCGAATTTTGCGCCATAACGCTTTCTGGCAGCCCGTGGATTTGCTGGTTCAGTAAATCCTCAGGGACGGTGATTGTTCGTATTAATGTCGCTTCTTGCAGCTTGTCCAGGGAGACGCCTTCGTGCAGGCCAATGATGACACGAAAATTCCGGTTTGGATAGCGGGCTGCCTGGATGAATTTCAAGAGAATGTCCTCGATAAAATATAGATATAGCTTATCAGGAAAATGATCCAGATCGTCCAGCAGCATTACAAAGCGAGTATCCCTACTCGCGCCGCGAACTAGGGTTTCGATTTGAGCCCCCAGGTCGGCTTTTGGATTAAATAAAATCTGGGAAGAGGAATGCCTTGTGTTGTAAGCCAGGTACAGCATCTTCAGGCAGTCGGTCGAGAACCGTTTTGGATCGTAAGCCCAGCCATCTTCCCTCGGACGAGAGGCACGGAACGACCAGTAGAAGGGAAGAATGTCTTTCGGGGGCCTTTCAGCGGTGGTCTGGCCCGTTAGCCTCCGCTGTATTTCGTGCAGCAGCCAGGTGACCCCACTGCCCGGCCCACCCTTCACTACCATCACCGTAGAAGCAAGCTCCGTCCGGCGGGTTGGGTCTGGATGGCGAGCAAACGTTATGGCATCTTTAACGACATTGGGAAACAGATCCACAAACTCAGCGGGTCTGTAAGGATAACAACGGGCACCACCCATCGGAGCGTGTGTTGCCATTGGCCCTCCCCTGGCAATAGATGACATCCTTTGTTAAGGGTTGAGCGGCCGCCGTTTCGGTTCCATCTCCTCTTGGGTGCGTACCAGGTCTTGTTTGGTAAAGAATAAATTTTCTTCGGGTTGCTCGCGGTTGCGAAGATGGTTGTCAATTAAGCGGCTAATAATCTCAACCAGGCGGCGCGGGGAGCGGTTTGCCATTCGAATTACAGCCTCTTCCAACTCGCCTTTTATTTCCTCATCCGCCAGTTCATTCAGGCTGGAAATATATGGCGCGCCAGCAGCCCGAAACCGTTCTACAATTACATTTTTTAAGCTGTTTGGTCTCCAAACGATTGTATCACGACTTATTGTAGGGAACAACTCATTTTTTAACTCATTTTTTAATTGTGATAAATGTCTATCAACTGCTCGGCGTATCTGGCGCGGTAAGAACATTTTGTAGTAAATTCTCTGTTTAGTAAAGGCCTGAATGGCATTCAGCAGTGGACGCAAAGAGTTAAACATCTCCTCGGCTTTCGTCTCGCGGTTATCCACCCCGTCCAGTAGCAAATAAACTCGCTCGAACCCCCAGGCGTGCGCCAGAGAAGCCGCGCTCAGAACGCGCGTGAAGGCCCGTTCTTTATTCTTCTCAAACTCAAATGACGAGGATTGTTTGAGTGCCTGCGCCAAACGCTGTAAAAATGCCGCGCGTGTTTCAGAATACGGAACGGGTTGCACTGCATAGCGCCCCAGGCGGTGCCAGTGCTGCTCTATAGCCACAGCGTTTTTGTTCGCGTCGGCTTGCTGTTGTATTTCAGCGATCATTCCTTCGACCGCGCGGCTGATTTCAGGAAAAGCTGTGATGAAGGCGGCCAGGGGAGCAATCGGCATTTCTTCATAGTGCAGGCTGTCGAGCTGTTCTATAATTTGTATTATCAAATCACTCACAAATGATTGCGCCATCTGCCGGTCGTGTTCTTCCTCTGTATGCGGTTGCAGTTCCCCTTCTCCTGGAGTATAGGTGACTACCAGTGTATTGTTTGGGATAAGCCGGCATTCCAGTTCTAGCCACAAGCGCAAACTCGTTTTACCCGCCCCCGGGTTCCCGTAGATGATATGATGACGTTCCTGACGTAAATATCGAATGGGAATCGGCACGCCACGCTGATTATAAACAGGGGTGAAAAATGAATAAAACAAAGGATTACGATAATTGCCTTTGGCTATTTGCTCATTGATTTCATTCTCAGCCACCCATAGCAAAAAAGGATCTTCTCTCAATCCTAATGCGGCCAAATACCGTTCTCGTTTGTTTTTTTTAGAATCTTCTATAGAGGAAACCTTCGGCTGCGGTGGAACCCCTGTCCCCGACGAGTCCGGTACAACCAAAGACCGCTGTTGTTCGGATTTTCCGTTTGAATCCATAGGTTGACCCTTCTGCAGCAGCGTAACGTCTGGCTCTAACCCCCTGGAGTAATGGAAGTGCAGTATGTTTTTTGTCATATTTGATGATAATTCTTGCCTCTTAAGAATCGGAAATATAGGCTTGATTATAAGTTGAGGCTAAAGATATCGTACACTCCAATGCCTGTCGGTAATCTGACGGCAACCTGACAAATTTTCCTGTCCGCCTGACAGATTTTCGTCTCCTATTTCCAAAAGCGGTAGCCATCGTCGCGAGACGACACGATATATATTTCGTTAAAATTTCGATCGTGCAGTGGTTCGATCACCTCGCGCAACCGGCGAATGCGGGTCCACATCATCTCTTTGGTCACCCCTGGCATCGTTAGATGACTCACCGCCCGATCTCCACGCGCTCGCTCCTGCCACATGCGCTCTGCCACTTCGTATTCTGCGTTGCGCAGGGCTAAATACTTTTGCCCGCGCCAGATGCCCTTTCGCTCTGAGTGTACGTCCAGAAAAAGAGGACATGCGCGGCGGAAGAAAACAGTGCTTACCGCGATGAACGCCTCTAGCCCCAAACGTTGGTTGGCCGTGGAAAACTTTTCCAGCAGTGCGCCCCCCATCAGTACCCACGCGCCAATCGGAAAAGCATTGAATTCCCGCTGCACCAACTGCTCCAACGCGTCCAACAGCGCCGGGTCGGCCAGTTCCTGCATTCCGCGAATGCGCCCACTCGTGGCGGCCTGAATATGCCGGTCAGCGGCCTGACAAACCTCTTCTCGGCGGTTTTCTATGGCGATGAACTTCACGCGCCCACGGCTGATGTGATGCAGGTTTAACTCCTGCACTGTCACCTCCGGAGCAGCGGCGATGACCCGAAAACCGGCGTTCTGTGCCAGACTCAACCAGGCATATAATTTCTCCACCTGTTTGGCTTGCTCTGGCGACATCCCAAATGGCAGATCCATCAAAAAGGTGATGCCTTTTCGTTCCCAGCGGCGGCACAAATTCACCAGTTCGCCCAGTTGCAGCAGCACCTGGTTGTGTTCGAGAGAAGGATACAGATCTTCATGGGGCACATTGCGCACGGCGCTGTCCGTTTCACGGTCTAAAACCAGGCTGTCGAGAAATGGCCCAAGCGTGCGCGGCGGGTTGAAGCGTTTGATCAACCAGTGTAAGAACTCCAATTGAGAAGGTGTAGCAGCCCGAATCCGTTCTGGCTGTTGTCGTAAAAACGTCATCACCGCGTGCGAGGCGGCGGTCATCAGGCAGGCAAGATGATTTTGCTCATCGCTTTTCGGCCATAGCTCCGGTGGATAGTGACACACCAAATACTCACTGCTGATACTGCGCTCTACGGCGCTTAACAGCACCGATTTGCCCGTCAGCGCGCCGCCGTACAACATCAACCAGGAAGGATGGTTGGCAAAATCCAACAGGCCTTCTGGCGGTACGTAGCATTCTTCCCACCAGCGCGGTTCCTGTTCCCAGACGTGTTCTTCAAACGGCCATCGCTCTATCTCAACCATGACCTTCGCCCATAATAGTATGCCGCCACCGCTGGATAAAATCGCGCGGGGTCAACGAAGCCTGCAGCAGATCCTGCCACTCGTTTATCGTCGCCTCTGCCTCCGGATTTCCCCAGGCTATCTGGATGCGATGCGAAACCATCTGTTCTAGTTGTTTGGGCGTCCAATAGAGCTTCATCTGCTTCCAACCTTCGCTGTGCTTCCATTGTGATGCTGGGATTGTCGGTAAGAAAACCATCACCTGAATTGGAAGCGCGAGCGACTCAGAGGTATCCACCAGGCGTTCCAGTACGTGGGTTTCCGTCTCGGTTGGCGGCGTGTCGCTGTCTAATACGAGGCGTATCCTGCATAATTTTACTTTGTTTATGGCAGTTGCCAAAACCTCAAGCGCGTCGGCCCGGCGGGCATCCTTCTCTACCCTGAGTAATGTCTGCCGCAGCCGATGGGTCAGCACGTGTTCTTCCCAGATAATCGCTTTGCGATCCTCTTCTTTGGTTTGAATGACGGCTTCACCTGATTCAAATAGACGATCATCCACTTGTAGAGCAAAATTTGGAGTATAGTAATTCAGGCAACTGGCTACGTGCGCGAGCAACTGCGCGTGTAGATACATGCCATACGACGGGTTGGCGATCAAGAACTTTCCAAACGTGCTAAAAAGCTGCCGGCAAATAGTTTCTTCTTCTATCGGGCGCGCCAGGCGTACAGACAGAGTGAATTTGTCATCATAATGATACTGTCCCAATGCCATTGCCATGGCCGTTTTTCCGGTGCCGGTTGGCCCGGTGATAATCCAGATACCCCGCTCGTCTTCACTTCTTAAAGCAGTATATAAAGAGTGTCCATTCCAAAACAAAGGCTGTTTTAGTTCGCTGTGGGTGTCAATGGAAAATAACCGGTGATCTTCTTCGGCGCGCAAAGCGGGGAATGGGTTGGGTTTGTTTTCGTGGTTTGGCAGATACTGCCACCTTCCTTCACTGGCGTTTGTCGGCCACCGTGTTTCTCTGGAGGGGTTCTGTCCGCCAAAGTCTCTAACGGTCCGGATGATTGCATCTTGCATTTCCGGTGAACAGCCCGATACTGCCATCAGCGTGTCTCGCAAGAGGCACTTATCCAGGGGATTTAGCTTGTTTTTGTTTTCCCGGTAATAAAAGATCAATGCACCGGCCGCCGCATCCGGCCAGCTATCCCCGGCGCCAGAAATCGCGCTGATGATTTGGGGATGATAGGGCTTATTGTTTTTCACCAAATTGAAGAGATGCTGAATATACTGCCACTCCGTTGGGTTAATGCTGTCCTGTAAGGTGTTGAGATCATTCCACAGACTATCCAGCTCTCGAGTGGAATCGAAATTGGGGGCTGAGAGCTTTGAAAACGCGGTTTTGGCCGCGTTTAATTTTTCGATTGCCTGTATTTCGATCTGTTGCCTCTCAGCGCGTTTTCGCTCCTGGTACTCCAGCAGGTATTTGGCCGCGGCAAAGGCCGCCGGGACAATTAAAAAGAGAGGGGCACTCGGGCTGATATTCGTCTGCACCAAAGCGCGCAAGTTAGCCATGTCGCTGGTTTCCAGATCGACAGGGCCAGTCACAGTTTCAAGCTCGCCGTCTGCGTTTGTTTTTGGAAATCGGAAGTAGATCCTTTGGGGAGAGAAGAATATTCCCCGCAGCATTCCTGTCTGGATGATCTGCAGCTCGCGTTTTTGAGAAGCGCCAGCGGAAAAGCTCAGCGAGATTGAACGCTTTGGCGCCTCACTATCATTTAGGTGTAGTAAATATAAGTGGGGCTGATTCTCAGGGACGGAAATGACGAGCTGAAAAGGAGCACTGTTCGTGATGCTAGTTCCTGGAGAGGGTGAAAAAATACAGTCCATTCTGGCCGGCTCTTGGAAGGGAATGCGCTTGGGCAGCGTGCAGTCTACCATCCCACCAATCGAAGCCGCTGGCACCTGAACCCACTGGCGTTCCAATAGTTGGCCGGGCCAGATCCATCCCGTTAGGATAACCAATAGCAGTAAGATGACGAATCCCAAAGCGGTAAGGATCAGAACGGGTATCCACCATTGGGGTACTAACTGGGCTAACCAACCTCGTTTCTCCGCCATCGTTTGCCCCTCGATTAAAGATGAGCCTGGAACTAATTTCATTGTATACGATGTATTACTTCAAGGCAATTGCCTTTCGGATGGTTCTTCACCTGCTCCCTGATTGGGTTGGGCAGTCGTAAGGATTTCGTCAACGCTTCGCCAGTTTCTCATCCATTTTGTCTGCCGGTTTGTCAGTCAGAACAGATATTCTGAAAGAAAAACGCTTGTCTTCTACAGAAGAGAATAACCTGCCGTCAGTTACTGGAAAGGTGGCTGTAAGCCACTTTCTGTTACAGTCGGTGCAGCACAGTAACAGCGCCTCGCACATGCAGCCACCATTCCATTCTGGCGGCGCAGTTCCAAGAGAATAACCACAGGAAGGAGGAGCGTATGAGCATCCAGGGAGTCGGCGGGTTCTTGATCGCAGTGCTGGTTATCAGCCTTATCGCTGGCGGGCTGGCGGTTACCACTGTTGACCAGCATGGGATCATCCAGGAACAAGAAACACAGTTGGCAGAACTGCAGCGCCAGATGGGCCTGGCGAACGAGCAGCTTGCTGCCTACCAGAAGATCATCGAGGACTACAAAAAGGAAAACCAGCGGTTGCAGACGCAGATCACTGCCTACCAGGCGACTATCGCCGGCGCGCAGCAGGAAAATAAGCAGCTCCAGGAGCGGGTTGCCCTGCTCACTCAGCAGCTAGCTGCCAGACAAGCAGCACTGGAAGCGGCAGAACGGGCGCTGGCGGAAAACGCTGCTCAGGAGGAAAGCGCCCCCCACCTGCAGAATCTGGTGATAGGGGATCCGGCCATCCTGGGGGCTATGTTCCTCGTAACTGTGTTAGTCAACCTGCTGGTCTACCTCAGGGCCCACCTGCGGAAAACGGACATGATCCGAGTGACGCCCGAAGAACGCAGCTTCATTATCCGCCGCAGGCGCAACCACAACAAATGAGCGCCGAGAGGATGGCAACACTGGCAGGGTGAGTGAGGAGGCTCCCCTGCCAGTGCCATTAAGGAATCCCATAACGATCCGCTTTCAGTAATCCATCCAGTTGGCGTGCTTTTTATACTATAATCGCCTCGTGAATTCCATTGATTCCATCCTAAAGAAAATCAACCTTGCCTGGCTGTATGGGGGAGCGATATTTGTATCGGCGTTTCTGCTGTTTCAGATCCAGCCGCTGATCAGCAAGTACATTCTGCCGTGGTTTGGGGGCGGCACATCCGTGTGGACGACTGCGCAGGTGTTCTTCCAGGCCGTACTGTTGGGGGGCTATGCCTACGCTCACGGGCTGGCGCGGCTGGGGTCTGAGGGGCAGGGGCGGCTGCACCTGGGGGTGATGGGGGTGGTAGCCGCCTGGCTGGTGGGGACGGGGCTGCGCTGGGGCGCGC
>Ga0101944_10003245_pt1 | contig 23370 bp, 21 predicted proteins | sample DewCreD2012metaG_FD_75245 | JGI IMG/M metagenome (GOLD analysis project Ga0101944, IMG submission 75245) | Hot spring sediment bacterial and archeal communities from British Columbia, Canada, to study Microbial Dark Matter (Phase II) - Dewar... ... | reverse complement strand
CCGCGGGATTATCTTATAGCGGGACTTCATTGAACTACAATCAGAGTACGGAATCTCCGTCGTTGCTCAGCATAAATGCTGGAATCAGATGGAATGCCACTGAAAGATGGTCGATAGAAGCGGGTGGAGAAATATATGACGGTTCAGGAAGCGACAGGAGTGGCAAAACATTATTATCACCATTTGTGATTGGCCGGCTCGAAATCGATAAAGACCGGCAGTTAAGCGTCTGGTTCAAACCTGAAATGTCCCTTTCCACATATGGAGAGGTGACAAAGTTGAATCCTTACATTTTTCGGGAATTTACATTAAAACCTGAGTCTGCACCGATAAAAATTGGAGGTGGTTTCTGGTTCAATGGTGAAATTTTGTCTCTTGAAATAAACGGTGAATTCTCCAAAATATCGGATAAGTCGATATTAATTTCTGAAGATAGTCAAATTAAACTTCAGTATGTGGATGCAATTCAAGTAATTGCTAGAATTTATGGTACTTTCACACCACAAAAGAACATGCGGCTTACTTTTTCGGGAATAATTCAGCCGACCTACGAAGAAGGGAATAGTCTGCAATTACCAATGATACCTTTAATAAAAAGCGGTGTGCGTGGCGAACTTCTCTTAAATATTCCACTAAGGATTTGGACATCTGTTGAGTATTGGAGTAAACAGAATATTGACCTTGTTTCCGAAAAAGATATCGGTGCAAGATTCCTGCTTGATGTCGGTGCTTCAACACAATTTATACCGCGAACGATTCTTTCTGCTGAGATAAGAAATTTATTGGATGACAGATATGAATGGTGGAACAATTATATTGCTCCTGGCATTTCATTCAGACTGAAAGCCAAAATAAATTTTCTATGAAACTTATCAAATCAATTTTAGAAATGCAGCAAACTGCGGACCTCCTCCACAGAAACGGAGCAAAAATTGGCATAGTCCCGACAATGGGCTACCTGCACGAGGGTCATTTAAGTTTAATAAGAGAAGCAAAGCTTCATGCCGATGTAGTTGTTACCACTATATTTGTTAATCCTGTTCAGTTTGCTCCTAATGAAGATTATAAAAAATATCCCCGCGATCTTGAAAGAGATATTCTTCATGCAAGTTCCGCAGGTTCAGATTTTCTTTTCGTCCCCTCAGTTGAAGAGATGTATCCTCCGGATTATCTTACGTTTGTCGAGGTTGAAAAAATCACATCTATCCTCGAGGGAAAATCCAGACCATCACATTTTCGCGGTGTTACTACGGTTGTCGCAAAACTTTTTAATATTATTAAACCTCACATAGCTTTATTTGGTCAAAAAGATGCACAGCAGGCCATAGTAATTAAACAGATGGTACGTGACTTAAACTATGGCATAAAAATAATAATTGCACCGATAGTCCGTGAAGAAGATGGACTCGCTATGAGTTCCCGCAATGTTTATCTGTCGCCTGAAGAACGAAAAGAAAGTACAGTGATATATAAATCATTGAAACGGGGAGAAGAATTAATACTAAGCGGGGAACGTGATGCTTCGCGCGTGGTTGCAGAAATAGTGAGATATTTGAACACACAACCGCTCGTAAAAGTTGACTATGTTTCCGTAACTGACGCAAATACACTGGGAGAATGTTCAGTAATTAATGAAAAAAGTCAAATTTTAATCTCTGTTGCGGTCCGCGTGGGAACAACAAGGTTAATAGATAATATAATTGTTAATACCTGAATCAGGAATTTATATTAATATCTTAAATGCATTATAAAATCCCCTTTTTAAAAGTTGTTGATTTGAAATAAGTTATAATGGTTTTTTAACTGGACAAAAATAAAAATTGCAAAATATCTTGCTATCTGAAACTGTTGACAAATTAGTTGTTTTTCTGTATACTATTATAAGGTATTGAAAAGGTGTTAGTATGAAGAAAATTATTATATTCATGACTCTTATTTTACTGTTATCAGTAATTGGACACGCGCAGTTTAAATCACAGGCGGAACGGCCGAGTGCTTCACAGTCGATTGTCCGACCTGCAACAGGTTTATCCAGTTTTTTCGGCTTGCTTAATCCCGACGACCTCAGGATAAAGCATAATTTCTCAATGAGTTATTTTTCATTTAGCGGGACAGGAATGTCTCTGGCTTCATATACGAGTAGTCTTTTTTATAAAATATCGGACCCTCTCAATGTCAGGTTCGATGTAACACTTCAGGGTTCACCATTCGGACAGACTGCGTATCAAAGTTCCTTAAATGGAATTTTTCTATCTCGCGCGGAAGTTAATTACAGACCATGGGAAAATTTTTTAATAAGGTTTGAATATAACCGTCTCCCTTTTAATTATTACGGTTTATACAATCCATGGTACAATCCTTTTTCAACACACAGTTTCAGGGAAGAAAATTAAAAACTGCCGATCAATGTATTATAAATCATTCAACCTTTTAGCCGGATTTGACCTCACAAGCCGAATTCGGTTTTTTTATGAATATGCCTGATGGTGGAAAACGACAGCAAGGAAAATTTAAAAATACCTGACACTTCATCAACTTTGAGGAATACCAGGAATATTTTAAATGGTCTCATAGTGTTTCTGATAATATTGAATATTTATCTTGCATATTCTTTTTATTTCCGTCCTGAAGGTGAAAAAAAAGACCAGTCCGAAAATCAGACACCGGTGAAAACAATTCAAATTAATGTTTTAAATGGATGCGGGATTATAGGCATTGCTTCGCAATTTACCGACATTCTCAGACAAAAAGGATTTGATGTCGTTGAAATGAAAAATTATATAAGTTTTGATATCCCTCATACAATCGTTATTGACCGAATCGGGAATCTGGAATTTGCAAATCACGTTGCCGCTGCACTCGGCGTGCAGGAAAGTAATGTTATCCGGCAATTAAATCCGGATTACTTTGTTGATGTGACCATTGTGATCGGCAAAGATTTTTTAAATCTTAAATCCTTAGTATCATCAAGCGAAAAGGAGAAATATTGACTCCCAAAACACTTGCTAAAAAAATTGCAGAACTTGCGCTATCTAAAAAAGCGTCCCAGGTAGTAATAATGGACCTTCGGAAGTTGACAGACATTACCGACTATTTCGTAATCTGCTCCGGTGATTCAGACATACAGGTAAAAGCCATCGCGGATGCAATAATAGATGGAACAGAAAAAAAAGGAATAGATGTATGGCATAAAGAAGGGATAAGTCAACGTCAATGGATATTGCTCGATTTTGTAGATGTGGTTACGCACGTTTTCCATAAGGATGCAAGAAAATATTACGGTCTGGAAAAATTATGGAGTGACGCAAAGATAGAAGCCGTGGATGACAAACCTAAAAAAGTGAAACCAAAAGCAAAATCAAAGAAAAAGTGAAAGATTACCTAAAATCTCAAATTAAGTCTGCACTTCGGGAATTATCCTACTCGGAACAAATTGAACCTGCTCTCGAAAAGCCAAGATCCGCGAACCATGGTGACATTACAACAAATGTTGCGATGGTTATCGCTCGATCAATCGGCTCATCACCAAAAATAATTGCACAAAATATACTGGATCATTTACAACTTGATCAATCAGTAATAAAAAAAGTTGAATTGGTTGATCCTGGTTTTATAAATTTTTTTCTAAGTGATGCCTTCCTGCAAAATAATGTTCGTGAAATTGTAGAGCAGGGTAATAAATACGGAAAATCAAATTCGGGGAAAGGGTTGAAAACACAGGTGGAGTTTGTTAGCGCTAATCCGACAGGACCACTCACTGTCGGGCATGGCCGTGGTGCGGTTTGCGGTGACACTATTGCAAGACTACTTGAATGGGTGGGATATGATGTAACAAGGGAGTATTATTTCAATAATGCGGGCAGACAGATGCGTATTTTAGGTGATTCTGTGCGTTTGAGGTACCTCGAAATTCTTGGTGAAAAGATAACCTTTCCTGAGGATTACTACCAGGGTGAATATATCAAGGATATCGCGCTCAACCTGCAAAAAAAATATGGTGATGCGTTAAAATCAGAACCGGCCGACGGGATATTTAAAAAAACAGCGGAAGAAGAAATATTCAAGGATATAAAAAAATCCCTGCAACGTCTTGGAATTCATCATGATATTTTTTTTAATGAGAATTCATTGTATGAGTCGGGAGAAGTAAATGACGTTATACGTATTCTGAAGGAAAAAAATCTTGCCTATGAGCAGGATGGTGCATTATGGTTCAGGGCAACTTATTTTAAAATTGAAAAAGATAAGGTTATTGTTAAAAATACGGGTGAACCGACATACAGACTCCCTGATATTGCCTACCATCGTAATAAGATAGAAAGAGGATTTCAATATATTATTGACGTACTTGGTGCCGATCATGTGGCAACGTATCCTGATGTTTTGGCCGGTGTAAAAGCGCTTGGGTACGACGATTCAATAATAAAGGTGCTTATACATCAATTTGTGACTATAATGCAGGGTAAAGAAGTGATTAAGATGTCAACCCGAAAGGCAAACTTTATTACTCTCGATGAACTAATTGATGAAGTTGGTGCAGACGTGGTCAGGTATTTTTTCCTCATGCGTGGAATGGGAAGCCATTTAAATTTTGATCTTTCACTTGCAAAAGAGCAATCAGAAGAAAATCCTGTTTACTATCTTCAGTACGCACATGCCCGCATAGCTGGAATTGTGCGACATGCGGAAAGTCAGGGTGTTAACATCGAAAATAAATATGATCTTTCTATTCTTAATTCTCCCGAAGAATTATCTCTCATGAAACTGCTTTCCGAATTTCCGGATATTGTTGAATCGTGTGCAAGAACTTTCGAACTTCATCGTTTGGCAGAATATTTACACGATGTCGCGGGTAGTTTTCATAAATTTTATCACGAACACCGCGTCATAACTGATGACGCTCGGTTAACTGGACCCAGAATTATGCTCTGTTTTGCCGCGAAAATTGTTCTTGCAAATGGTTTTTCAATTCTCGGAATAAATGCACCTGAGAGAATGTAATCTGTTTATATTTATTCAAAATATCTCAGAAACTTGAATTTTTTTTGATATTTCACTAAATTTTACCAATTATTAACATCCTGTCGAGGTAATATCCTGCATTTTTGATACGATTTTAAGATTATAATGTATTCGTTCTTCGTAAACCTGATTGCTTGATTTTTCATCTAATTAAAGCATAATAAAATTCTGTATACTATCTTCAGAGAGGTATAATATTATTCACATTTTTAAGATAAAATTATGACTGACATAAAACTTTTGAATGAAAAAATCCAGCGCGAAAGCGCATTTGTGGATATGCTTCAAATTGAAATCAGTAAAATAATAATCGGACAAAAATCAATGATCGAACGCCTGCTCATTGGTTTGTTGTCAAATGGACATGTTCTTCTGGAAGGTGTGCCAGGTCTGGCAAAAACTCTTTCAATAAAAACTCTCGCTGCTGCAATTCAGGCAAAATTCCAGAGAATTCAGTTTACACCCGATTTATTACCGGCGGATTTGATCGGTACAATGATTTATAATCAAAGGAACGGAGAGTTTAGCGTCCGTAAAGGTCCAATTTTTGCCAATTTTATTCTAGCCGATGAAATAAACCGCGCACCGGCAAAGGTGCAGAGCGCTCTGCTGGAGGCAATGCAAGAACGACAGGTTACAATAGGAGAAAATACATATAAACTTGATGAACCGTTCCTTGTACTTGCAACACAAAACCCCATTGAACAGGAGGGAACCTACCCTCTGCCCGAAGCGCAGGTTGATCGTTTTATGCTGAAGATAAAAATCGATTACCCCAGGCGCGAAGAAGAGTGCCTGATAATGCGTCAAAATATCGGACCAAATCTCCCTGAAATAAAAGCAGTAATTTCGCCGGCTGAAATTCTTAAAGCGAGATCCATTGTTCAGGAAGTATATATGGATGAGAAAATTGAAAAATATATACTGGATATCGTATTTGCAACCCGAACTCCCAAGGACTTTAAACTGGAACGATTATCAAATCTCATTAATTATGGCGCTTCCCCACGGGCAAGTATTTATCTTGCAATTGGCGCTAAGGCTTTTGCATTCATCAAAAGAAGAGGTTATGTAATCCCGGAAGATGTAAGAGCAATATGTCATGATGTATTGCGACACCGGATAGCAGTAACATATGAAGCGGAAGCAGAAAATATAACTTCGGAAAATATTATAGATGATATATTAAATACAGTAGAAGTTCCATAATTTTATAATTATAAAAATATCCGTTCATGGAAACATCCGAACTACTGAAAAAAGTAAGAAAAATCGAAATCAGCACTAAAGGTCTGGTAAACCAGATTTTTTCTGGCGAGTACCACAGCGTTTTTAAGGGACGCGGTATGGCATTCAGCGAGGTGCGAGAATATCAATTTGGAGACGATATACGTACAATTGATTGGAATGTGTCGGCAAGATTCAACCATCCCTATGTGAAGGTGTATGAAGAGGAAAGAGAACTTACCGTTATTCTTATCGTTGATGTAAGCGGTTCAGGCGAGTTCGGATCAGTGCAACAATTAAAAAAAGAAACAGCAATTGAACTTTGTGCGGTATTAGCATTTTCTGCTCTTAAAAATAATGATAAAGTTGGGGTAATTGCATTTAGTGATATTATTGAAATGTTCATCCCTCCTAAAAAAGGACGTACTCATGTTCTCAGAATTATAAGGGAATTGCTGGATTTTAAACCACTTCACATGCAGACAAATATAGGTGAGGGACTAAGATATCTGACAAGTGCAATTAAGAAAAGAAGTATTGCATTTTTAATATCAGATTTTCTCGGTGAAGGATATGAGGATTCATTGAAAATCGCTGCTCGAAAGCATGATCTGATCGGTGTTCGGATTTATGATCCGAGGGAAGAAAGAATTCCTCCGATTGGATTGATGCACCTTGTTGATGCTGAAACAGGGGAAACTATTTTTGTTGATACTTCGGATAGAAAATTTCAAAGACATTATGCTAATTGGTGGAAACAGAAAGCAGAAGAGCGGCATAAAATATTCAGACGAAACGGAGTTGATTCTATTGATATCCGTACAGATCAATCTTATATTCAGCCGCTTATTAATTTCTTTAGAGCAAGAGAAAAAAGATGGTGAATTTCATATTTTACAAACATAGAGAACCATTTGTAAAATTATTACTACAAAATAAAGTAAAATCAGAGAGATTTGTGATTAAAACCCTGTGCTGTTTCTTGGTAGGGGTAATGTTGCTATCTCAGGATTTTATTTATTCCCAGCAAATCGATGCTGTTGTCCGTGTCGACTCTCAACACATTACAATTGGCGATTGGTTGAGAGGAACACTGGAAATAAAGCATATGTCTGATGTGCAGTTATTTAATTTTGTTTTGCCTGATTCACTGGGTGAGTTTGAAATTGTCAGGAAAGAACAACCTACAACCGAAGAAAAGGATGGTAAAATCTTAGAGAAAATTCCTTTCATAATAACTGCGTTTGATTCAGGTGTGAGGATTATATCTCCAATTCATATCGGTTATAAAATAAAGGGGGATACCAGTTTGTATTCTGTTTCCACGTCGCCCTTGATTATTAATGTCCGCGGTGTGGTAATAGATACAACACAGGACATCCGTGACATAAAACCTCCTCTCTCTGTACCGATAACGTTCGCAGAAATTCTTCCTTATCTTATTTCTGTAGTTGTGATTTCTGCAGCTGGATTCCTGATATGGTATATAATAAAGAAAAGAAAGAAGGGAGAACGACTCATTCCCGAAGCACCGCCCCGTCCGCCGCATGAAATTGCACTTGAAGCATTGAAATCACTTGAATCTGAAAAATTATGGCAAAGAGGCAAAGTTAAAGAATACCATTCAAAATTAACTGATATTGTCAGGGTGTATATTGAAAATAGATTTGAAATAAAAGCGATGGAAATAACATCGGATGAAATATTAGAACAATTTTCATTTAAAAAAGTGATCTCAAAAGAATTGTACGAAGGTTTGAAGGAAATTCTTTTCCGTGCTGACCTTGTGAAATTTGCAAAATATCAGCCAATTTCTGAAGAAAATGAGAGAAGTCTGGCAGAAGCATACCGTTTTGTCCAATCAACTATTCAGGAAATTTCGCCTGAAACAAGGATTCAAGAAAAAGTGGAGGTAACTGCTCAGCAATGAACATTACTTTTGCAAATCCTGAATTTTTCCTTTTGCTTTTAATCATACCGCTGATGATTGTGTGGTACTTGAAGATGCATAAAAAGCAATATGTGGATCTACGGTTTTCAACAATTGAGACATTTAAATCAATTCCGGGAAACTGGCGGCAAAAATTTCGTCATTTACTCTTTGTCCTGAGAGTATTAACAGTGTTGTTTATTATCTTCGTTCTCGCACGCCCTCAATCTACCTCAAGCGGAGAAAACATTTCGACTGAAGGGATAGATATAATACTTGCAACCGATATCTCGGGAAGTATGCTGGCTGAAGATTTCCGGCCCAACCGGATAGAAGCTGCAAAAAAAGTAGCAATGGATTTTATAGATGGTCGTCCTAACGATCGAATCGGCCTTGTTATTTTTTCAGGAGAAAGTTTCACGCAATGTCCGCTTACCCTTGACCATGCTGTAGTGAAAAATCTTCTTACCGAAGTAAAAAGCGGCATGATAGAAGATGGTACCGCAATTGGAATGGGATTGGCAACTGCGGTAAGTCGACTGAAGGATAGTAAGGCAAAAAGTAAGGTCATAATTTTACTGACTGATGGTGTTAACAATAGAGGATTTATTGATCCTCTTACAGCGGCAGGTATAGCAGAAGAATATGGGATCCGTGTTTATACAATAGGTGTCGGAACAATCGGGATGGCTCCGTACCCTGTTCAAACACCTTTCGGAGTGCAGTATCAAAATGTACCGGTCGAGATAGACGAACAACTTTTACAAAATATTGCCACCCAGACGGGCGGTAAATATTTCCGTGCTACAGATAATAGGAAACTGAAGGAAATATATAACGAAATTGATCGGATGGAAAAAACAAAAATTGAAGTAACCCAGTTTCGCCGACGGTCTGAAAAGTTTTATGCTGCAGCAGGTATTGGTGCTATCTTATTGTTCCTGGAAATATTATTGGGGAATACTTTGTTTAAAAAAATCCCATAGGCAAAAGATGCATAAGTATAATTTTATATAATTAAATAATCCGCATGATAAGATTTGCTCATAGTGAATATTTAATTTTTCTCAGCCTTCTACCGATATTGCTGATATTGTTCTGGTGGTCAAAGCAACGACAGAAATCTTTTCTTGAAAAGTTTGGCGATTCGAGATTGATCAAAATACTTATACCCTCAAGAAGTTTGTATAAACAAAATATTAAGTTTTTTCTCGTCTGGCTCGCACTTGGTTTCTTGATTTTGGGCATTGCAAATCCGCAAATCGGGACTAAACTGGAAGAGGTCAAACGTGAAGGCGTTGATATAATGATAGCGCTGGATGTCTCAAACAGCATGAAAGCAGAGGATATTCGTCCGAACCGTCTGGAAAGCGCAAAGCAGGAAATAGGTAAAATGATAGATAAATTTCAGAATGATCGGATCGGGATAGTCGTTTTTGGCGGAGAAAGTTATTTGCAATTACCGCTTACCATGGACTATTCTGCTGCAAAACTCATGTTGAGTACGATCGATGTGGATATTGTGCCAATTCCAGGTACTGCAATTGGTTCTGCAATAAAACTGGCAATGAGTTCATTTGCGGCAGGAGAAAAAAAACATAAGGTTATAATAGTTATTTCAGACGGGGAGAATCATGAAGACGATGCGATCAGTGCCGCAAAAGAAGCATTTGAAAGCGGAGTAATAGTGCATACAATAGGAATGGGATCACCTGATGGTGTGCCGATTCCTGTTTATGATAATAATATTCTTACAGGATATCGGAAAGATAAGGATGGAAATACTGTTATAACCAAACTTGACGAACAGACACTCCGATTAATTGCTGATGCGGGTGGAGGAGTTTATATTCGCGCGACAAACCAGCAGGATGAACTGGATTCTATTTTAAAACATATTCAGTCAATGGAAAAAAAAGAGTTTGGAGCAAAAGTATTTACGGAATATGAAGATCGGTTTCAATATTTAATCATTGTAAGTTTGTTTTTACTTCTAATTGATCTGCTTATTTCAGAAAAGAAAAATAAACTTTTCACAAGATGGAGTGTATTTAGAAACTAATGAATTTGAAATTTTTAATATTGTTAATATTTGCTATCACTGCGTTAGGTTACTCCCAGTCGGAACGTTCACTATTACGTGAAGGAAACCAGTACTACAAAAAAGATAAATTTGCCGATGCAGAGGTGAGTTACCGTAAATCGCTTGAGAAAAACAGGGATACAAAACAGGGATCATTCAATCTGGGTGATGCGTTATTCAAACAGGGACGTTACGGCGAAGCAGCTGAACAGTACAGAATTGCTGCTGAAAAATTAAAGGATCATAAAACAAAAGCACAGGCACTTCATAATTTGGGTAATGCTCTTTTAAAAGAACAAAAATATCCCGAAAGTATAAATGCCTATAAAGAAGCATTAAAACTTAATCCCGATGATGTTGATACGAAGTATAATCTTGAGTATGCAAAATCAATGCTTCGAAAACAGCAACAGCAACAACAGCAGCAGCAAAAGCAGGATCAGAAAAAAGATAAAAAGGATGAGCAAAATCAACAGGAACAGCAAAAACAGGACCAGCAGGAGAAAAAAGAAGATAAACAGAAGAAAGAGCAGCAAAAGAAACAGCAGATCTCAAAAGAGGATGCTGAAAGAATACTCGAAGCGTTAAAAAATCAGGAAAAAGATGTTCAAAAGAAAGTTAAGAAAAAAGTTCCAGCAAGGGTTGGTATTGAAAAGGACTGGTAATGGTGATCTTTAGTATGAGAAATATTTTTACATTAGTGTGTTTCACTTTCTGCCTGATATTATTTTCTGCGGGCGCTGATGCTCAGGATGTTACTTTTACAGCATCTGTGGATAAAAATATTATTGCTATGGGAGAACAAATTGAAGTCACATTTACACTGAGCGGTTCTAAAGGGGGAAGCAACTTTCGTGCACCTTCTTTTGACGATTTTGTTGTCCTTTCCGGCCCAAATCAAATGAACAGCATGCAGTTCATTAACGGAGCAATGTCCGTGTCTACTTCATATAGTTATGTGATTCAACCCCGCAGTGAGGGGAAATTTACAATCGGGCCGGCGTCAATTAGGGTAGATGGTAAACAATTAAATACCCAGCCTATAACTATTGAAGTAAGAAAAGGTTCAAGTCAGCAACAGCGTTCGCAAAGGTCGGAAGAACAAAACGATCTTTCGCGGCAAATCGGAGAGAATATTTTTCTAAGGGTGGTGGTTGATAAATCCAGAGTATATCAGGGTGAACAGGTTACTGCAAGTTATAAATTATATTGGCGAATAGCGCTTGCAAGTAATCCTTCCATCAACAAAATACCCGCTCTTTCAGGATTCTGGAATGAAGAAATCGATATGCCGAAACAGGGAGGTGTAAGCCGCGAAATCATTGACGGTAAGCAGTATAATGTTGCCACCTTAAAAAAATACGCTCTTTTTCCGCAAAGAACCGGAACTCTCACGATAGATCCAATGGAATTAGATTGTATCGTTCAGGTTCAAACGAGAAGAAGATCTAATGATATATTTGATCAATTTTTTAATGATCCCTTTTTTGGTAATACGACAAATGTCAATCATAAGGTTAGAAATCAACCTGTTAATATAAATGTTTTACCACTTCCTCTGGATGACCAGCCTACGGATTTTTCAGGTGCCGTCGGTTCTTTTTCTGTAGAATCATGGCTTGATAAACACCAGGTGAAAGCCAATGAACCCGTCGTACTTAAAGTTAAGATTACAGGGAAAGGAAATGTCCGACTTATAGAAGCGCCCAAAATTGTAACTTCACCTGATATTGAACGTTACGATCCAAAAATATACGATAACATTACTACACAGGGAGATCAGGTTGCAGGTAGCAGAACATTTGAATATCTCATGATTCCGAGATATCCAGGGGAACAAAAAATTCCTTCATTTTCTTTTTCCTATTTTGATCTTTCCAGGAAAAAATACAACATATATAAAAGTCCAGATTTTGTAATTCAGGTAGAAAAATCGGATGGTATTAAGCAAACTTATGCAACCGGTATCAGTAAGGAGGATGTCAAATTATTAGGTGAAGATATAAGGTTTATTAAAAGTGAAACTGCCTCTCTGAAGAGAAGTACTGATAAATTTGCAGGTTCTGTATTATTTTTCGTTATGGCAGTTTTGCCGTTAATCACATTTGCAGGACTCTTTGTCGCTCTAAGGAAAAGAGAGAAATTCTATGGAAATATTACATTAGTAAAAAATAGAAGGGCAAGGAAAATTGCGAGCCGCAGACTTCTTGAAGCAAGGAAATTTCTCCAGAGTAAAAATAAAGAAGAATTTTATGCCGAAATATCAAGAGCATTATATGGTTATTTAGGGGATAAACTGAATATCCCTCGATCAGATTTAACTATTGAAAATGTATGCTCGACTTTACTTTCTCAGGGCGTGTCACAGGACACTATTGATAAGTTATCAAAAGTATTGGAAAGTTGTGAATTTGCAAGATTTGCTCCATCAGAAAATTCTCATCAAATGGAATTAATATATTCTGAATCTGCCGAATTAATTTCTACATTAGAAAATATACTATGATTCGTTTCTTGTTTCTAATATCTCTTTTTATTACCTCTCTTACGTTTTCACAGGAGGCTTTGCTACAATTTGAACACGCAAATCAGTTGTACCGTGAAGGTAAATATACAGAAGCAGTGAAAATGTATGAAGAGATACTAAAAAATGGTTTTGAAAGTCCATCACTTTACTACAATCTCGGAAATGCATATTTTAAACTAAATAAAATTCCTCTCTCAATTATCTCATACGAGCGTGCAAGACGTCTTGATCCAAATGATGAAGATATATTCTATAATCTCAGAATTGCTAATCTCCACGTGGTGGATAAGATTGAACCCATACCTCCATTATTCTTTATCAGCTGGTGGAATTCATTCATCAATAACCTTTCTTCAGATGGCTGGGCTCTAGTGTTGATTGTATCACTCTGGTTTACAACAATCTCCACACTATTAATGATTTGGTTAAAACGGGTTAGGTTTCAAAGGTTGGCTTTTATAATTGCTGTTCTATCTTTTATTTTTACAATAATTGCTATAATAGGCATAAACCAGAGACTCTCCCGGGAAAATAATAAGAATGAAGCAGTCATTATGGCACAAGTTGTTTCAGTAAAAAGTGCCCCCGATGAGAAAAGCACAGATTTGTTTATTCTGCATGAAGGAGTGAAAGTAGAGATACTCGATAAAGTTGAGAAATGGCATAAAATAAAATTGGCAGATGGAAAAATCGGCTGGCTCGAAGAAAATACTTTTGAAATAATATAATAAAAAGTGTTTCTCAGAATTTTATTCGTATTTAAGAGGGATTAATAAGAAAACAGATGAGTTTATTAAGAATGAAATAAGTATTTGAATTTCTTAATTTTTATTATCATTTCGTATACCGATTCCTTCTTAAAATGTAAAATTTAATTGTTTTTGAGAGATAAAAATTAAAAAATTAAGATTCAAACCAACTGAATATTGTTTTATTTAAAATTTTTTCTTAAGTTTTATTCACCAACATATAAAAGGAAGAATTCTTACCAGAATTGCTACAAAATAGTCGTTTTTCTAGATTTATACTCAGATTTTAAATTTAATTTTTCTCTATTGGACTATTTTTTGACTTTAGAGCCTCATTTTTGTAGATTAAGTTCCGTTATTTCCAATAATTTTAAAGACATTTATGTTTAAAGAAGGAAACATTGATGGCGTAATTATACGTCAATTAACTAAATATTCTGATCCGCGTGGTTGGCTTATCGAATTATATAGAGAGGATGAACTTGACCCTGAATATTATCCGGTGATGAGTTATATATCCATGACAAATCCGGGTATTGCTCGCGGACCGCACGAACATGTAGATCAAACAGACCTTTTCGGTTTTATTGGTCCGTCTACTTTTAAAATCTATCTCTGGGATAACAGAAAAAAATCCCCAACATACATGAATAAAATGGTGTTTCTGGCGGGTGAAAAACAACCAACCGCTGTCCTTGTTCCGCCAGGAGTAGTCCATGCCTACATGAATGTGGGAAATCAACCGGGTATGGTAACAAATTATCCAAATAGACTTTTCGCCGGCAGGGGAAAAAAGGAAAAGGTTGATGAAATTCGCCACGAGAATGATCCAAATACTATATATAAACTTGACTGAGTAAGAAGCGATGAACATACTTATAACTGGCGGTTGCGGTTTCATTGGCAGCAATTTCATAAGATATATGCTGGAGACACATCCGGAAAATTTAGTAGTGAATTTTGATAAACTTACCTATGCTGGCAACCTTGAGAATTTAAAGGACGTTTCAGATAATCCAAAGTATAAATTTGTTAAGGGCGATATTTGTGAACGTGCCACCGTGGAATCTGTAATAAAAGATTATAACATTGAGGCAATTATTAATTTTGCTGCTGAATCACATGTGGATCGGAGTATCATGGGCCCTGCTATTTTCGTGGAAACAAATATAGGCGGAACAAATGTCCTGCTTGAGGTAGCGAAGGATTTCAAAATTAAAAGATTTATTCAGGTTTCGACCGATGAGGTCTATGGATCTCTAGGACCGACGGGGTTATTCCGTGAAGATACACCGTTACATCCGAATAGTCCGTATTCTGCCTCCAAAGCAGCAGCAGACCTTCTTGCATTGGCTTATCACCATACATTTGGACTTCCAATAATTATAACTCGATGTTCAAATAATTATGGTCCTTATCAATTTCCCGAAAAACTTATTCCGCTTATGATAGCCAACGCGATCGAGAATAAACAATTACCGGTTTATGGCGATGGACTTAATGTCCGTGATTGGATTCATGTTCTGGATCATTGTAGAGCAATCGATCTTGTTCTTCTTAAAGGTAAAGAGGGTGAAATTTATAATATAGGAGGTGAAAACGAGAGGAAAAATATTGATATTGTAAGATTAATTTTAAAAAATCTAAAAAAACCCGATAGTTTAATTACTTTTGTAAAAGATAGACCGGGTCATGACCGTCGATATGCAATTGACGCATCAAAAATCAGATCTGAACTTGGATGGAAACCTGAGATTAAATTTGAAGATGGTATTGCAGAGACAGTCAAATGGTATATACACAATAAATCCTGGTGGAGGCGAATTGTAAGTGGTGAATATCAACAATATTATCAGCAAATGTATGGGAACCGTTAAGAAAAATAATAAAATTTTAATAAAATTAGTAATCACAATTTTTCTTTTGTTTATATTTTTTCTTTACACTTCAAATTTTACAATTCTATATGCACAGGAGAAACAAACCACCATACGAACTGGTGGCTTAGAAGATCTTCTTCAGGATAAGGGTGCTGTTGCAGTTTCCCAACTTCAAGGTATTGCGCTTGAAGCCTCAATCAACGCACAAACATACTATGTTGGACCTTCTGATGTTTTTTCCATAAATATATGGATGAGTCCACCCCTTAATTTCAATCTTATGGTAACACCGGAAGGTACTCTTATCATTCCTACGGTTGGAGAAGTAAAAGTATCAGACATGCTCCTGGTAAATGCCAGAGAAAAGATAATTGAAGAGGTACGGAAAAAATATCTTGTAAATGCCATAACAGTCACATTAACAAAACCAAGGCCAATCATTGTTACTGTTACGGGAAATGTTTTAAATGAAGGATTATACACACTTACATCTATTGACCGTGCGAACAAAGCGATTGAGGAAGCGAATAAACCGAGCCGTTTGCAGACTCAGGAAGAATTGAAACTGCTTTTGACAACCATGTCGACAAGAAATATCATCATAAAACATCGTGATGGATCACAGGAAAAGGTTGATCTGGCGAAATTTCTTGCGACAAAAGAAGACCGATGGAATCCATATTTACGCGAAGGGGATGTGATTGTTGTCCCTCGTAAAAATCCTCTCAAGAATGTAATTGGCATATACGGAGAGATTAACTCTCCTGGTAGATATGAATATGTTGAAGGTGATACTTTTCTTGATGCTATAAAGATAGGCATGGGATTTACCAGTCTTGCTATTACCGACAGTATTGAATTTTCGCGGCTTAGCAACGATGGTAATGTTATAGTAAAAAGAATTATAAATATTGAGGATATTTATTCAGGGAAAGAACCCGACTTTCTACTTGAGCCAGGTGACAGGATCGTGGTGAAAGCAAGGACTGAATTACGGGAAGATTACCGAGTGACTATTGAAGGAGAAGTGCTATACCCTGGTACATATCCGATTACGAAGAATGGGACGAGATTATCGGATATAATACGTGTTGCCGGTGGTTTTACAGAGTTTGCATTATTGAAATCAGCTGAATTGAACAGGCGTTCTGTTAATCCTACTGCTGTTCAAACGGAGCGGTTGTTAAGTTATCGGGGTGGTGTACAATTTGAGGACAGTGCCGATTATTATCTTGAAACGGAAGTCAGGTTACGTAAAGAAATAGTGAATGTTGATTTTGAGAAATTGTTTTTGGAAGGTGATACAACGCAGGATGTTATTTTGCATAGTGAGGATGTAATTATAGTTCCTTCTGTTAAGAAAACGGTATATGTTTTTGGCCAGGTTGTATCCCCTGGACACATTCCCTATATTCCTGGCGAGGATGTTTTCTATTATATAAATAAAGCAGGTGGGTTCACAGAGCGTGCTCGTGATGGTGATATGAAGATTATTAAAAGTAAGACCAAGCAATGGTTAGATCCTGATGAAACACAAATTGAAGATGGGGATTATGTATGGGTTCCAAAAGATCCCGAGAGACCATTTGCATATTACATGACGATTGCCAGTCAGGCGGCAAGTGTGCTTAGTGTGGTAATCGGGATTGTGGTGGTGATATTACAGGTTACTAAATAATATTGTGGTCGTATTTATGGAAGATCAAATAAATAGTATGCAAGGTATCAGTCAGAAGAGCGAACATGGTATGAAAAATTATAAACCTTTTGGTGAATCTCTCCTTAATTTTCTTGATATCATAACTAAGTGGAGGAGATTTTTAATATGGTTCGTGGGATGTATCACAATTATCGTAACAGTTATAGCACTTATAAGTCCAAGGTGGTACAAAGCTACATCTTCGGTTTTTCCTGCTGAGCAAACAAATTTGCTGGCAGGGATGGAAGGTATCTCCAGTTTAATGAAAACTTTTAGTCCGAGTGGAAGGCTTGCATCGCTGACGGGTCCCTCTGAGGCTGAGCGTTACATGGCAATATTGAAGAGCGAAAATGCACTAATGAAAGTGATTGAGAAATTCGATTTAACAAAAGTTTATAACATTACAAGTTATCCTCGTGAGAAAACGATGAAAGAATTACTGAGTAATACGCAATTTCAAGTAATGGACGAGGGGACCCTGGTGATATCAGTCTATGATAGAGATCCAATTCGAGCTGCTGAGATGGCAAATTATTTTGTTTCGGTTCTCAATGAGATTAATTCTCAATTACAGGCGCAAAATGCCAAAGGAAATCGCCAATTTATTGAACAAAGATATATGAAAAATCTTGATGATATTAAAAATGCAGAAGAAGCTCTCAAGAATTTTCAACTGAAATACGGTGTTATTGCAATGCCTGAACAAACAGAGGCTTCGATAAAAGCAGGGGCTGAAATATACGCTCAGTTAGTCGCAAAAGAGATCGAACTTAATATACTTAACAGGACAATGTCGGATTCACATCCCAGTATATCATCAGTTCAGATCGAAATAGAAGAGATACGGAAAAAACTTAAGGAGATGGCATCCGGTTCAAAAGAATCTCCAAGTGATATGAAAATTTTGGTACCATTTCGGCAAGCACCACAACTTGCATCTGATTATATCCGCTTATATCGTGAGGTTGAGATTCAGTATAAAATATTGCAGTTTATAACTCCGCTTTACGAACAGGCTAAGGTTGAGGAGCAGCGAAGCACACCTTCAGTAGTTGTGCTTGACACAGCATCAGTGCCGGAACGCAAATCGAAACCTAAAGTTAGCTTTTATTTTTTACTTTCATTTGTAATTTCATCATTGATTGGTTTGATTGTAATATTTACCATAGAGGGATTAAATTCCTTAAAAAAGCTGAATCCTGAGAAATACGAGAAGATTTTAAACTCTGCGCGGTCCGATGGGTTTTGGATAAAAAGAATTATATGGAAAACAAAACCACGCAGGTAATTTATGGAAAATCAAGTATCCCGTATTAAGAGAAATTCAATATTCTCTTTTTTTTCGATCGCAGCGCGTCTCATAGCAAACATAATTTTATTTATTGGTATCGCAAGATGGTATGGTCCGGAAGTTTTGGGTAGTTTTTCATCTGCGTTTGCGATGAGCGCTATTTTTATCGTATTAGGGGACTTTGGATTTGATATTCTTTTGACTACCGAAGTGGCAAAGAAGCAGCGGGATATTAATTATCTAATAATGCATTATTTTTCGATAAAATTTACCTTCTCCATGGTGGCTATGATCATTCTTTGGACCCTGCCTTTGATTAGAGAAATTAATCCAACTACAATCAGTCTTACATACATACTCAGTTTCAGTGTAATTTTTACCACACTCTCAAATTTTTTCTTTGCTTTATTCAAAGGTCTTGAACAATTTGAACATGAAATGAAAATTGTTTTGCTAAGTAATATTATGCTGATTGTTTTTCTAACGATTATAGCTTTAGCGAAGTTATCTGTGCTTTTGGTAGGTGTTGCTTTTGTTTTAAGCCGCGCAATCACTCTTGCCCTTGCATCATTCAAAACTGTTCAACTTATTGATCTGAAAAAATTTCATTTTACTCTTCATGGATTGTCGACCGAATGGAGAATTATCTTGATATTTGGTTTTAGCGTTATTTCCGGCAACTTACTTGTGCTTGTCGTTACTCCACTACTGCTATTTTTACAGAATGAATATGCCGTTGGTATTTATGAATCAGTTTTCAAAATTGTTGGACTCACGCTTATAATTCCTGAGATAGGTATTAACACGATGTTACCGACTCTCTCTCGCTTCAATGAAGAAAATAAAGATAAATGGCTAAGAGCAAGCATGATTTTGAATAAAACTTTATTCTTTTTGTCACTACCTATATCGTTGTGTCTGTTTGTAATTCCAGAACATATCATTGCTCTATTATATGGGTTAGATAAATATTCAGCCTCGGTACCGATTATGCGAATTGCGGCGTTTGTTGTAATAGTAAGGTTTTTGGTCGAAACCGCTGCTCTGATGCTAACCACTTCTAACCGCCAATCTATTAGAATGATAATTACTGCTGCCGGCACTGTATGCATGGCTATACTATGTTTAATTTTGATACCTCGATATGGTGTAATGGGAGCAGCAATATCATCCCTTATTGTTAATGTATTGATTGGGGGAGGTTATGTATTAGCTGTGAGACCTCACTATTTCGAATGGATATTTAAAAAGGATTTTATTATTCCTTCTATTGCAACAGCCTTATCCGGATGGTGCCTTTTGTATTTTGACGGATACATAAAAATATTAATGATTTTACCGATTATGGTGTTTAATATATTTTTATATTATTTCATCGGATATTCAAAAAGTGAAAGAAAAATGCTGTTTTCCATTCAAGGTTAATTAAAACGCTTCAATAGCAGTAAATTCTTATTACTATATGAACATTATTTCAATATTTTCTTTTTCGGTTGCTTTTTTAATCGCATGCTCACTTCTTAAAAAGGGTGCTGATGTCGTTTCTCCAGGGCGTATCTTTGCTTTTACTTGGTGTATTGTAATAGGTTTGGCTAATCTAAAACTTAGCAGATTCCAGAGTGAGTGGTATCTTATGGACTGGCTTTTTCTTACTTTGGGTCCTTGTTCATTTCTTATAGGTCTCTATATTACACATATATTGAATATTAATTCTGATTTATACTCTGTGGAAGAAATAAGAACAATATTAAACCATAAAAAAGTTGAGGATAAAAAATTATTTAACCTTATTCTTATAGCGTTTATTACTTACATAACTGGTTATATTGCTATATATCTCACTAAGGGATATTTACCACTTTTCACTCATAGACCTGCTGCTGCACGTATCGAGTATTCTATTTTCGGTATAGGATTAATGATACATAATATGCCGGTCATATTATTTTTTTCCATATTCTACCATATTGCCGTGAATAATAACCGATATCAAAAATTAATTTTGAAGTTTATAATTTTTGTAACATTATTGACCTATCTATTTCTCCTGCAAAGATACCAGTTAATTATGGTGTCAGTAATGGTTTTTGTCTTTCTTTATTATAGTACTAGACATATAAAATTTCGGACAATATTAATCTTCATGTTACTTGCTACTCTGATAATATATATCATAGCGACGCTACGCGCTGGGAAAATAGTACAAAATGTACTTTACGTAACATCTGCAATGAAGTTTTCTTATAAGTACGCCATCTTTACCGAGCCTTATATGTACCTAGTAATGAATCTAGAGAATTTTGTTCGTGCGGTCAATCATTTAGATCATCATACTTATGGTTACTTTACATTCGATTTTGCTCTAGCGCTTACCGGTTTGAAGCACTGGATAAGTGATTATTTTCAAATTGTTGAAAATCCATATTTGATAAGTGGCTATAATACCTATACTTTTTTTTGGAACTACTATAGAGATTTTGGTTTGCTGGGTATTTCTGTAATCCAGTTAATATTTGGCTTATTTGTCGGATCATTATATTACTCAATCCGTCGCTACCCTTCTCTTGAAGCAGTATCGTTCTATGGCATTGTTGCCTTTCTTATGGCATTTTCGTTTTTTTTAAGCCCTGTCGGATTTTTATGGTTTATATATATTATAATTTGGTTCCTCGTGATTTTCCGAATTATACGTTTCCGTGAAAATCTGCAATTTCAATCATAAAGGTAATGATAAAGAAGATTAATGAAAATTTTACATACAGTTGAATTTTATGAACCATTGAAAGGTGGATCCGAAGAAGTTATAAAACAAATTTCTGAACGCCTTGTACGACGGGGGCATGATGTTACTGTGGCGACTTCCTATCACCCCGAGCGTAAATCTACCATGATCAATGGAGTGAGAGTTGTGCAATTTGATATTCGGGGAAATGCAGTAAAGGGTCTACATGGGAATATAATGTCATTTGTGGATTTTTTAAGGAATTCAAAATTTGACATTGTTATGAATTATGCAGCACAATCATGGCCGACTGATATTACTTTTAAACATCTGGATGATATTCATGCAAAAAAGTTCATAATGCCCATGGGCTATTCGAAGTTACATCATCCTGCTTATCGCGAATATTATTCGCAGTTACCTAAATATCTTGAAAAATATGACCGGTTAATTTATACCTCACCGAATTATCAGGATAAGAAATTTGGTGATATGCATAACCTTTCCGATCGTTCTGTAGTGATAAGAAACGGTGCTTCACTAGAAGATTTTAGCGTCGAACCGTTGGGTTTTCGAGCTAAGTATGGAATCGAAACCCAGTATATGTTCATCTCAGTGGGGAATCATTATTTCAATAAAGGTCACTTATTTGTAATTGATGCTGTAAAAATGCTGAAGAGGAAAGACTTTACCCTGGTAATTATAGGAGAGTTGCCAAACGCATATCCATGGTATAGCTGCTACCCGTTTTGTTTCCTTCAGGAAAAATTGTCAAAAAATATTCGGATTCTGAGAAATGTACCACGAGAATTGGTCATTTCGGCATACCTGGAGGCAGATGCTTTCCTGTTCGGTTCTAAAGTGGAATGTTCTCCACTGGTAATGTATGAATCGTTTGCGTCACATACTCCCTTCATTACACGCGATGTTGGGAGTGTTAAAGACCATTCAAATATCATCCGGATAGTCGATACACCAGTTAAAATGGCGGAAGAAGTAAAAAATTTAATGGAAAGTCCACAATACTATCTTGAGATTGCCGATCGGGCATTCAATGAATTTAAGCAGTTTTATACATGGGAAAAAATTACAGGACAATTTGAAGAATTGTATAAATCCTCACTAAGAATTTGATACTGAGGATGAATAAATCTGGAATGAGTACAAAATTTTGTCCTTTGGTTAGTGTGATCGTACCACTTTTTAATGGCAGTATGTATATAGAATCCTGCTTGAGAAGTATTCTTGCTCAGACCTATGATAAATATGAGATAATTGTTGTTAACGATGGCTCAACTGATGATAGTATGGAGAAAGTGGAAGATATTTACCGCCAGTTCCCTGATCGGATCCGTATTGTTTATCATCCTGATCATAGAAACCATGGGATCGCTGCCAGCCGTAACTGTGGTATTATTCATGCGAGAGGGGAATATATAGCATTTCTCGATCAGGATGATCTCTGGATAGATGAAAAATTGAGGAAACAAATCGACGTATTACGAAATTATCCAGAAACACCGCTTGTTTATGCAAAAACTATGTTCATAGATGAAAAAGAACAAACTATTTCTGTGGATAATAAATTTGCTGCAGCAGGTAGAGGCTATGCTGAAATACCGAAGAATGTATTTAAAAACATAATTACAGAAAATTTTATTCCAACACTCACTGTACTTGTTCTGAAGAATTCTTTAATTAAGTATGGCTGTTTTGAGGAAGGCCCGCGCCATGAATATGAAGACTGGCTTTTATGGAGTAAGATGGCTTACTCGGAAAAATTTCTTTTCCTTCCGGAGGTTTTATCAAAATACCGATTACATAGTGAAAATTATTCATTTTTTCGTCTAAAATCGGGATTAGACACTAAAGCGGAAGAACATTATATTATTACCTTGTATAAATATCTATTAAAGGATAAAAACTGTAATTGGGAAAAAATTCATAGATTTTTTAGAAAAAGTATTTTTAGATTCTTTATACGTGCAAGATCATATGGTGTGTCAAAAAATCAACTCGAAGCACATAAAAATAAATTATTAGAAGAATTTCCAGAGGGGGTAAAAAATATACAGACCGCTTTTATGGTTGCGAAATTACTAAATCCCAGAATCTTATATGTGATTCGAAGGATTTACAGGATAATCATTCGCATCTGAATATCGAAGGAAAACCTATTGAAATTATGATTGATCTCTCAATAGTAATAATATCGTGGAAAATGAAAACAATGCTCGAAG
>Ga0101944_10003244_pt1 | contig 23378 bp, 18 predicted proteins | sample DewCreD2012metaG_FD_75245 | JGI IMG/M metagenome (GOLD analysis project Ga0101944, IMG submission 75245) | Hot spring sediment bacterial and archeal communities from British Columbia, Canada, to study Microbial Dark Matter (Phase II) - Dewar... ... | reverse complement strand
ATCGTGATCAGGTTCGATCGTTCGACGAGGTAGCCCATGAACACGAAGAGGGGCACGGAGATGAGCACGTCGTTGTTCATGACCCAATAGGCTCGCAGGGCCATGAGGTCGAGAGTCCGAGGCAGCGCCGTGGCAGGGTTTTCGCTGTAATACGCGAAAAAAGTGAACATGGTGCCGAGGCCCATGAGGGTGAAGGCGGTGGGAAATCCGAGCATGATGGCCACCACAATCATGGCCAGCATGAGCAGACCCAGGTGGCCGTTCGTCATCTGCGAAGGCGCAGGCAGGATGTAGAACACCAAACCGACCACTATGGCCATCATGGAGAGCCCGAACCAGGCTTCTTTTTTCATCGGGCACCGCCTTCCTTGGCCGCCAAGACTTGGTCGAGCTTCTCGATGTCCTCATCCTTCACGTGCATCCGCTCCTTCAGTTCGTCCACATCGACCTCCTCCACGTCCTCCTGGCGGGAGGGCCAACGGCCGTCCTTCAAGCATCGGATGCAGCGGATGATTTCCACAATGCCCTGCATCAGCAGAAAAAACCCGGCCACGGGGATGATGGTCTTGAAGGGGTAAAGGGGCGGGCCTTCGGCGGTGATGCTGGAATGCTCCCGGATGGCCCAGGACTCCCCGGCATACTTGAAGCCGGCCCAGCAAAGCGCGACCACGCCGGGAAGAAAGAACACGAAATAGAGCGTGAGGTCAATGCCGGCCTGCAGCCTGGGCGGGAAAAACCCGTAAAGGACGTCGCCGCGGACATGGGAGTTCTTGGAGAGGGTGTAGGCCCCCGACATCATGAAGAGGGAGCCGTACATCATGATCATGACGTCAAACGCCCAGGGGTGAGGATCGCTGAGCGCATAGCGCGAGAAGACTTCATAGGTTATGAGAAAGGTGAGGAACACGATGAGCCAGGAAAAAGTCTTCCCCACAAAGGTGCTGATCTTGTCCACGGTGAGCAGCAGTTTCTGCATACTCTATCCTTGCTTGAGAATCGGCCATCCGGCCGGAAAGAGGGCCGGAAAGCCGATCCGTTAAGGGCTGAGATCCTCAGCTTTTCTTTGCCGGGGCTGCGGGGGCCTTCTTCGGCCCGAAGTAGTAGTTGTAGGCCATTCTCCGGTTCACGTTGACATCCATGTCCCAGCTCACCGCGCGCTTGGCAAAGGCTCTCTGGGATTCAAGGACTTCCTTGAAAAAAGGTCTGTCCGAGTACTTCTTCATGACCTCATCGAAGATCTCCAACTGCTTCATCAGGATGGAGTCCGGGGTCTTGTACATCTTGACCTTGTCCTTGGTCTGCAGTTCGATGTAGTCCTTGGAGTAACGGTCGATCGATTTCCACGACATGTCCGCAGACGCCGCTTCCACCGCGTTTTCGATGATGGCCTTCATCTTGTCCGGGAGAGCATTGTACTTGTCCTTGTTGAAAAGGATCTCAAACTGCTCCGCGTTCTGATGATAACTCTGGAGCATGTAAACCTTGGATACATCCGGAAATCCGAGGGCGCGGTCGGACGATGCATTGTTGAACTCGGCCCCGTCCAGGAGCCCGCGGTCCAGGGCCGGCACAATCTCTCCTCCCGGCAGAGCGTTCACCGCTGCGCCCAGTCCCTGGAACAGATCAATCGAAATGCCCACGGTGCGGAACTTCAGCCCCTTGAAGTCTTCGGCCTTGGTGATGGGCTTCTTGAACCAGCCCAGAGGCTGTGTGGCCATCGGTCCGTATTGAAAGGAGACGACGTTGGCGCCGATCGATGCGTAGATTTTCTGGAGCAGTTCCTTGCCTCCGCCGTACTTGTTCCAGGCGAGCAGCATGTTGGCGTCCATGCCGAAAGCCGGGCTGGATCCCCACAAAGCCAGGGCTTGCGCCTTGCCGTAGTGGTAGACCAGCACGCCGTGGCCGCCGTCAAGCGTTCCCTTGCTCACCGCATCCAGCAGGTTGAAGGGCGGCACGACAGCGCCCGCAGGGAGCACTTCGATCTTGAGATCTCCGCCGGTCATATCGTTCACCTTCTTGGCAAAATCAAGGGCGTATTCGTGGAAGATGTCCTTAGTCGGCCAGGTGCTCTGCCAGCGCATCGAGATCGGCCCTTGGGCCTTCACGACTGCGGGAAACCCTGCTGCTGCCGCTGCGCCCCCGGCTGCAAGCGCTGCCGAGGCCAGGAACTTCCTGCGGGAGAGACCCTTCTGCGTCTTGTTTTGAGTTGAGTTTTTCTGGTTGCCTGGTTTCGTTTTGCTCATAGTCATGGGTGCCTCCTTCTAATTTGGTGGTTTAGGGAATAAAAAGTTGAGGGGTAAAAAATGAGGGACAGATAGCTACTAATAAGGCCAAGAACCTTAATTCAGTGTTCTCTTCATGTCAAGAAAGAAATCTGAAAGCGATCGATCCGCACCTCCGGCCGACGGCTAAACGCTTGAGGACAAAAAGGCCTAGAGGAAAAGATAAGTTTCTGAAATCAGCCTGGATCGTGGCTGCCCAGCGCACGAAAAAACTGCTTGCCTGCGGTGTGAGCCGCTTCAAGGTATTCCGGGTGCTTCAGAACATCGCCCTCGAAATCCAGCTCGCGGTAGAGCAGGGAATTCCACCGCCCTCTTGAGCAGCAGGGTCGTGTTCCCTTTTCTTCGAGGACTCCCGTAGATCGCCAAAAGGTTTGCCATGTCTTGCCCCGGAGCGTTAAGATCTCCGGCACTATACCCAAACGAGCCTCCTTGGGGCAAGATTTCTTTCCCTGGCTTTTATTGAACATTGCGACTGGAGTTGGTATAGAATTTGCTGGGTTAATGGGAGTCTAGAATGCTATAAAAAAATGGGTTCCCACCGGAGTTTATCCGCGTAAGGCGGGCGGGAAGGACAGAAAAACGCGGTTTTTGAGTTTTTACGAACGCATCAATTTTTATCAACCTTATTAGGTAGAATGATGGAGGGATCGAGCTATGGCCAGCAAAATGCTTTGGAAGCCTTCGGAGGAAAGGATCAAGAATTCTCACATGTACCGGTTCATGAATTTCGTCAATAAGAAATACGGGAAGAACTTCACCGAATATACCCCTATGTACGAGTGGTCGGTTCAGAACATCCCTGATTTCTGGGCCGCCATGTGGGAGTTTGCAGATATCAACGCTTCCAAGCCCTATGATCAGGTGGTGGATAACCCCTACAAGATGCCGGGCACGAAATGGTTTTCAGGGGCACGCCTCAATTTTGCCGAAAACCTTCTGAGATTCAGGGACAATCACACGGCGCTTATTTTCGCCGGGGAGGATAAGGTCACAAGAAAGGTCACCTACGCGGAACTCTACGATGAGGTGGCGCGGCTGGCCAAACCGCTCAAGGACATGGGAATCAAGCCCGGAGACAGGGTCGTGGGTTTTGTGCCCAACATGCCTGAGAGCATTTTTGCCATGCTCGCCGCCACGAGCCTCGGAGCGACCTGGTCCTCCTGCTCACCGGACTTCGGCATCAAGGGGGTCCTGGACCGGTTCGGCCAGATCAAGCCGAGAGTCCTTTTCACGGCCAACGGGTACTGGTTCAAGGGAAAAAACCTGGATTCGCTGGAGCGAATCTCCGACATCCTGAAAGAGCTCCCGAGCATTGAAAAGGTGGTGGTCATCCCTTACACCGAAAAGGAACCGAACCTCAGCGGAGTGCCGAAAGCCATTGCTTATAAAGATTTCCGTTCGTCCCAAGCGAATCTGGGCATGGAATTCGTCCAGCTTCCTTTTGATCATCCCCACTACATCATGTACTCCTCCGGCACCACAGGCCTTCCCAAGTGCATGGTCCAGAGCGCGGGCGGCGTGCTGATCAACCAGCTCAAGGAGCTTCTGCTCCACACGGATCTCAAGAGAGAGGACACGATCTTCTATTTCACGACCTGCGGGTGGATGATGTGGAACTGGCTTACCTGCTCTTTGGCCGTGGGGGCCACCCTCATGCTCTACGACGGCTTCCCCTTTCACCCGCATCCGGGCGGGCTCTGGAAAATGGCTCAAGACCACAAAATCACGATTTTCGGCACGAGCGCCGGCTACATCGCCGCCCTCATGGCGGCCGGTGTGAAACCGGGCAAGGAATATGACCTGACGCCCCTGAAGGCCGTGCTCTCCACAGGATCGCCTCTGTCCGTGGAAGGCTTTGAGTTCGTTTACAATGAGATCAAGAAGGATATTCAGCTCGCCTCCATCTCGGGCGGCTCGGATATCAACGGATGTTTTGCCGGCGGCAACCCCATGGGACCGGTCTACGCCGGGGAACTCCAGTGCCGGTGCCTGGGGATGAAGGTGGAGTCCTTTGATGAAAACGGAAAACCGGTGAGAAACAAGCAGGGAGAGCTGGTCTGCCTGGCTGCGGCTCCGTCCATGCCGATTTATTTCTGGGACGACCCCAAGGGAGAAAAATACCACAGCGCGTATTTCGACGTGTATCCGGGGATCTGGCGACACGGAGATTTCATTGAAATCAACGACCATGGAGGGGTCACGATATACGGCAGGTCCGACGCCACTCTGAATCCCGGGGGCGTCCGCATCGGGACCGCCGAGATCTACCGCCAGGTGGAAAATATCCCGGAGATTGCAGACAGCCTCGTGGTCGGTCAGGACTGGAAGGGGGACGTCCGGGTCATTCTCTTCGTGAAACTTGCGGAAGGCCAGCAGCTCACGGAACAACTGAAAAACAAAATCAGGACCACCCTTCGCACGAATGCCTCTCCAAGGCACGTTCCGGCCAAAATCATCGCCGTCCCCGACATCCCCTACACCCTCAACATGAAGAAGGTCGAGCTTGCGGTGAAAAAAGTGATCGAGGGCAAGGCCGTGCTGAACAAGGATGCCCTCAGAAACCCGGAGGTTCTTGATGTGTTCGCCGGCATCAAAGAGATCCATGAAGATTGATGGAGACGGTTTAAGGTACAGGGTGCAAGGTGCTCGGGACACATCTCAGTGACGAGTGATGAGCTCAAGAAACAAACCTGGCACTCGTTACTTGTCCCTTGTCCCTTTCTATCCCTGCGTGTCTTCGTAAGTAGGGCGGGTGATGCCGTACCCTTTGATCTTTTTGTACAGATGGGTGCGATGAATGCCCAGCATGGCCGCAGCCCTGGACTTGTTGTACCCGGTCAGCTGCAGCGCATGGACAATGGCCTCTTTCTCCGCCCTGGATTGGACTTCCTTGATGGATAGGGCAGAGACCCTGGTCGCGAACTTCCGGTTGCGGTAGAGGTAAAAGGGCAGATCTGAAAGCCGGATCGTGTTTCCCTCCAGAGAGGAGAGCACCCGTTCAAGAACGTTCGACAGTTCCCGGATATTTCCGGGCCAAGAGTAGTTCTGGAGCGCTTCTTCCGCATCGGGATCCAGGGTGATCTCCGGCAGGAAGGCTTCCTGGGCGGTCTGACTGAGGAAATGCTTTGCCAGCGGAAGGATGTCTTCCCGTCTCTCCCGAAGCGGAGGGATGTGGAGAGGTATCACGTTCAGCCGGTAGAAAAGATCTTTTCGGAAGCGTCGGTCAGCGAGCATCTCTTCAAGGTTCTGATTGGTTGCGGCGATGAGGCGGAAGTCGGAGCGAATCAGGGAGGTTCCGCCGATCCGCTCAAACTCCTTGTCTTCGATCACCCGGAGGAGTTTGGGTTGCATGGCCAAAGGGAGATCACCGATCTCATCCAGGAAAACGGTTCCGTGTCTTGCCAGTTCCAATTTGCCCGGCTTGCCCCCGGACCGGGCTCCGGTGAACGCGCCCTTCTCGTAGCCGAAAAGCTCTGATTCGAGCAGATCCTTGGGAATGGCGGAACAATTGATGCGGACAAAGGGATGAAGTCTCCTGGCGCTGGCATGATGGATGCCCTGGGCAAAGAGCTCCTTGCCCGTGCCGCTCTCCCCGGTGATCAACACGGGAAACTGGGTGGCGGCTGCTCTCAGGGCTTCCTTCTTGAGGGTTTTCATGACATCGCTTTCCCCGACGATGCTCTCCAGCGTGTGGCGGGTGGAGCGGATGGACATGAGTTCCTGTTCATAGAGCTCCACTTTGGATTCAAGCAGGGATAGTCTCTTCGCCAGCTTGGTGACGTCGCGCACATCTTTGAACATGACTTGGCCGAAGACGGCAATCACCTTGCCGTCCTTCTTGATGGGAATGCGCTGGACCACCATCTTCTGCCCTTTGATCAGGTGAGTCTGGTTGATTTCAGGGACACCGGTCTTTGCCACAAGATGCATACGGGAATTCTCTATGACCTCGGTGCAGTGTTTCCCGATTTGCGCGGCGGGATCGAGCCCGAGAAAGTCGCCGTAGGGCTTGTTGAAATGGGTCACGAAGCCCTCGGCATCCGTGACCATGCTGCCGTTGTGAATGCTGTCGAAAATGAGCCGGTAGATCTCCAGCTGATCTTCCAGATCACGATATTCTTCAATTCGCTGGGGTTCCTCTGCATCGGCGTGGCGTCGAAGTTGTTGCTTTTTTTCTTGCTCCATGATGCTTCACCAAGACAATCAAAAGGGGTGTAGATATTTTGCTACAATATTACTTGTCCCTTGCCGTGAAGGCAAGGTAAATTCGGTCCGGACCCGTATACCGCGGCATCTGGTGCAGTGAGTCAGTGAAGCCTTTACAACTCTGTCATTTCGATCCCGCTCTCGGAGCGGGAGAGAAATCATATCGTTCAGCGGAGTTGAAAGATCTCTCCCTCCGGTCGAGATGACAAGAAATGGTCGAGACACTGCACTAAAGGCATTCCATCGTGATCCGGTGAGGGCCGAAGGATTGAGCGTCTTCGCAGGGAACCGATCACAAAAAGGCCTTGCTGAGCTGCCACACCGCTCGCTGCGGCTATGTTAAACGCGCCTTCCGTTCATGGTTCGATACCTCACCACGAATGAAAAACAAACACTTAGGGAACCGGACCTGCGTTCGTCCTGAGGTATCGAAGGGTGAACGCAGCGCGAATCCGGATTTTCGTTGCTCTTTTGCTGCATTGTCCGGGAAGCAAGCAACCAGTATCTTCAGGGCTTCGGAGCTGTGAGCAGCTTCCTGCGTTTCGCCGAGATTCTCGGCACGCTGACCTTTGGCTTGAAATTTGCTGAATATCAGGATAAGGCTATGTGCAGTTTTTGACCGGGGACAGACAGAGGCTGCTTTCCGAAAATTCGAAAAAAGAGAGGAGGGCTTATGGAGGATAGACTAAAGGGTAAGAAGGTCCTCATCGTGGATGATGAGCCTGACATCCTGGAGACATTGGAAGACCTTTTATCCATGTGCAAAGTCGTGAAGGCGTCCACCTTTGAGGAGGCGAAGAAGCAGCTGGAAACACAGCCGTTCGACATAGCCGTTTTGGACATCATGGGGGTTGACGGATACAAGCTCCTGGAGATCGCCACGAAGAAGAACGTGATTGCCGCCATGCTCACGGCTCACGCCCTCAGCCCCAAAGACACGGTTAAGTCTTTCAGGGGAGGGGCGGCCTACTATATTCCGAAGGACAAGATCACCGAAATTGCTGTTTACCTCAATGACATCCTGGAAGCCAAGACAAAGGGAAAAACCCTGTGGTCCAAATGGCTCGACAGGATGGATTCCTATTATAAGGACAAATTCGGTAAGAATTGGAAAGAGGACGACAGGGAATTCTGGGAGAATTTCAGCCGATACGGGTAAAACGAGAATAGTGGGTGGTTGTAGTCCAGCTGCGACATGTAGCATGGTGGATACAGCTGGCCCGTTCTTTCTGGGGAAAAACCTGAACGCATCCTATTTTCTCCTTCCTGGCGTGGCGGGATGGGGACTTGTGGCGCGAGGACAAGCCTATGGATATCAAAGAGCCGGAGTTAAGGAAAGAGGACATTCTCATTCTGCAGGATCCCAACTTCACCCCAGACAACATCTGCATTGTGACCGGGTGTGGTACGGGCATTGGAAGGGCTACGGCTGTGGCGGCTTCCGCCAATAACCTCATGACGGTGGGCCTGGACATCAATGAAAAGGAAGGGAAAAAAACCCAGAAGATCGCCCGCGACCTGGGCGGGCAGATGATTTTTATCCAGTTGGACCTTCTCAAGGACGAAGAGGTGCAGAAGACTGTGGCGGACGCCGCCAAGATGGGCACGGTCAAGTACCTCGCCAATATCGCGGGAATCCAGCACATTGACTCGGTGGACAATTTCCCCATGGAAAAATATGATCTCATGCAGCGTCTGATGCTGCGGGCTCCATTCCTTCTCTCCAAACTGACGATCCCCCATATGAAGAAAAGCAGGGATGGGACAGGCGTGATCGGCAACATGGCGTCCATCCATGCCCACATCTGCACAATGAACAAACCGGTTTACAACATCACGAAGTTCGGGCTCCGAGCCCTGTCCCAGTCCATATCCGCAGAAGGGGGAGGCAAGGTTCGCTCCTTCACGGTCAGCACCGGTTTTGTAAAGACCCCCCTGGCCTTGAACCAAATTCCCGCTCAGGCTGACCAGAGGGGCATTTCCCAGGAACAGGTGGTCACCGATGTGATGCTAGGAAAATCCAGGGTCAAGGAGATGATGTCTCCCGTGGAGGTGGCAAACCTTTTCATTTTCGGATTTTCTCGCTATGCCAGGTACCTGGTCGGGGGAGATCTCCTCTTTGACGGGGGCGTGGTGCTCACTTACTAACAGAGTGTGAGCATGGATTTTCTGCACTTGTTCGGTTGCAGGAACTGTGTTACATGATATCTGGCTGAAAGGGTGAGCGCGGTCTCACAGGCTCCTTTTTTGGCGGAGAGTCGTGAGACGGCGCAGGGTGGTCGACGACTTTGCAATAAGTCAGAACCTCTCTTCCCGTTCGTGGTTCGATACCTCACCACGAACGGAGCATCGGCCATTTAGGGTCGCGTTTAAGCGTTCGCCCTGAGGTATCGAAGGGTGAACGCGACTGATCACGCACGCAGGGTGGTTTGTTCCGTCGGAAACAGGAGAAACGGATGAAAGCTGGTCTCTTGTACGGCCAGAGGACGGTTGACCTGGAACTTCCGGATTCCACCATCCTTTTGGAAATGAAAAAGCTGGAAGCCTTTGCGGATCCGACTGACGCGATCCTGCACGCCCTCGCGAACCCGATCCAGAGCCCGCCTTTGAAAGACCTTGCCGCAGGGAAAAAGAACGCATGCATCGTGATTTCGGATGTCACCCGCCCTGTGCCCAATCGTGTGCTTCTGCCGCCCATTCTGCAAACGCTCCACCAGGCGGGGATGAACGAGGATCAGATCACCCTCCTCGTTGCCACAGGCATGCACCGGCCCAATCTCGGAGAGGAACTGGAAGGAATGATCGGCCGGGACCTTGCGGAGCAGTATCGCGTGGTGAACCATTACTGCCGAAACCCTGAATCTTACAGAAAGATCGATGAAATCCACGGGGCGCCCATTGAGATCAACACCCATTACCTGGACGCGGATCTCAAGATCCTGACAGGGTTGATCGAGCCTCATTTCTACGCGGGATACTCCGGAGGCCGAAAAGCGATTCTCCCCGGCATTTCCAGCTTCGAGACCATGAAGTTCATGCACTCCTACAAGATGATCGATCATCCCAAAGTGACGAACTGTGTGTTGGAGGGCAATCCCTTCCATGAATACGGACTCCGCGTCACGGAGCTGGCAGGAGCGGATTTCATTGCCAACGTGGTGATTAACAAGGAGAGGCAAGTGGCGGGCGTTTTTGCAGGCCACTTCAAACAGGCCCACTTGGAAGGATGCCGCATGGTTTACGAGCACTCCACTGCACCGCTGGATGAACGAGTGGACATGGTGATCACTTCAGGAGGTGGCTTCCCGCTGGATGCCACCTTCTATCAGATCAGCAAGGCTCTTATCTGCGCCAAGAACATCCTGAAAAAGGGAGGCACCATCGTGGTGACCTGCGAGTGCCGCGAGGGGCTGGGGAGCATGGAGTTCTGCGGGATCATGCGTTCCGGGTGCAGCCCCCAGGAGTTCTTTGAGGGATACTGCGAGCCGGAAAATTTCGTCATTGACCAGTGGTGCGCGCAGAACATCTATCAGGCCCTCGACTATGCAGGAAAGATCTATGTGTATTCCCAGGGGCTTGCTTATGAAGACCTCATGAAAATGGGCATGATCAAGATCGAGAATGTTCAGGAAACCGTCAACCGCTTGCTGCCTGATCATGGAAGGACAGCCGTCATCCCGGACGGTCCCTATGTGGTGGGGATGGTGAGGTAGGGCGCGATGGGCGAAGCCATGCAGATCCTGGTGGGAATGCTCTTTCTGATTCTGGTCTTCATCCTCACGCGCTACGGCATCACGTGGCGAATCAAGAGAGCCGGCAAAAGAATCCTCAGTGATCTAGAGCGGTTGGGAGCCCTGAACCCGACCTCTGCCGTGGAACTGCCTTATATGAAGCAACCATTTATCAAAATCGGGATGAGAGATTTCAAGCCCACGGCCATGCAATCCCTGATTGAAGGCGGCATGGTGGGAAGGACAGGGGAGGGCAAGTATTACCTGAAGATGAAGCCGCTGGATTTTTGAAAAGTGTGGGGCTGCAGCGCTTGTTGCCGAGCGGTTTCTCTCGGGGCGAGGACCACACGGTGAGCGAGCCGGCCGCTGCTGACCGGCTCGAGATAGGGGAAAGGGGGTGATGCTCAAACATACCGCTGAGAAAGGAATTCTGCAGGATTATGGAATTTTTTCACAATTCACATGGAGGGTCGGAAATGAAGAAGATCGGTTTGGTCATACTGGTGTTTTTTGTTGCGCTGGCTTTTACGGCAACCGCCTTCGGACAGGCAAAACCGGAAGCAAAAAAATCCAAGATTGAGAAGTTCGGCGAAGACAAAAGAGGAATAGCGTGGAAGGACAAGAAATGGACGACCTCGGACAAAAAATTCAACTGGAGAATCAGTGACCCCTGGGGCGGCTTGAACTTTGCGGAGATCACGAAACACTTCTGTGACAGTGTTCGGGCGGCCAGCGGCGGAAGGCTGGACATCAAGTGGTTTCCCACCGGAGCCATTGTGCCGGCCATGGAGATTTTTGACGCCACGGTCAAAGGGACCCTGGATGCCTTTCATTCCTGGCCCGGTTACTGGAAGGGAAGAGACGAGGCCTTTGTGGCCTTTGCCTCGGTGCCCTTCGGACTGGATGTCGAAGGGTACAACATCTGGTACTATGAGAGGGGCGGCAAGGAGATGTTTGATGAGCTCTACGGCCGCTTCGGGCTGGTGCCTTTCTTCTGCGCCAATGTGGGCCAGGAGCTGGGACTCCATTCCAACAAGAAGGCCACCAAGATGGAAGACTTCAAGGGCATGAGGATCAGGACCCCGGGCTGGTACATGGACATCCTGACCCTGCTGGGCGCCTCGGTCACGCCTCTTCCGGGCGCGGAGATCTATGTGGCCCTCGAAAGGGGTGTGATCGATGCGTGCGAGTTCAGCTCGCCTGCAGCCAACATTCCCGCGGGCTTCCATGAAATCACCAAGTACGTGATCGAGCCCGGCGTGCATCAGCCTTCGTGCCAGTTCGATGTGGTGTTCAACAAGAAGAAATGGGACGAGCTGCCCGACGACCTGAAAGCCATTGTTGAGATCTGCGCCAAGGAGACGCAGCTCTGGGCGTGGGCGTGGCAGGAAAACCTCAACATCGAGGCTCTCAAGATCATGCAGAAGACCACCGAGTTCATCAAGATGGAAGACGCCACCATCGTGGAATTCGCCAAAACATCTTTCAAATATCTTGAGGACCTTTCAGCGAAACATCCTTTCACCAAGAAGGTGTTGGACTCCCAGGAAGAGTTCAAAAGGGAGTTCGCCTTCTGGCGTGAGATGAGGAGCGGTGTCGCGCCCTGGCCCAAAGAAATGGTGCTCAAGGGGAAACTGTACCAGTAAAAAGCGTTCTTCGAAATCCTTATATCCTCCCTCCCTATTCCCATGCCCTTGAGAGGGCTTGGGATGGGGTGAGGAGGACATGAGAGAAGGAAAGGAACCGGTCGATGAAAAAGTTTGTGCGCTTTGTGGATGCCATGAATAACGGGATTGCCAAGTGGGCCTGTCTCCTCATCCTTCCTATGGCGGGCGTGACCTTTTACGAAGTCATCATGAGAAGGGTCCTGAACATGCCTACCAAGTGGGGTTTTGAAATGACCGTGTATCTCTACGGAGCCCACTTTTTACTGGGAATGGCCGCCACCTACCTTTATGACCGCCACGTGAGAATCGACGTCATCGTGCTCCAGTTGCCGAAAAAGATCCAGATCCTGTTGCGGCTGATTACATTCTGGCTGATCTTCGTGCCTTTTGTGGGATGCTTCACCTATGCCGCCACGATGTATGCGGCCCATTCCTGGGCGGTTTGGGAGCATAGCTGGAGCGCATGGAAACCGCCCCTGTACCCATACAAGACCCTTATGCCCGTAAGCATGTTCCTGCTGTTCCTGCAGGGGATCGCCAATTTCATCCGTGAATATTACCAGCTGAAGGGAGAGAAGATATGAACCCCGAAACACTCGCCCTGGTAATGTTTGGCACGCTGTTCATCACCTTGTTCCTGGGGCATCCCCTGGCCTTTTCCCTTGGAATCTTGGCTTTAGTGTTCGGCGTCATCGGCTGGGGAGGATCCATGGACGTGGTCATGGGGCTTCTGGCCAACCGTGCCTATGGGGTCATGGACGAGTATGTCCTTGTGGCCGTGCCTTTGTTCATCTTCATGGCTCAGGTGCTGGATTCCTCCGGGATAGCGGAAAGGCTCTTCGACAGCATGCATATCCTCATGGGACCTGTGCGCGGCGGCCTGGCCATTGCGGTGATTCTTGCCTGCACGGTCTTCGCGGCCACGGCAGGGGTCGTGGGCGCCACGGAGGTTTCCGTGGGACTTCTGGCCATCCCCGCCCTGATGAGCAAGAAATTCCACCTGCCCCTGATTGCGGGCTCCATTTGCGCAGGAGGGACGCTGGGCATTCTCATCCCTCCGAGCATCATGCTGGTGGTTTACGGAAGCCTTGCGGCGGTATCCGTGGGACATTTGTATGCGGCTGCCTTCGGGCCGGGTTTTCTTCTTTCCGCCTTCTATATTGCCTATATCGCGATTATCTGTGCCATTAAGCCCCACTATGGCCCTCCTCTCCCAAAGGAAGAGAGAATCTACAGCCTCGGGTACAAAGCAAAGATTTTCATCACTTCCCTTGTGCCGGCCGTTGTGCTGATCATTGTGGTGTTGGGAAGCATTGTTTTCGGCGTGGCCACACCCACGGAAGCGGCCGGGATGGGTTGTGTCGGCGCGGTGCTTCTTGCTTTGGTTTACCGGAAGCTCACCTGGAAAGCGATTTACAATGCCTCATGGTCCACTTTTCTGACCACGTCCATGATCATGACCCTGTTCCTGGGTGGAAACGCCTTTCAGGCGATTTTCATGGGTTTGGGCGGAGGGGAGGTGGTCACAAAGCTGTTGCTGGGCTTTGAGATCGGTCCTATGGGCGTTCTGTTCATCATGATGGGAATTGTCTTTTTTCTCGGCATGTTCCTCGACTGGCTCGGCATTCTGCTCATCATCATCCCGATTTTTGTGCCTACAGCCATGGAGCTGGGGTTCAACCAGATCTGGTTTGCCACCCTCATCTGCATGAACTTGCAAATGGCTTTTCTGACCCCGCCCTTCGGCTACTCCCTGTTCTACTTGCGGGGCATTGCACCGCCGGAGATGACGATCATCCACATCTACAAGGGAGTGGTTCCCTTCATTTGCCTCCAATGGGCGGCACTTATCATCTGCATCGTGTATCCAAAGATTATTTTGTGGCTTCCCATGGCGACTTTTGGAGCATCAGCGATCAAGTGAGGCTTTATGAGGGCAGACAAGGTTGATGGTTTCGTAAAAAGTCGCGTTCGCCCTTCGATACCTCAGGACGAACGCCTTAATGCCAGCATAAGTGCCTGATATTCCGTTCGTGGTGAGGTATCGAACCGCGAATGGGAAAGTGCTTTGTGGCTTTTTACGAACGCAACAAGGTTAGTCAAAGGGGGTGATGAAAGCTTTAACGAGCAGGACGAAAAAAGTGCTGGGAGTTGAAACCCTTATCGCGAAAGGAGGGGAGGTGGACACCCATGCGACACCGCCTGAAAATCATTAGACCGGGCTGGAGGAGTATGATCATCCTCCTTTCAATAACCCTATCCCTTGCTCTCTCAACCGATGTGAGGGCTGAGGAGCCTTATGACCTTGGGGTCGCCCTGGGGTTCACAGGAACCGGCGCAACCTACTCGAAAGATGCTGTGGATGGGATCAAGTTGGCTGTGGATCAGATTAACGCAAAGGGAGGCCTTCTTGGGAAACATCCCATCAGGCTCCACGTGGCGGACACGCAGACCAACCCGGGGGTCGCGTTTGTAGAAACCAAGAAGCTCATTGAGCAGCATAACGTGAAGGCCGTGATCGGGACCTATTCGAGCGCGGCGGCGCTGGCCATCAAGCCGCTCTGCCTGGAGAAATGCGTTCTGCACATTGCCACCATCAGCAACTCCGAGGACATCACCAAGATCGATTTCAGCCCCTACACCTACTCGGTCGTGCCCAACACCTACATGCAGGCCAAGGCCGTGGCTCTGGGAGTGGCGAAGGTGGCCAAAGAAAAGAGATGGGCCACCTATTGCACCATTGCCTCCGACTACACGTGGGGCCGGTCCACCCAGGAGCTGACCGTGCAGTTTCTGAAGGAGCTCGTACCCAATTTCAAGCTGGCTCATGCGTTCTGGCCTCCCCTGGGAGAGAAAAATTTCGTGGGGTATATTGCATCGGTCTACTCTTACAAACCGGATTGCCTGATCGGGTCCATCGCCGGGGAGGACAATGCCGAGTTCATGCGACAGGCGAGACTGGCGGATGATCTCTTCAAAAAAATCCCCTATCCTGGATCTCTGATCAGCGTCATAGAGCTTATGGATCAGGCCAAAACCATCGAGCGGGGCATGATCGGACTCACAAGGGCGCCGTTCTTTGCACACATGGACGTGCCCAGGATGGCCGATTTTGTGAAGAGCTTCAGAGACAAGTACGACCGCTATCCAAGCGACTGGGCGGTGCTCTCCTACGACGGAGTCCACGTGCTCAGACAAGGAATTGAAAAGGCGGGAACCTTGGAGGACAGCGGCCGTGCCGCCTTGAAAGGGATGAAGGTCCAGACCACCCGGGGCGAGCTCTTTTTCCGCGAGGTGGACAACCAGTTAAGCTGTTCCTCTTACATCGGGGTGGTGACGGACGATCCGAGATACCCCTTCCCGATCTACGGAAATCTCATGGAGTTCAAGGGGCCGGACACCTGGCGGCCGGAGCAGGAAATCCTCGCGGCCAGAGGGAGACAATAGAGGCCCTCAAGAAGCTTTTTCTCAAGTGGAGTGGTATCGGGAGCCCGGACTGGGGGGTGTGGTCTCTTCAGAGCCGCAACCACTTCTTCCGGGTGATAAAGCGGCGCCGAAAACTCAGTGGGTTATGACAGAAGCCCTTTGGTACGGATCCTCGATTGGCTTGGAGTTGTGCGCCGACTCTGGCGAAGGTTTAATGCCACGGGGGCGGTTTATGGGGGGATCTGATTTCCGGTTGCGGACTCGCCAGAGACCACACCCCCCGTCCGTGGCTCACACAGTCTTGCGTTGCGGCCATAGGCCTGCATGGGGAGATCAAGCATGAAGCGATTGCCTCTCAAAAAGGTGGCGATTGTGGGGACGGGCATCCTGGGTGCCCAGATTGCCATGATCGCAGCGTACAAAGGTTACAGGGTCAAGGTCTACGATCCCAGGGAAGGGGCCTTTCAGCAGACCTACGAGAAGATTCGGTCCGACCTGAAGGCGAAAAAAGCCAAGCCCATCATCCCCTGGTCCGAGTGGGCAGCCTGCGCGGCAGCGGTCAAACAGGTGAGGGATCTCGGCGAAGCGGTGAAGGATGCGGATCTGGTCATTGAAGCGGTTCCTGAGAACCGCGAGCTGAAGATCGCCGTGTTCAAAGAGCTGGGGCAGAAGGCGGCGCCCGGCGCCATCCTGGCCACCAACAGCTCTTCCATGCCGGTCTCGCGCTTCGAGGAGGCGAGCGGCAGGCCTGAACGGTGCCTGAACATTCACTTCTATTTTCCTCTTCAGGGCGTCAACATGGTGGACCTCATGGGGGGAAGTCGGACGCTGCCGGAAGTGCTCAAGAAGGGAGCGGAGTGGATTCGATCCATCGGGTTCATCCCTCTCACCGTGAACAAGGAACTTCTGGGATTTTGCTTCAATCGCGTGTGGAGAGCGATCAAGCGGGAAGTGCTCTACATGTGGGGAAACGGGTTTGTGGATTTTCAGGACGTGGACCGGGCCTGGATGGTTTTTACAGGCATGAAGGAAGGGCCGTTTGCCCTTATGGATAAAGTGGGATTGGATGTAATCTGGGATATTGAGATGGTCTATTACAATGATTCTCACGATCCCAAGGATCACCCGCCGCAAGCCCTTAAAGACAAGATTGAGCGCGGAGAGTTGGGAGTCAAGAGCGGGAAGGGGTTCTACACCTACCCCGATCCCGCTTTTTTGAGACCGGATTTCTTGAAGCCTTCCAAGTAGGTGTGATAAAAGGGAAGCCCGGTTACGAGCGAGCGCTCACCGTGCTTCCCGTTTTGTTTTTGGGTAATGAGAGTGATTGCATTGGCCAATCAAGAAGGAAGGGGAATCGCTTCAATCAAACAGACCGTCCCTCCCGCGGAGGCGGGAGTCCAGAGAAATCGGAAACGCCTGGATTCCAGCCTGCGCAGGAATGACACCGCCAGCGGCGTGCCCCTAACCTGGGCATGAAATACTCTTCCATCATGAGCTTTGGCGGACAGTGTCATGCCTTCACCGAGGTGATGGAGAAATGATTGCTCTAAAAGCAGACGCGACAAGGCAGAGAAAGAAATGCCTTATAGAAGTTACGGTTATAATTTCGCTTATCTCGGCTTTTTCCGCCCCAGCCCATGCTTCCTGGTGGATCAACCCCAAGAAATTCCACGCATCCGTTCATGGACAAACTCCCTGTCAGAATTGCCATGAGGGCATTGGAAAACAGGGGCTTCATCCCGATCCGGAACAAATAGCAACAGGGGGTAAAGATCGTTTTCACCCGGACCACTGCCTCGTTTGCCACGAAGAGGTGACCTCGGATCTTGAAAAAGGGAAGCACGGCTCGCTGAAGGTCCAGGATCTTGAAAAGTACCAGAGCTGCCTCGACTGCCACGACCCTCATGAACAAGCTCCCATCAAGCAATCCGGCAAATTTGATTCCTCCAGACCGCGCCACGAGCAGTGCGGTGCCTGTCATGAGGACAAACAGGAACTGCCTCCCCTTTCTGCGGAGGACGAGGCGTGCATGGCCTGCCACGCCCTGATTCAAGCCGGGGAAAACAAGGCTGCCGAAAGGGTTCAATCCACCTGCTTCCATTGTCACGCACAAGGGGGTACACCGGCGCAGATCTTGACTGGGAAAAGAATCTCTCTTGTGAACTCTGAGGAGTACAGGAAGACCCCCCATGCCGGGGTGACCTGTGTGACCTGCCATCCTCAGGCCACGGAGACCGGCCACGGCAAGAACATCCACGGAGACTGCCGGCAGTGCCACCTCCCCTTTCATGACGAAAAGGTCGCTCACGACCTCCATGCCCTGGTGGCTTGCGGAAGCTGCCATCTCCAAGGGACTCAACCGGAAAGGGATCCCACATCGAAAAATGTCGTATGGAAAAGGGAATTCAAGCCTGGCCAGGTGTCCAGGGTCCACGAGATGGCCATCCGCGACAAGGAAGCCTCCTGCCGTCATTGCCATCTCGCAGCAAATCGGGTGGGCGCAGCCTCCATGGTCCTGCCGGCCAAGAGCATGATCTGCATGCCGTGCCATGCAGCCACCTTCTCCGTCGGGGATACCACAACGATCCTCACTCTGCTCGTCTTCCTTGCCGGCGTGGTCATGGTCTTTTCTTATGTGCTGACCGGGAGGGCTTCAGGAGGCGGAGGATCAGGCGCCCATGGAGCCGTTTTTTCAAAGAAACTTGGCGCCGTTCTCAAGGTGCTCCTTCTCGATGTGCTGCTTCAGAGACGGCTTTACAGACAGTCTCCGAAACGGTGGCTGATTCACGGGCTCATCTTTTATGCGTTCCTTTTCCGTTTTGTCTGGGGGATCATCGGGTTGACAGGATCTCTCTGGAAGCCGGAGTGGGCCTGGTTGTGGCCCATGCTGAACAAGAACAGCCCTGTCACGGCCTTTTTCTTTGATTTAACCGGGGTCATGATTATTTTGGGAGTGTTCTTTGCTTACCTTCGGGGCCGAAAGCAATGCGCGAGCCAAGTCCCGAATTTGCCCCGCCAGGATCTTCTCGCTTTGGGGTTGATCGCAGGCATCGTGGTCATTGGTTTTGTCCTGGAAGGCATGCGAATCGCCATGACCGGATTTCCTGGAGGAACATCCTATGCTTTCCTGGGATATGCGATCGGCAAGGTATTCTTCGACGCCTCTTCCCTGACAGGGGCGTATGGTTACGTTTGGTACCTTCACGCCCTGTTGACGGGCGCTTTCATTGCTTACCTGCCGTTCAGCAGGCTGCTGCACATCATTGTCAGTCCGTTTGTCCTGATAGGTGGTGCTCTAGGCAGACATGAGAAAAAATAGAGGCACAAGGATGCAAAGGCACATAGGGACAAAGGGAAATACAAAAAAGCTTTTTCCGCTTTGTGCCTTTATCGCTCTGTCCCTTTGTGCCTTTTTAAGGAGTCCTTATGGATGAAAGAATCAAGCAAGAACTGATCAAAATCGTCGGGGAGGAGAACTACACGGAACGACTGATCGATATGGTCTCCTATTCCTACGATGCATCGGAGCACTCTCACCGGCCGTTCTGCGGGGTCTGGCCCGGCACCGCAGAACAGGTGTCGGAGATTTTGAAACTGGCCAATCGGGAAAAGATTCCGGTCATCCCTCGGGGGGCGGGAACGGGCCTTTCAGGAATGTCTGTTCCTGCCAAGGGGGGCATCGTTCTCGATCTCAATCACATGAACAAGATCCTCAGCATCAGGATCGAGGACCGCCTCGCCGTGGTGCAGCCGGGGGTGGTTTATGCGGCCCTGGAGAACGCCCTGGCGCCCTACGGTTTCTTTTTCCCTCCTGATCCTGCAAGCGGCAAGGTCTCCACCCTGGGGGGAAATGTGGCTACCAATGCGGGCGGCGTCAAAGGAGCGAAATACGGCACAACCCGTGACTATGTCCTCGGCCTGCAGGTGGTTTTGCCGGACGGCCGCATCATGCGGACAGGCTCCAAGGCGATCAAGAGCGTCTCCGGGTATGACCTGACGAGGCTCTTTGTCGGCTCGGAGGGAACCCTGGGCGTGGTGACCGAGATCATCCTGAAGATCAATCCGAAACCCAGGGCCACCAGCACCGCGGTTTCCACCTTCGACAACCTGGAGGATGCCGGACGTGCGGTGACCGAGATCATGCACAGTGGAATCCTGCCGAGCGTTCTGGAGATCCTGGGCCGGGAGACGCTTATGGCGATTAACCAGAACACGGACCTCCATCTGCCGGAAGTGGACGCCATGCTCCTGGTTGAAACGGACGGGTACACGTCGGAGGAAACGCAATACCAGATGAAGAAAATCCTGGACATCTTCAGGAAGAACCATGCGCAGGAGGTCAAGGAGGCGAAATCAGAGGCTGAAGTGACTGAACTGTGGAAGGCGCGGAAATCGGCCTATGCCGTGCTCGCAAGGATCAAAACGCATTTTGTTCTTGAAGATGTCACCGTTCCCATCGGCAAGGTGGCGGACATGCTGCGGGGGGTCCATGAAATCGCCAAGAAATACAACCTGACGATTGAGGACATCCGATCCTGGAACAACCTCGAGGAAGCAGATCGGATCTACCCTTCCGACCGTTTGAGATTGAGGCTCAGCGGGCTTCGATCTTCAACCCTAAATTGATCGTATCCCTTGGGGCCAAACCCCATCGCCTAAAAGAACGGAAAGAGATCCCAGTCGTTCCAGCCGCGAACCTCTCCCGGGATGAACCCCACCCCCTGTCCTGGATTTTAGCGATCAGGGAGGCTTTGGGGGGCGGGCCTTTAATCTCTTCCTCTTTTTCTCCCAATACCTCCTGCCTTCTTTGGCCCAAGTCCTTTTCGTCGATCTCAACAAGGGCCTCGAGGGAAGGGGATCGATGCGAGCGTCCTCTCCAGAGGTTACGGTGTCTCTCCTTTTTGGCCAAAGCAAAGCGGATTCTTTCACCTTGTCAATGGTCAAGGCGGCCGAAAGGATATTCTTCATCGTCGAGGGGATGGAACCCGGAGGGCCATTGGTCGTAGAGTTTCTGAAACGGGCTCCAGGGAATCTTGACAAACAAGGCGTTTTAAGTATACAGTATACAAAGTTTTATCGCTCTTGCATAAGTTCCGAAGGGTATTCAGTTTGTTAAAATCACAAAGGATTGGAGGGATACCTCAAATAGAGAAAGGAGGCGATGATATCCACAGGTCTGTTGCTCAAGGGTTGACTATACCAAAGGAGGAAAGTATGTTCCCAGGAATCAAAAAGTACCCACACATTTTCAGTCCGATCAAGGTTGGCAAGTTGGAGATCAAGAACCGAATTAAATACGCCTCTACAGAAACGAATTTCAATTATCGAGATGGATATGTTTCTGACAAGGAAGTGGGTTATATGGAGGCGCAGGCAAGAGGGGGGGCTGGCATCGTGACGTCGCAGGGTGCCTTTACCGATCCCCGAGGCGAAGGGAAGGGCTACGTTGGTATGATGGCGATCTGGGATGACAAATTCATTCCAGGGTTGAAAAAAATCGCCGATGTCATCAAAAAATATGATGCCGTGCCTTGTCTCCAGTTAATGCATTGCGGACGGGTGGGAGGAATTGAGCTTCCCTACACCGCAGGCCCTTCCGATGTGCCTCAGAAGCTTCCTATATTTCGGCCTCCCAAAGCGATGACGAGGGAAGAGATTCAACAATGCATTCAGGAACATGTTGACGGTGCGGTGAGGGCGGTTGAGGCGGGCTTTCAGATTGTCGAGGTCTCGGGGATTGTAGGGTACCTGATCTCCAACTTCATCTCCTCCTACACGAACAAACGTACAGATGAATACGGAGGAGACATCCATGGGCGATGCCGATTCATGAGGGAGATCCTCGAAGGGATCCGGAAAGCGGTTCCATCCGATGTGGCCATTGGGATACGTCTCTGCGGAGAGGAGCTCCTTGATGACCGCGGGGGCAATACTCCCGAGGAAAGCCTGGAGTCGATCAAGATCGCCGCTAAGGCAGGATGTGATTACATAAGCGTGACTGCGGGCTGGCAGGAATCGCCGGTCTCTGTTATTTCTCGGGATGTTCCGATGGGAAATTGGTTGTATATCTCGGAACGGGTGAAAAAGAATATTCAGATACCCGTGAGCATGGCCTATCGGCTCTTCATCCCAGAGATCCCCGAGAAAGCGATGGCCGAGGGGAAACTCGATATTTGGGAAATGTGTCGGCCGATGATTGCCGATCCGTTCCTTCCCAAGAAAATCATGGAGGATCGTCAACAAGATATCATTCCTTGTATTGCCTGCAACGTCTGTCTGGCTCGCTTGTTCAGGGATACGGAGCTCTGTTGTACGGTTCGCCCCTCCCTCGGCCATGAAACGGAACCGGAATGGGGTTTTTACGGATTCCCGAAGTCGAAGGCAAAGAAGAAGGTGGTCGTTGTGGGAGCGGGAATCGCTGGGCTTCAAGCTGCAGCCATCGCGGGGGAAAAGGGCCACGACGTGACGGTTTACGAGAAGACCGATCACGTGGGAGGCCAGTTCGCGGCGGCAGCCCATGGTCCATGGGGGGATCAAGAGTTTCAGCGGGTCGTCGATTACCTCAAGGCTCAGTGTGACAAACACGGGGTGAAGATCGTCCTCAACACTATGGCGACCAAGGAATTCCTGGATAACGAAAAGGCAGATTGTGTCATCATCGCAACTGGGGCGACGCCAGATATGTCGATCCCAGGCAGCGAAAAACCCCATGTCGTTTCCCTCTTCGATGTTCTCGAAGGGAGAGCTCAATTGGGGAAGAACGTGGTGATCGTGGGAGGGACGGGTGCTGCTATTGCGACGGCACTCTATATCATCGATAAAGGAACACATACAGTTTCGATCGTGGACAAGCCAAAGAAGTTCGGGACCGACGTCAATCCATCCTACATTTGGCGGTACATGAAAAAACTGAAGGAAGGTAATGTGGTCCAGGTTACCCAGAGCGTGGTCAAGGAGATCCGCGACAAGGAGGTTGTTGTAGAAGGTCCGGACAAGAAGGAAACCGCCATCCCGGCGGATTCCGTGGTCTTGGCCAATCTCGTACCGAATCGGACGGTAGGGTATGGCAAATATGCGAAAGACGTTTATATGATCGGAGACTGCGTTTTGGTTCGAAGAGGAACAGCGGCCCTTCGCGACGGATACAAGATGGGCATGAGGATCGATTTCTTGCCCTATCAGACGTACCACCGGATCAAGCACTGAGCGGGAGGGGGGGTGTTTCTTGACCGCCTGTGAGGGGAGCGGTCATCTTTCCCAGCGTACCTCACGGGCCGCGAGTCACTCATGCGAAATACACCAAAAGGAGAGGCTTATGGTACCCCATGTCGTTGTATCGAAGTGTACAGGTTGCGGAACATGCATTAGGGAATGTCCGGAGCAGATCATTGGATTGGTGAAGAATAAAGCCGCCATTCTGACCGACCTCTGTGTCGAATGCGGAATTTGTGCTTTCGTGTGCCCCTCGGTGGCCATGGTCAACGAACTTCCGAACGGGGGATACGAGACGAACAACATCATTCATCTGTCTCGAAGGTGAAGGAACCCGAAGTCTCACACAGGAAAGATCCTCGAAGAGGGCCTGGGTGAAGAGCTCTGCCCCATCGAAGGAAGAACGCTTGGATCGGAGAGGAGAGGAGGTTACGGATGAAAATTAATAAGATTGACCATATCTGTATTGCGGTGAAGGATCTGGAGGCAGCCCGAAAGGTTTGGGAGCCGATTTTGGGAAAAGGCCCGGACGATCCCTATGTGGACGAACCCGAAAAGATCAGGGTAGCCCGCTACTGGCTGGGCGATGTGGGGTTTGAACTGATGGAATCAACCACTCCGGACGGCGATGTGGCCAAGTTCATCGAGAAACGAGGAGAAGGGGTGATGATCATTGGCCTCAACGTCGACAACACCGAAGAGGCCATGAACGAGCTTAAGGCGAAGGGGTACAAATTCATCGGGGGCTTGAGGCCCTTCAGAGGCTGCAAGTTTGCTTTTATTCATCCCAAAGAGGTCAATGGGGTTCTTTTGGAGCTCATCGATTATCCCTGGAATGAGTTCAAGGACAGAAA
>Ga0101944_10003239_pt1 | contig 23390 bp, 23 predicted proteins | sample DewCreD2012metaG_FD_75245 | JGI IMG/M metagenome (GOLD analysis project Ga0101944, IMG submission 75245) | Hot spring sediment bacterial and archeal communities from British Columbia, Canada, to study Microbial Dark Matter (Phase II) - Dewar... ... | reverse complement strand
TCTTTACCCGCTCCACGACACCCGCCCCATGACGGGGACCGGGCTGGGGTTCACCAACGCCAACCCCAACAAGTACTTCATCACCATGGATTACCACATTCCCGAGATGGTGGAGATTTTCTACGGACTGGTCAAAAAGTTTGACGGCCTGACCGAGCTCTACCGGCCGGGGACCCTTGACAAGTGGAAGATGAGCTACCGGTATTTGAGCGAGATCAACCCGCGGTTCATCTATGTCTGGGGCGGCGGTTTCGGCTACGGTCCCAAGATCTTCGGCGGCTCCTACGACATCCTGGGCCAGGCCCACGCGGGTCTCGCTTCGGTCACCGGCATGCATGAGTTCATGGGCGGCCACTGCACCAAGCACTCCAACTGGGTCATCGACTGGCAGTCCGGAAACCTCATCACGGCCTCCATCCTGGCGGCCATCCACCATCGCCGGAAAACCGGTCTGGGCACCATGATCGAGTTCTCGCAGGTGCAGGTGCCCACCCGCATGCTCGGTTACACCACGACCATGTACGGGAAGTTCGGCATCGTGCGGCAGCGGTGGGGCAACTGGGATACACAGCTGGCGGTGCACGGCATCATCCTGTGCGGCAAGTCGGATTTTCCCGACGCCGAGAACCCGCAGGACAAGTTCTGTGCACGCTACGCCATGGTGAGCGCGTTCCAGGATGCGGACTTCAAGGAGCTCTGCGCCATCACCGGCATGAACGACCTCTATGAAAAGTACAAAGCTCATAAGGACCGTGTCGAGGGCGAGGCCCAGGTGGAAATCTACGGCGCCCTCGAGAGATGGGCTGCCGACAAGTCCCGGTCCCAGGTCTGCAAGATCCTCAATGATGCGGGTCTTCTGGCCGAGCCGGTTCGAAACGACCGTGAAGTGTACGAAAGCCCTCACTTCCGGGAGAGAGGCACGGTCCGCTGGCTGGACGATCCCCTCTTCGGCGATATGCTGCTCCAGGCAGGCTACAGCTGTGGACACATGGAGAAGACCCCGAGACGCATCAACTGGCATTGGCGTCCCGTGGGTGCCGACAACAAGAAGATCTACCACGATATGCTCGGCATTCCGCTCTCCAAGATCCAAGAGTGGTATGACAAGGCCTACATCTGATAGGAGGCGACCGTGTGTGATATCATTTGGTGCAAGAAGGAAGTGGGTGGAAAGCCTTGCGACACCATCAACTACCTGGACCCCTACTGCTTCTGGAACTGGGAAGGCAAGATCAACTGTGCCGAGTGCGGCACGGTGTACTACATCCACATGATCCAGGGCTTCATGTACAAGGGGCCCGAGGAGAGGCCCGGCGAGAAGCCCGACATCATGCCTCTGTACGCCGACAAGCCCTATGACGGCTACTCCAACTACCGGCCGGGCGTGGAAGGCCGAACCAGGCCTTACGAGTGCAAGCCCAGGGCACAGCTCAAGGGCGTTGCCGACATGGTGAAATTCAGCATCCGCGGCAGACCCGTCCGGGGCTGGCGTCCGCAACCGCCCTCCGCCGGCCTGGCCGGGAGCTTCGGCTTCAACTGGGACATCCAGAAGCTGTCGCCCGAGGTATGGGAAGAGTATCAGAAGAAGCTCGCCGCAGGCGAAGTCAAGGACTGGTAGCTGAAGAAAGGAGTGTTGCATGACACAAGAGCTGACACCGGAAGAATTCCTGGATACTGTATTGATCCCGGAAAAGCAGTCTTCCCATATCTGCTGGAACTGCAAGCACCTGAAGCCGGTCCTCAAAGGCTCCAAGTTTCCGCCCGCGGACATCATCGGCTGGTGCAAGAAGATCCACTGGCCCCATTACTGGTGCGTGGCGGATTTCAACGTGATCAAGAGCTGCTATGCGTTTGATGCGAGGAAGAAGGCCTAGGCATGGAAGAGAATGTCCGCAAAGAGCTCGATGCCCTCAGGGGGATGTTGAACAACTGGAAAACCAGCTTCATGAGCTGGGCGGAACCCGACGGGGACAATGAACACGTGCTCCTTGAGTTCAGGGAAGAGATCCAGACGAACCTCTATCCCTATGTCAGGAGGTTGTATGAGACCAATCACCTGACCAGCTCCGAGGCCACCGAGTTCATGGTGTATTGCTTCGGCCAGGTCGAGGTTCTTCGCGACCAGTTGAGGGAAGTGGAGACCAGCGCAAGCTAGAAGGAGGTATCATATGCCAGAGAAATGCCGTGTGGTGGTCTGCGGCTTTGACCCCATGCTCGTTAAAGCGTATACCGCCGCCAATGCCAGAGCCTGTTGGTGGCATATATCCGACGAGCTGTATGCCGAGTTTGGGATGAAGCCCCGAATGAAAGTCGAGGGCAAGGTCCTAAAGATCTATTCGGGCAAGACCGGCCAGGAGGTGGCGGCGCCCAACGAGGATTTTGAGTGGGAGTGCTCCAAGGAAACAGGACTCGTGGTCCTGCTGCCGGCTGAATTCATCAAGAAATACATGATCACCGAGTTCCATTTCCTCGAACTGTTGATCGAACGTATCGACGGCAAGGAAGTCTATCCGGGCCAGGAGAAGATCAGCAAGAAGTGGTGGCCGAGCGACAAGATGAAGATGGCCTACACCCTGGACTACATCGGGTAGCCCGCGAAGGCGCCCGCCCTCATCCTCTTTGAGGGGGGCCGCCTGGAATCCTCAACCCCCTTCCCGGACTCGCCGGGGAGGGGTTTTTTTTGACTCGATGCAGGTGCATTCAAACCGCCTTGTCATTTGCACCCTTAGGGACTATAGGAACGGTAAGTTGAAACGGTAAAAGCGCTTCGAACCAAGGATCCCGTTGCTGAACGAGGACACGAGGACACAAGATGACCCAGAATGCTAAGGATGAGAACGTGCGGAAAAGTGAGCCTGAGCTCACGCCTCTCGTCGAAGACGAGCAACTGCCGGAGGAGGAACCGAATCATCCCGGATGGCTGTCCATAGGGGAGATACTCAAGGTGTCACACCCGGTATTCGAGAAGAGCAGGTTTCTCATCGGGTACCATCACTCGAGCAACGTATACGTCCTGGCCGGCGACTACCTGACCCTGGTGGATCCCGGCAATGACTACACGATCTTCGCGGAGCTCGAACGGCTCGGCTACAGCCCCCTCGACATCAGGAAGATCGTGCTCACCCACGGCCACCGGGACCACTGCATGGGCGTTTTCGAAATGCTGAGGTTTCCCCCCATCATGGAAGGCAAACAGGTCGAGATCATCATGCACGCCGGCGGGCCGACGGAGTTCAAGCAGATGGTCACCGAAGCGGGGTTTCCCCCGACGGAGATCAAAGGTGGCGAGACCATCGAGCTGAGCGGCTTTCCGTGGCAGGTCATCCACACGCCGGGCCACACCATCGACGGGATCTGCCTTTATCACGAGCCGACCAGGACCCTCATTTCGGGGGACACCGTTCTGCCGGATTCCATTGGAGAGGCCGACAAGAACGCCGGGGGCCGTTTGGACCATTACCTTTACGGGCTCAAGCAACTGATGCAAATGGACATCGCCCATGTCCTTCCGGGACACGGCGTACCCGTGGCGGTCACGGGCCGGCACGCCATTGAGGAAACCTATGTGGGCGTCATGATGAAAATCATGGATGTCCCCCCGGACGGGCGGATCACCTGGATGGATGGAGCGAGGCTCCTGGCCGAAAAGGGCCTCCTGGAAGAGGCGGTCTATTGTTGTGACAAGGAGCTGCTTCTCCGGCCGGAGAACCCTCAAGCCTTTCAGCTGAAAGCCCTGGCACTTAACGACATGGGGCGCTGTGCCGAGGCCATCGAGATTCTGAACCAGATCCTGATCCGCCAGCCCGACGATGCCCACGCCCTGACCGCCAAGGGTCATGCTCTCCTTGGCCTTGGAAAATACGAGGAGAGCCTGCCGTACTTTGACCAGGCCCTCGCCAAAAACCCGGACATCACCGAGGCCCATGTCTTCAAGGGCATGGCCCTTTATTTCCTGGGCCGCTACGACGAGGCCATGGCCATCGAACCTTTCAAGTCCGAGTTTCTCGCCCGGTTCAAGCAAGAGGTCGACCAGGGCATGAAAGGCCGCCGGACCGGAGGTTCCGACCAGGGCACCATGAAGCTGCGGGAGTAGACAGAGATGAACGAGCAGACCCGGAGACTCTATGAAGCATCCAAGGCCCTCGTCGCCTACATCGATTCTGAGGACGTCTTCGACAAGGTGGGCAGCATGGGGTGCGGCGGCGTGGACCACCACCAGTCCGAGACCTTCTACAACCTGATCGCCGATGCCCGAAACGCCCTGAGAGCCTTCGAAGACAGCATGAAGGCCGCTGGTTGACGGCGCCGCTTCCCGGTCTCCTGAAGTCGAGTCGTCATTCCGGCGGTTTTTCACCCAAAATCCACACCGAGCCTCGAACTGCCTGGCTCCCGGCTGAAAGACCGCCGGGATGACGCTCACTCTGGTTGACTTCTCACAGGAGAGGAGGTTTGATGGCGATCGAGGAGATCACCTACGAGGAATACCTGAAAGCGGTCGAGCGGATCGAGAAGCGCTACTTGTCCGACGAGCCGGGGTTTCCCCCGGGCGCCCGCGAAAAGGGACTGGAAATCTGCAGAAGATTCCGGCAGGAGGTTGCCGAGCTGGGCCCCGAGAATTGCCTCTTTTACATCGACACCTTGTATGGCTTGCCCATGCACAAGCCCAAGGGGAGTCCTGCTCCGTAATACAACTCAACACGATAGAGTGTCCACCGCTCGAATCGTCATTCCGGCAGTCTCATGGCCGGAATCCACGGAAAAGGGTTGGATGCCGGCTCAAAAACCGCCGGCGTGACCAGTGACGAAATGGACACCTCACTCCATGGAGCCGCACCTTGGTTGCCGAGGCTGAGATTCTAGGTTTTTCACCGCAAAGACGCAATGGTCGCCAAGGGTTCTTCCCGGCCCTTCCTTGCGCCCTTGGCGTCTTTGCGGTGAATGAGGAATGAAAGGGCCAATCCGTCATCATGGAAGCAGAAAACCGCCAGTTCGTCACCTGCGCCCACTGTGGAGTCCGCCTGGCCCTTGAAGAAGCCATCCGGTACGAGCACCGACTGCTGTACGGGGATCACTTCCACTGTCGGGAATGCGATCCCAAGGGAGTCTGGGACTGCATGAGCCACGACACGGACATGGAGGTCCACTGAGCCCTCCCGCCAACTGGCGGCGCCTTCAATGGATCTCCTCCATCAGGACGATGTCGCCTGCCACGATGGCCATGAGCAAGCCCCTGGACCCCGCCGGCTTGGCGACCCTCACCCAGTTCTCCCCGCTCAAGCCCTTTTCCACCGTGGTGACGAGCAGCCCTCCCTCCAGATTCCGACTCTCCTTCAACAGCATGAACTGCCGGTGATTGCTGAAGGCAAAGAGCACCCAGCCGTTGGTGAGAAAGTAATTGTAGGAGCCCGGGTAGTCCTGGACCAGCTGGCTCGAGGTTTCGGCCAGGGCGGAAAACAGGCAGGGGATGCCCCGGCGGTCTTCGTAGCGGCTCGATATCCCGTCCAGCAGATACTCGAAGGCTCTCGCCGAATCGCTGACGGCTTCGTCCAGCTGAACCGTCCGGCCCTGGTAGGATTCAATGGCGGGGGCCTTTCCGTTGTGGGCGAAGATCCAGTCCTGTCCCCTCACCCGCACGACAAACGGATGAGCATGACATTCATCGATGGGCCCACTGGTTCGAAGGCGAACATGGGCGATGATGAACTTGCTCGCGATGACCCGGGCCAGTCTCTGAAAACCGTCGTGAAATCTCCCTTCATGATAGGCCCTAGATGCCGACTTCTCGACGTAGGCGCGGCCCTTCTTGAAATAACCGATCCCCCAGCCGTCCATGTTCCTCCCCGCCTTGAGGGCGAAGACCGGCAGGGATCTGGGAGCGGAATAGTTGGTTGCGGCGGAGAGGGCAAAAAGATCGCACATGGGATCTCAGGGTGAGCTAGATGAGTGATGTCTCGGGTATGTCGCCCAGATACAGAATATCAGGGCCGGCAACGGCGATAAGCTTTCCAAGGGCATTCTCTTCGGGATTGATGGCGGTCCACTCCTTGTCGCTCAGTCCCTCTTTGATCGAAGTGAGCACCAGGCTGTTGCCGAAGCTTTCCAGCTCCCGCAGCAGCATGAGCTGCCGGAAGTTGGAGAAACCGAAGAGCACCGATTCGTTGGCGAGAAAAAACGAATAGCGGCCCGGATACTCCCCCAGCATGGTCCGAATGCTCTTGACCAGCGACCGGCCCATGCTGGCGTAGGGCGTATACCGCAGGTAGGAGACCAACTGGTCCCTCAAGTATTCGAAAATCCTCGCGGGATAAGCGTCGACATCGATTCGCGGCTCGTTCCTAGTTTGGTAATTCTCGATCCCCTCGACAATCCCCACATGCACGAACAGCCATTCGTGATCCAGGAAAGGGAGTGAAAACGGGTGGTTGTGCGCCGCGTGGCTTCCACCGCTCAGGGGACAGCTGATGTGGGAGATTATGATGCGGCTGTCCACCACCCGCGCCAGCCTCTGAAAGCTCTCATGCACCTGGTCTCCCTCGTAGACCCTTTCCGAGGACCGCTCCACCAGGGCATGATTGTCGCGGAAAAAACCGATCCCCCACCCGCTCATGTTCCGCTTGCCCTTTTCGGCAAAGATGGGCAGGTACTGCTGGGCCGTGTAATTGACGCCGGCCGAAAGGGCAAATATGTCACACATCCCGGGCCATTCCCCCATTCTTTGTAGATCAGCGGCTAAGCCACCTCTCTTGATACTACAGGATGCTTCTTTTTCCAACCGCTGACGCGCTTCATGTGGCCGAAAGCCAGATAAATCTTGTAGATCGTCTTCATCCATTTGTTTCCGGTAGATTGATAGTCAATAACAGGCACGTTCCCTTCGCTCAGTTCCACAAGAAACTGTGTAAAAATAATCCATTGCATCGCCTCATCTATTTTATCCAATACAGCGCAATGATATCTGAACTCGATGGTGGATCTGTACCAGTAAGAATGAAGATTTAGCCCATGATAACGTGTAAGATCATATCTATCAGGTCTATTACAATTTGGATCATATCTATTATTCCCAGAATACCAAAGCTCCTTGGCTCGGCAACCATTATCTTTACAGTGAGATTCGCAATCCTTGAGGGCAAGGAAATCCTTGATATTCAATTCAATGGGACGACAGGTATCTTTAGCAATGCGGTTCTCTCCAATGAGCAGGTAAACATAGTCCTCGATGGCATGGACGATCCGAACCAGTTCCTTCAATTGCTGACATTTGTAAGCGTCTCTGTCCACGCCATGATGCACGTGGAAGCCGCATGAAGCATCGATTTCCACGCCCCGAATGTCACCGAGCAGCTGAAAGAACCGGTAGGCCTGGACCAGGCCCTCAAAGCCGCGCAAAATGGGGCTCACGAGCTCCACTCCCCCCATATGCACAATGGAGGAGTCTTCCTCGAGGTGCCAGGACGAGTTGTCCGTCCCCAGTTGGAGTCCGTAATCCTTGAGCAGTTGGGAGATGTCTCTCCCGTCCCTGGCCTTTGAATGGATGTTCCAAGGCTTGATGATCCCGTTGTCGGGAGGCAGAATGTAGTACTTGAGCCCGTAGAATTCGATTTCCACTCCGAAGGGCCGGTCCGTGAAGTAGTGGAGCATCGGGTATTTGTTCTTGAGTCTCGAGGCCAACTGACGGGACACATCCATGCGCCGCTCCTCCTCAGGGATAGATGAAAGGCTTGAACAAATCTCCAGCCAGACCCATCCAGGTTCATCGGCGGAGAGAGGAGGTCGAGAATCACATCGGTCGCCCATGACCAGGCTCAGGAAATCAGGAAACCCGGAATGGTGGTATTGTATAGCTCATTTAACACGGAGGGCAGTCCTGAACAATGACGTATTACCGGTTCCAGCGAGGATTCGAGGTGATATCACGGTTACAACGGCGAATCGGGGGAAGCACATCGCCAGAAGCGGTCGATCGTGCTTCCCCCGCGTTTCAGAAATCAGGCAGCGTCACCCTGGAGTTAAAGACGCTCGGGGTAATTCTGAGTGATCATGCGGGGGCTATATTCCAGCTCACCCCCCCTGCAGACCCAGCAGTTCCCAAAACTGGTCTCTCCACTGCAGACCTCCGAGCCCTCCGAGTAACAGTTGCCGGCGAAGGAGCAGCTGCTTGATTCACACTTCATGGCACTATCCTTTATGGTTCAATCCTCGATAAGGATCGGTTCAGGTTCTTTCCATGATGCTTGTCAATAAGATTTTACACAGTGAATTTAATTACCTTTTACGTTGCCTGCAACCAGGACAGACCGCGGCCTACATTCTCTCCACGGTCTCGAGAGGCGGGTTCTTGTTGGGGCTGATCTTCCCGGCCACTTGCTCCCTCAGCGCCTCCATGTCGGCGGCGCTCCATGCCCGCCCCGTGTCCTCCAGGACAACCTCGGCCTCCCTGTGGCTCGTCCGGGCGTGGCCAGACAGGACCCCGTACTCCCTGGTGTGAATCTCCTGATGATGCCAACCGCCGTCGCCCACCACGATGGCATGGCAGAAGCTCCCGTAGACGGTTTCCATGATCACGGCCTCCCTCACGGGAGCATCGGTGATGATGCAGACACTCCCCCTGGCCAGGTCCTCGTCGGCGAAACGGTCCTTCACCAGGAAGACCAGGTCCCTGATGGCGACCTCCCGCTTGGCCACGGGCTTCTTCAGGGTGGCTGAGACGAAATCCAGGACCACCTCGTGGTTCCTCTCGTCCGTGTGGGAGAAGTCCTTCAGCATCAAAGCCCCGTGAGAGTGAATCCACCCATTGATGACCACACCCTCCGGGAGCGACTCCTGGAAAGCTGCGATCCGCTCTGCGCTCAGGCCGGCGTAGACCTGAAGATTCAAATCGTTGTGCGGCAAACCGATGTCGGTGATGAAGTCGGGGCGCTCGACGGTCCCCAGTGTGAAACCGTACCACTCGAGACTCTCTCCATGAACATCGAGGACCATCTCCCCGATCCCGAAGGCCTTCCTGTGGGCATAACGGTCCATGGCGATGGATTGCGGAAGGCTGTCCAGGGTGACTTCCCGCAACTCGGGCCGCTTGAGCTCCGTAAGGCTCCTGAATCTCATCCCAGCCTCTCCCTGACGTCGTTCACGTCCACCACGAACGGCCCCGTGTGATTCCCGGGAAGCCGGTACATGTCTTCCAGCAGGACCCGGTGAATGATACTGATGAGCCCACGTGCCCCCGTTCCTTCCCGCTCCGCGCGCCTGGCCACCTCCGTGAGGGCGTCGTCGGTGAACTCGAGGTCGATGGACCAGGCCTTGAGGTCGTTGGTGTAGGCCAGCAGAACGCTGTCCGCGCTTCGGGTCATGATATCCTTGAGATCCCTGGTGGTCAGCTGGTCGTAGACCACCTTGACGGGAAACCGGCCCATGAGTTGCCTTTCCATGCCGAAGGCCACGAGATCGTCCGTCAGCAGATGATCCCTCCAGTCCCCCTGAAATCCCTGCCGGGCCATGCGCCGGCTCACCAGACCCCGTAGATTCTCGAAGGCCCCGCCGGCAATGAAAAAGACGTGCCTGGTCGAGAGGGTGATCCGCTCCTTGCCGATCTGCACCGTGTTCTCGGTGCCGTCCACCAGGTGCAGCAGCCCCTTCTGAACGCCCCGCCCGGATACATCCTTGAAGGCCATCATTTCCGAGGCAATCTTGTCGATCTCGTCCAGGTAGACGATGCCCATCTGCGCGACCCGGGCGTTCCCCCCGGCGGCCATGAGCAGATCCAACAGGATGTCGGTGGCATCCTGACCCACGTAGCCCACCTCGCTGAAGCGTGTCATGTCCTCGTGGACGAAGGCCACGCCGGCGAGCCTGGACGTCACCTCGCTGGTGTACGTCTTGCCGCAGCCGCTGGGACCGATCATGAGGACATTGGCCCGGGGGGTCTTGGTATTGCGGAGCGCCACGTCGATGTCTCCATCGTTTTCAGCCAGGGCCTGCTTGAGAGCCCTTCCCAGCCTCTTGTAGTGGAAGGCGATGGCCGTGGAGATGATCTTCTTTCCCTTTTCCTGGCCAATGATGAACTGGTCCATGTCGGCCTTGAGCTGGGCGGGAGTCTTGTCGAATTCGATGATCTCCTGCACGGCCTCCATGGTCTGCTCTTCCCTGAGCAGCTCGATCTTGTCCTGGATGCGCTGCCTGCTGCGATCGGACATGCCTTCGTGAGTGTGCATCATGACGCCTGGAGCTCCCTGTGCTCGACCTTCGCGAGGAAGGCCCGCAACTGCTGAACGCGCTCCTGCCGAAAGGGAGTGCTCATCCCTCCATCCTCCTCGATTTTCACCATGTCACCGCCCGCCGGTCCTCGGGAAGAGCCATCGACCCGCCGGTCCAGGCGCTCCAGGCGACACAGCTCCTCCCTCGCCTTTTCGCAAAGAAGAAGCGTCTCGAAGTCAAGACGCAACAACTGCTCGGCCTCCAGCCCCGGATTTCTCCCATGAAGCGTTGCGGAGAGGAGAACCTCCTCGGGGGATCGAGCAAAAGCCAGGTAAGGGTTGTCCAATCTCTCCATGATTTGGAGAACCAGCCGGTACTCATCCGCCGACACCAGAACATAGGGAGGGACTTGGAGCCGGCTCTTGGGCCGAACCCTCAAAACCTCCGCGGCTCCTTGCTCCGCTCGGTCACCAATGCCATCCACGCGCGCCAGGAAATCATGCTTGAGGCGATGGTCCCTCACGATACAACCCAGGACGGCGAAGACCCGGTTGTCAAGAGGGTGCTTCTTTCGTTGTCGAGCTCGATCGCCTCTAATTCTGACAGCCAGGTCCATGAATGATTGCGCCTCCTCGTCTCGAGACGGACCACGGGGCATCGTGAAAGACCACGAGTCCACTCGCTCAAACCCGATAGTCATCAAATTCGATGGTCTTCACGTAATACAGGGTCTTGTCGAGGCTGTGATAACCGTTGCGGCGCCTTGCGTCGTAGCCATGGAGCAGGGCGTTGATGCCATCCTCAAGGACCCTGATGATGTTTTCCGCACTGACCTCGCCGGGCCAATCGTATCCGCTGAGGCAGATCTCCTGCCTGGGCCTGTGATGGAGGAGGAACGGATGCTTGTAATGCTCCAGCACCAGAGGTCTCAAGGGTCCCTCGGTGGATACGGCCACGCGGCAATCAGGAAACCGATAGCTCCTGTCGTAGTAATCCTTCAGAATATACTCGCCGGTGCGCTTGTAGATGAAATACTCATCCCTGGCGCCGATCCTCGAAAAACCGAAGCCGTCCACCTCGAACGCTCCCCGGTGGCCCAGGTAAAGCATGGCCGCGATATGCTTCCTCCTGGCTTCCCCCCAGTGCTCGCGCTCGCGCAGCTCCCGCTCGACGCGAAGCCTCTCGCGCCTCACGATGATCCTTCCGACCGCCCGTTGGAGCCATCGCTGGAGGTCCTCCCACGTGACCGGACCATTCTGGAGTGCTTCGACGCTCTCTTCCAAACTTTCCAGGTGCTTCATCCGTTGCAGCAAAGGCCCCGAATCCATGGTTCTTGCAGCCTCCTCCATGAAACGCTCGGGAATATCCATCCTGCCGCAGATGAAATCCATGAAGGCCTCATCGGTGACCGGTCCTCTCTCCAAGCCCCTGTTCTTGCGGACAAAGTGCGGCATAACCTTCAAAACGATGGTCCCGAGCCTGCCGTTGGGCGAGACATCGACCGCGGCCGGCGCAGCCTCGAACCCCTTCAGCATGACCCGTTTCAGCTGGTCGTAGCCTTCCCGGTCGATGCGGTCGTACTTCTCCACGATGGATTCCAGGCTCAGTGATCGAATGAACACCCGCCCGGCAGTCTCGACCACCGTTCGATCCCCCGGGGAAACCGTCCGATCGCGATCCCCTCCCGGCGCCAGCGCTTCGAAAACCTCGCCAGCGATATCCGGATCGAAAAGGAGGGGGACGTAGAGATACCCCGACTCGACCACGAGCTCCATGCCGGGGCGCAGCAATCGCAGCAAGGGTCACTCTCCTTCCGGTGTTCCGTGTGAACCGCCTTCCTGCGGCTTGATGACGCGAACGGGAACGTAAAGGTATCGCTCGCCGGCCTCGGTTCGCTCGAAAACTGAATAGTCCAGCGCGTACCCCTCGATTTCCCGTCCTCTGCACAACAACTTTCCACCTTTGAGCTGCCGGTTGATATCCTCGATGATCAGCTGTTCCTCGATGGTCCATTCCTTGCGACTCAACGTCCTGTCGCAGAGCTTGCGCAGGGTCGTGCCCTCGTAGCTTCCCGGCTCATAAATATCGATCAACCCCTCCGCAGCCTGTCCCGGAATGATCTCCACCACCAGGGGCAGCAGCTCGTGGGATTCCCTGACACCTGGAGCTTCCTTGAGTTCAACATCTGGCATCATTAAGCCCTCCACGGTTTCGCTTCACGCCATCACGCCCGGTTGACCCTGTAATGGCTTCAGTTATTAATTTAACCACTCGAAATACTAAAGCTTCGAATCGCTCGACGAGTCGTAGAACACATTCCCGGTCTCCTGACCGCTCAGCAGCATCCTGAGCGCATCGACCATGAAACCGGCGGCGATTTGATTGGTCATGACCACCGACGGCTCCGGGCGATAGGTGCAGGAAGCCTTCTGTCGAAGCACCGATTCCTCTCCGCGCGCCCGGACGATCTCGGGGAGCCCCAGCAGCTCCGCCGGAGTTGCGCCCGGCTTCGCGGGATCGTACACGACGACCTGGGCCCCGCCGGGGCTGGTCCCGCCGCTGATGAGCACCTTCCCCTGGTCCCTGCACTGCTCGCTCAGCACGATCCTCGTTTCGAAATTGTCCACACAGTCGAACACTGCATCGTAGCCGGACAGGTCCATGTGGTCCTGGAAGTAGGCCACCTCGGCCCTGCTCGTCATATCGAAGAGATCGTTGAGCCGGGCGGACAAGGTCTCCGATTTCCTCCTCCCGACGGCATCGTGGAGCAGAATCTGCCGGTTGAGATTCGTCACCTCCACCACGTCGGGATCCATGAAGGTACACCGCTTAAAACCCGAGTAAGCCAGCCCCAGTCCGACGAAGTTACCCAGTGCGCCGGCCCCCACCACAAGGATTTCCGGCCGATGCCCCCAGGTCCGCAGTTTCTCTCTCCGGTAGCCGATCAACGCATTGGAGACCTTCCGCTGCATCAGGACGCTGCTCGCCTCCTCGAGGACGATGCCGGCGACGATGGTGCCGAGAACCCCGTCGTCGAAGTGCTTCCCGGGCAGGTTGTTCGAACTGACAACCTGTTCGAGCTCCCGCCATTCCCGCCCCCTGAAATAGGTGAGCACACGGAACCCCTGCACATCCCCGGTTTCGTGGCAGAAGCCCCGCACAACGGGCACATGCTCCCTGAAGCCCTTCTCCAGCAGGAGCTTGTTGGCCAGGCCATAGTGGCTCACATCCACCATCAAGTCGCACCTCCCGAAGATGTCGTCCAGGGCGGAATGCGTGTAAAGCCCCTCCACATGAGTCAGGTCGAACAGGGGGTTCACCTTGAGTGCGATATCCTCGAGCCGGCCGTCCAGGTAAGGTCCGAGGACCACCAGCCTGTTGACTCCTAGGGCCGCCGCGGAGAGCATGAAAAGCGACGCCAGGAGATCATTGTCTCCGACCACCCCGATTCTCGCCCTGTCCAGTGCGGGCTGATTCCAGCCCTCGATTCGCATCTGCCGATCAAGCCGCTTCATGTTCATTTGGAGTTTCGAGCTCCGGGTTTCGAGCTGTGGGCTTGGAGCCGCATTTCCCACCTCCAGCTGTGGGCTGCCGCTTACCAGCCGTCAGCTTCCGACCTGGCCGAGTCTGAAAAGTATCCTTTTCGCGGGCGCGCCTCCGGGTGCCCGCTCGACTCCAAGGGGCACGGCCCTTTTTCAGTTCCGCGGAGCCTTTAACCGTGAGGAGGCGCCCACAAGGCGATCTCCAAGGGGTGATCGGCCGCAAGCCGCGGCGCCAGGCTTTCCAGACCCTTCAACCTTTTCCGGAGGTATTTCACCTTGGCCTGCAGGTACTCGCTCTCGGGATCAGTCCTGAGCCGCTCCTCGGCCTCGCGAAGGAGGACCCGGATTTCCAGGTACTCTCCCTCCAGTTGCCTGACTTCGTGCTGGTAATTCTGGAAGTCCTGCATTTCCTTCATGTCATCATACAGATACATGCTCATGGCAAACCTCGCTTCCTGCCCGACCGGGCGCCAACGACAGCCCCGAGACGACGGCCGCCGGTCATGAATCATCCACCACGAAAATGAGGGGGATCGCTTGGAGCAGTCCCTCAGGCTCCCATGGAGTAAACCAAACAACGAAAAGGGGCTCTCTTTGCGCAGGTCGAAAACAGGTCGAAAACCGGAAATCAGAGACTAGAAATCAGTAAATTGGAAACATCTCAGAGCAGCGAATTCGACGCCGTAGCGCGGATCGAATGGAGAATGAGCTCGGCATGGGGAGTCTCCCTTGGCGCGCGAGTTGAATGGGCCCTGGAGACAAAGGGTGGAACCGTGATCCATTTCGTCACACAATCTGCAGCAGCTCTATCTTGAAATTCAAGGTCCTTCCCGCCAGAGGGTCGTTGGCATCCAGCACCACCGTATCGTCAGTGATGGCCGTGATGGTCGCAATGGCCGTCCTGCCTTCATTGGAGCGAATCTGGAGCCGCTTGCCCACCTCCAGTCTGAGATCTTCCGGGGCCTGCTTTCTGTCCATGGCAAACACGAACTCCTGCTTGTGCTCGCCGTAACCATCCTTGGGCTGGATGGAAATAGTGACGGATTCTCCCTCGTTCAGGCCGATGACGGCCTCTTCGAACAACGGAAGCACGCTTTCCTTTCCAATGGTAAACTCAAAGGGCTCCTGTTCCTCGTAGGTCGAGCTGAACACCGTGCCGTCTTCCAGGGTCCCGTGATAATGCACTCGGACCGTATCGCCATGCTTCGCCTGAGCCATAGATGTCTCCCTTTGATGGGTATGGGAAAGCCGCAGTCCCCCAACGGAACCGTCGCATCCCCGGATACATTCACGTGTTTCCAGTTCAAAGCTTATCACATTCCGCCGGGTCTTCAACACGCCGGAAACGGAAACGGGGGGCCTCATGGCCCTCAACCCCGTCCTCCTCGAGCCGGTATCGTTTCCCCGCGACCCGGCAATGACTTCCTGCCCGCTCCTTCAGCCACCGGATCAGCTGCCGCTCCTTCCAGCGGTCCAACTCCTCGAGCTTCTCCTCGACCTCCGCCACACAGCCGAACACAGAGGCATGTGCCACGAGGTATTCCGGTATTGGGCCCAGGGGCGGTTCGCGGAACCAGGCTTCGAGGATCGATGAAGCCCGGACCAGAAGCTCATCCGCCGTGAAAGGCTCTCCCCGGATTGCCTTGCAGTCGAAAGTCAGCAGATGCTCTAACCTCGGATCCACTGCCAGGCGTCCTTTTCCTCCGAAGCATCGAACACCTTCAACTGCCCCGGAATCTCCAGTCCCCCAGCCTGGACCCAGGCCTTGATCCACACCCTTCGGCACACCACGGCCATTCGTTCGATCCGCCCCCAATGAGGCGAAAGGAATCTCAGTTTTTCAAGGAGGGCATCGGGGTCCATGTGGCGGAAACCTTCAACCTCAACGAAAAGCCTGATCCGGTCCCACTCGACCACGGCTCGCCTCACGGCCTCGTCCATTTGATCCACCTCCTGGCTCGAGGACGTTTCAGCCACACGAATGGCCACGATGCGGTCCAGCATGGTTTCAGCATCCATCTTGCCAAGCCTCCCTCAAACGCTCGGCGAAGCTCTTCACCGCCGCCATGTATTGCGTGATCCCCCGGTAAATGATGTCGTTGTGCCCCGCATCGGGGATCCTGACGAGCCATTTGTGCTCGGCCGCGGATGCCTCGTAAAGGTCCAGGGCGTCGGTGAAAGGGATGATCCGATCGAATTCCGCATGAATGATCAGGGTCGGCTGCAAAACCCGACGAATCTTCATATGATTGCCCACAACATCGGTCCCGGAAAGCCCCAGCCTCTCCACGTTCAGCCCCAGCAGTCGAAGGAGGGGCACGGCATGGGCAAAACCACTCTCGATGATGAGTCCGCCGACGCAATGGCGGTCGCCGGAGGCTGCCAGCTCGATGGCGGGAGCGCTTCCCAGCGAACGCCCCATGACGATTACCGGACCGCCGTAACCTGTTTCACGCAGATAACGAGCCAGGAAGTCCATGACCGAATGGGCATCCCGAATCAGCGCCGAACAGGTGGGTATCCCCGTGGACCGGCCGTATCCGCGGTAGTCCACGGGACAGAAATTCACGCCGATCCTCCCGTAGACGGGACCCATGTCGTCATAGTCCGCCACGATCTCGCCGTTGCCGTGGAAAAAGAGCACGTTCACGAACGAGGGATCGAAAAGATGAAAACGCCCACCCACGTGCACCGAATCGTCCACGGGTATCAAGACGTCATGGACGGACGAGGGGGCGACACCCCCCGCCACCCGCGGCTCCGGCCTCGGGTGAAAAAGCAGGTTCAGTACCTCGGGCCTGTCCAGCGGACTGCAGTCAAACTCCATTAAACTTCTCCTGAAACGGCCTTCCGTGATGACGCCCGCCCTGGGTCCCTGGAAAGAAGAAATAGCATTTCATTCTGTCATAAGCATCAAGTTTTGCATAGTCACTGTTTCAATCACCGTTTCAAACACAGTTCCCAACGCACTACGTCATGTTGGTTGCGTTCCGGCGGTGAATTGCAGCATAATCGAGCCAATGGCAAGTGAAACCCCATATTCACCAACTGCCCGGCATCTTGCCGGCCGCCATCGCGAATTGCCATCTGAGCTCCGCCTGGACTTTCGGGAAGGCTCCGGGTGAGCCGTTTCCATTAGGCCGATCGAAACGCTTGACGACCACCCGGCACGGGAGGACGTTGGAATGGAAAGGAAAGACCGAAACGAAACCCTGCAGCGACTGATCGATTGGGACTCATTCCCGTCACCTTCTCCGCTCCTCATGCAGCTCGTGGACCTCGCATCCGAGGAAAAAGCCACGCCCAAGGACCTGGCGCGGATCATCGAACAGGATCCCGGCCTCACGACTCGGCTCATCAAGCTGGCCAATTCCGCCGCCTACGCCCGACGCCGCCGGGTCTCCTCCATTTCCGACGCCGTCATGCTGATGGGTTACAACCGGCTTCGAGTGATGGCGCTCACCGTCTCCCTGAGGGACGGTTTTCCGCTGGGCAGGGTGGGCGGAATGGACTACGAACGGTTCTGGAAGACCTCGCTCTACCGGGGTATCATCGCCCAGAATCTCGCCCGCTGCCTCAAAAACGAAAGCGTCGGCGAGGAGGAGGCCTTCGTTGGCGGACTCATCCTCGAAATGGGCATGCTCCTGCTATTCCAGATCTGCCCGGAGTCTCTGAGGGAGGTGTTTCCGGGGGGGAATGTCTCCCTGGGAGAGACCATCGACTGGGAAAGGAAAAACCTGGGCATGGATCACCGAGCCGTCGGACGCCTGGTGCTGCAGCGATGGCAGTTTCCCGAAAGCCTTGTGGAGACCCAGCGGTTTCATGGCCCCGAAGCGCTCGAACAGAGCCGCCCCCCGCTGGTGAGGCTCCTCGAGCTGGCCCGGTCGGCCTCCCAGCTGTTTTTCGGAAAGCGAACGGATTTCGAGCTCATTCAAGGGATAGCCGTTTATGTTGAAACACCCGCCGAGCAGGTGAGCGAGATCCTCTGCCGGACCTTTTTCCAGGTGGAGGAGTCGGCGGAGATTCTGCGCCTCCAGCCCAGCACCGACCGGGACATCATGGAAGCCCTGGGAAAGGCCAACCGCGCCCTGGCCCGCATCAACGAATCCCTCCAGTCGAACATCGAAAAATTCGTGAAGCTGGTCACGGAGAACGAAGCGTCGGGCAACTGGTGCCTCTCGGAAGCCCTCGTGGACAAGAAAAAGGCCGTCGAGAACGTGCTGGACGCCGTGGCCCACGAGATCAGAAACCCGCTCATGGCCATCGGCGGCTTCGCTCAGCGACTCGCTAGGAACGTGGAGGCCAAAAACGACCTCCTCAAATACGCCAGCATCATCATCCAGGAATCCTCCCGCCTGGAACAGGTCTTCAAGGGAGTGGTGGCCGTGAGCCAGCCCTACCAGCCGACGTTCAGCGAGAGCGACCTCATTCGGATCCTGGACGACGCCATCGAGGAGCTCAGGAGTGTCATGGAGGAGAAGCGCATCGAGGTGATCCGGAACTACGGCCGCGAGCTGCTCCCGCTCCTGGTCGATGCCAAGGCCATTCGCAAGGCCATCCAGCAACTCCTCAAAACCGTCATTCAACTGGTGGAGGAGGAAAGCGCGGTGATCCAGGTGGAGCTGCCCTCGGGACCGGACTCGGGAGAAGTCCGGATTTCCATTTCAGGTCGAGGGTGGACGATTCCGGACGACGTGGGCCAGGTGCTCTCGGGCTTCGATTTCTCGAGCAAAACTCTGGGGGTCGGCTTCGGGCTCCTCATGACGAGAAAGATCCTGGAGGCCCACGAAGGCACCATCCACTGGAAGAGGACCGACGCCTCGGCCTCCTTCGAGGTGCGTTTGCCCATGGCCGCGGCGTGATCCTTCGAAAACATTCGAGAATACGCTGATGAATGACCGTGGCGAGAAGTCCATCGTGGAGGTACTTCCAGGATCGGAAGAAAATGATTTGCTGAATACTTTGTCCACCCTGACTCAATTTGGGCCTGGTGATAGGAAATTTCTATTGGACAAATTGGAGCTTAATGGGTTACATGTTGCGCGCTTTATAGAAATCACAGAGGATATTCCTCCGAGGAGCTTCCCATGGTCTTGACTTTCGGCTTCACCTGAGCGTCTCGTTGGCATGCCGCCCGTGAATGGTAGGCACCGAGCTCGGCCGAAAGATCACGCCTGATGGATTCCTTCCTGTTTGTTTCATAGCGCTTTCAGCTTTGCTCAGTGAATGCCCCCTCTCCGGGTGAGCGTCGACGCTGGACCGTGAGTCCGCGGGCACCTCCCGCGTCCGGACGGCATGAAGCGGATGCGGGGACCTTGTTATAGCCTGTATCCGCTTCATGGTGCACGGATTTGGCCCCTGACGAACCTCCCGTGGAGGCTTTGTGGACCCAGAATCTGGTTTGGCGGGGCCGGCGACATGATTGGGGGAATGGTCGTTTTGAGATCATGATCGAGGTGCACCTCGATCAACCAAACTAAGCGAGGAACGGCGAGCGATGAATGAGCAATCTGCACGGAAGGGAGTCCTTGGCTCCGTCATGGTGGTGGGTGGCGGGGTGGCCGGGATCCAGGCGGCACTGGACCTGGCGGATTCGGGCTACCACGTCACCATGGTGGAGAGCGAGCCCTCCATCGGCGGCGTCATGGCTCAACTGGACAAAACATTCCCCACCAACGACTGCGCCATGTGCATCCTCTCGCCCAAGCTGGTGGAGGTGGGGCGGCACCTCAACATCGATCTCCTGACGCTTTCGGAAGTGAGGGAGATCTCGGGCGAGCCTGGAAATTTCAAGGTCAAGGTGGTTCAGAAGCCCCGCTTCATCGACGCCTCCAAGTGCACTGGCTGCGGCGAGTGCGCCGGGGTCTGCCCGATTGTGCGGCCCAGCGAGTACGACATGGCCCTGAGTCAGCGCAAGGCGGCATACAGGCGTTACGCCCAGGCGGTGCCGGGGGCTTTCGCCATCGAGAAGACGGGAACCTCTCCATGCAAGGTGGCCTGTCCTGCGCACATTTCGGTCCAGGGCTACGTGGCCCTGACGGCCCGTGGTCAATACCTGGAAGCCCTCAAACTGGTCAAAGAGGAGAATCCCCTTCCAGCCATCTGCGGGCGGGTGTGCCACCACCCGTGCGAGTCGGCCTGCAAACGCGGTGAGCTGGATGAGCCCGTGGCCATCGATTCCATCAAGCGGTTCATCGCGGACCTCGACCTGCGCTCGGAAACCCGTTTCGTGCCCGAAATCCGGGAAAAGCGGGATGCGCAAGTGGCCGTCATAGGCTCCGGCCCGGCGGGGCTCTCGTGCGCCTATTACCTCGCCTTGAAAGGCTATGCGGTCACCGTGTTCGAGAAGCTGCCGGTCCTCGGCGGAATGCTGAGCGTCGGCATTCCTGCCTACCGCCTTCCCCGGGAGATCATCCAGGCGGAGATCGACGTGATCCGGGAGATGGGGGTCCATTTCAGGACGGGGGTCGATGTCGGCAGGGACCTGACCATAGGGGAGCTCCGGTCCCTGGGATACAAGGCGTTTTTCGTGGGCATTGGAGCCCATGAGTGCAAACCTCTGGGCATCGAGGGTGAAGACCTGGTAGGGGTTTATCCGGGGGTCGATTTTCTGAGGGACGTGAACCTCGGCAAGTCCGTTCCGCTCGGAGACCGGGTGGCCGTCATCGGAGGCGGCAACGTCGCCATGGACTGCGTGCGAACGGCCCTGCGCAGCGGCTCGGCAAAGCCTTTCATCCTGTACCGACGCAGCATGGAGGAAATGCCGGCCAACGAGGAAGAGATCGAGGAGTGCCACGAGGAGGGCATCGAGATCATGACCCTCGTCAACCCCGTGCGCATCCTCGGCGACAATGGAAGGGTGAAGGCCGTCGAATGCGTGAGGATGCGGCTGGGAGAGCCCGATTCCAGCGGCAGGCGGCGCCCCGAGCCCATCCCGGAATCCAGCTTCGTTCTCGATGTGGACGCCGTGATCCCGGCCATCGGCCAGGAATCAGACTGGGCCTGTCTCACTCCCGAGTGCGCCTGCCGGCTGAGCGACTGGGGCACCATGGAGGTGGACCCGCTGACCCTGCAAAGCCGCGATGCAGATATCTTTGCGGGGGGCGATGCGGTGACCGGCCCCAAGACGGTGATCGAGGCCATTGCGGCGGGCAAGCAGGCGGCCGTCTCCATCGACCGTTTCCTTCGGGGAGAGGATCTGCGCGAGGGGAGGGAGAAGGAATGGAGGGCGGTCCAGGAGGTCTCGACCGAGGGCTACGACCGCATCCCTCGCGAGCGCATGCCCCGACTCTCGCCCCAGGTCCGCACAGCAACCCTCGACGAGGTCCAGTTGGGCTTCACCGAGGAACAGGTGCGCCGGGAGGCCGAGCGCTGCCTGAGCTGCGGCATCTGCTCCGAGTGCTACCAGTGCGTGGACGCATGCCTGGCCGGGGCCGTGATGCACGAGGACCAGCCGATGGAGCGGGAGATCGAGGTCGGGGCCGTCATCGCGGCACCCGGCTTCCAGCCTTTCGATCCCCGTGCCTATGACACCTATGGCTACGCCAGACATCCGAACGTCGTGACCGCCATGGAATTCGAGCGGATCCTCTCGGCCTCGGGCCCGAGCATGGGGCATCTGGCACGCCTCTCGGACCACAAGGAGCCGCGGCGCATTGCCTGGCTCCAGTGCGTGGGCTCGCGCGACATCAATCACTGCGATCACGGGTACTGCTCGGCCGTGTGCTGCATGTACGCCATCAAGGAAGCGGTCATCGCCAAGGAACATGCCGGGGGCGAGCTTGAGACCACCATCTTCTTCATGGACATGCGGACCCACGGGAAGGATTTTGAGAAGACCTACAATCGGGCGAGAGACGAGCACGGGGTCCGCTTCGTCCGCTCGCGGGTCCACAGCGTGGATGCCGTGCCGCATACCGACGACCTTCAGATCGGTTATGTGGGCGAAGACGGGCAAATCCTGCAGGAGACCTTCGACATGGTGGTGCTCTCCGTGGGGTTGGAGTCCTCATTCCGCGCCCGCCAGCTGGCCGATCGCCTCAAGCTGGACACCACCGAAGACGGTTTCTGCCTGCATTCGTCCTTCGAGCCTGTAGCGTCCAGCCGCCCAGGCATTTTCGCCTGCGGCGCCTTCCAGGGTCCCAAGGATATCCCACACTCGGTCATGGAGGCCAGCGCGGCCGCAGCCGCGGCGGGGAGTCTTCTGGGTGCGGCCCGCGGGACGCGAGTGCGGGAAAAGCAGATCCCCGCTCAGATCGACGTCCGCGGCGAACGGCCCCGCATCGGCGTCTTCGTCTGTCACTGCGGCATCAACATCGGCGGAACGGTGGATGTCCCGGCCGTGCGCGAGTACGCCAGGACGCTTCCTTTCGTGGAGTACGTGGCAGACAACCTGTACACCTGCTCCCAGGACACCCAGGAGACCTTAAAAAGGCTCATTCGTGAAAACGGCCTGAACCGCATCCTGGTGGCCGCGTGCACGCCGCGTACCCACGAGCCCCTCTTCCAGGAAACCATGGAGGAGGTGGGCCTCAACCGGTATCTTTTCGAGATGGCCAACATCCGCAACATGGTGTCCTGGGTGCACAGCAGCGACCCCGAGAGCGCCACCGAGAAGGCCAAGGACCTGGTCCGCATGGCGGTGGCCAAGGCGGCACTCCTGGAACCGCTCCAGGAGCCCGAGCTCCAGGTCACCTCGGGAGCCCTGGTGGTGGGAGGCGGTGTGGCAGGCATGACGGCGGCGAGAGCTCTGGCCGACCAGGGATATCCCGTCCACCTGGTGGAGCGGTCGGACCGGCTGGGGGGGCAGGCCTTGTCGCTTCATGAGACCTGGCGGGGGGAAAGCATCCCTGCCTTCGTTGAGAAGCTCGCCGGGGAGCTGGAAAGTCATCCACGGGTGACCGTGCATTTTTCGAGCTCCATCACCCAGGTGGAGGGGTTTGTCGGGAACTTCAAGACCGTGATTCAGAACGGGGGGACGTCGGAGGCCGTCGAGCATGGAGTCGCCATCATCGCCACGGGCGGATCCGAATTCCGGCCGAGCGAGTATCTCTACGGGCATGACCCGAGAGTACTGACGCACCAGGAGCTCGACCGCCGCTTCCAGGGGCAGGACCCGACTCTCAAGGACGTTAAAACGGCGGTCTTTATCCAGTGCGTGGGTTCCCGGGAGCCGCAACGGCCCTACTGCAGCCGGGTCTGCTGCACGCACTCCCTCCAGAGTTCGCTGCATCTCAAAAAACTCAACCCCGAGTGCGACGTCTTCATGCTCTACCGGGACATGAGGAGCTACGGGGAGCGCGAGCTCCTTTACCTCGAAGCCCGCAGGCAGGGGGTCGTCTTCGTGCGCTACGACCTGGAGGAGAAGCCCGTCGTTGAGGTCACGGACGGACGGCTCACCGTAACGGTCCGGGACCCCATTCTCCAGCGAAGGGTGGCTCTCGACGCGGATCTCGTCACCCTGGCCTCGGCCATCGTGCCCAGCGCCGACGAAGCTCTGGCTCAGTTCTTCAAGGTACCGGTGAACGAGGACGGCTTCTTCCTCGAAGCTCATGTCAAGCTGCGTCCCGTGGATTTCGCCACCGACGGCGTTTTCCTTTGCGGCCTGGCGCACTACCCCAAACCCATCGACGAGAGCATCGCCCAGGCCCAGGC
>Ga0101944_10003238_pt1 | contig 23391 bp, 9 predicted proteins | sample DewCreD2012metaG_FD_75245 | JGI IMG/M metagenome (GOLD analysis project Ga0101944, IMG submission 75245) | Hot spring sediment bacterial and archeal communities from British Columbia, Canada, to study Microbial Dark Matter (Phase II) - Dewar... ... | reverse complement strand
TGGAAGCCGCACTTGAATTTCTCAACATGGGTAGCCTCAAAGGGAAAACTGTTGCTGTTCAGGGAATCGGTAACGTCGCAACTCCATTGATTCAATTTTTATTCGAGAAAGAGGTAAAAAAAGTAGTGGCGTGCGATATTTATCCCCATGTAATTAAAGAAATCAGAGATATTATTGATAATAGAAATCTGGAAACGTATATCGTTAATCAAAATGATCTCTCGATTTTTTCCAGAGAGTGCGATATCTTTGCTCCATGTGCGACTGGAGGAATTCTCAACCCCATAACAATTCCGTTGATCAAAGCACAAATTATATGTGGTTCGGCAAATAATCAGCTGGAAGATTCTTCTCGCGACGATAAAGATTTGTTCGAGAAAGGCATTGTATACGTACCGGATTTTTTAACAAACCGACTTGGAAGTGTGTACAGTGCAAATGAACAGTATGGTTTTGTTAAGAATGATCCACTTTTGGAAATGCATCTTAGCAGAAGCAACGAAAATTCAATTTATAATACAACATTGAAGATTTTGAATGAATCAAAATCCACAAAAACACCACCCGGTCAGGTGGCATTAAAGATTGCAGAAAAATTATCTTATGAAAATCACCCCATTTTTGGCCATCGCGGCAAACTTATTATAGACTCGATAATCGCATCAAAATGGCATGAATTGCCGTTGGTTGATTGGAAAATACCTGTTTAAATTCCTCCCTCACAGGCAGTATAATTTATTTAAAAATTAATATACTTGTCCGATTTTATCTTTTTTTCGTATGGCAAATCATTTTCAACATAAAAACTGAATCGCTGTAAGTCATTTAACCACAATTAATTATAAGATTTATAATTATCACAAAATCATTCCTAATAATAATTAAAATATTTTAAATAATTCTTGCTAAATAGTAAACAGAATAATATATTAACCATCAAATTATTTCCTCGTTAATTAAGTTCATCTACATTTTCATCTATGGTCCTACACTTCCTGGATGAAGAAATCGGATTATAAAAAGGTCAATAATTAGCGTGAATATTGATTTAATTACCTGGTCAGTCTGGTTCCTCGGTTTTATCATACTTGTTATTTGGTTGGTTATTCCGATTAAGGAATTAAAAAAACTGCTTGCCGAACGAAAGAAGCAGACATCATGAATTATGCTGATTATATTATTGTCTTTTCCTTCATGGCGATAACTTTTTATGTCGGGTCGGTTTTTTATAAATGGGTAGGAACTTCTGATGATTTTTATGTAGCCGGAAGAAAATTAACACCTTTTATTCTTGCTGCTGTTTTAACTGCAACTAATGTGAATCTTTATAGTTTTATCGGACAGGCGGGCATTGCCTATAAAGAAGGAGTGGCAATTCTATGGCAAACATGGACAGGTAATATGGCGTTGGTTTTTTCAGGTTTGTTTGTTCTCCCAATCCTCCGCAGATTAAGAATACGTACAATTCCTGAATTCCTTGAGATAAGGTATAGCAAAGGGGTCAGGACATTTGTTGCTATTATCTGGATATTCAGACTTGCATTCTGGTTAGGTGTAATTTCATATACAGCCGCTATAGCTGCACAGCCTATTACAGGTATAAACTCGTTTACTTTCTGGATTCTGGTATTTTCAGTTGTTGCAATTATCTATACTACACTTGGAGGAATGTGGTCGGTTGCTTTTACCGATTTGATGCAATTCATATTTATGCTCGCAGGTGCCCTGGTTGTCCTACCCCTTGCTATGAGTCAGATCGGCTGGTGGCCAGGATTATCTGCTTCACTTCCATCAAATGCATTAACCCTGGTTTCTTCAGAAGGAACTTATAACTGGAAATTTATTCTTGCAATATTTTTACTCGGAATTGAATGGGCATGTGTGGATCAGGGTCTGCTCCAGCGAGCGTTCGCCGCTGAAAATACAAAAACTGTTGTAAAAGGACTCGTACTTGCCGGTATCGTTACAACTCCTTTCGCACTTCTCTGGAATATTCCCGGTCTGGCAGCGAGAGTTTTGTATCCAGGACTTGAAAATCAGGATATGGCAATACCTACACTTCTTGCTAACATTTTACCAAATATTGTGCTTGGATTTGTAGTGTGCGGATTAATATCATCACATCTTTCTACTATATCAGCAAACCTGAATGGTGTCGCAACCATTTTTGCAAGTGATATCTACGAAAACCTTCTAAAAAGAAATGCAACCCAGAAAGAAATTCTCTTTACCGCCCGAATAGTGACGCTAATAACTGGTATAGGAATGATTCTGTTTTCTTATCTTATACCTAAAATGGGTGGGGCGGTAAATGCCTATCTTACCATCATAGCAGTGATGGATATGCCGCTTTTTATTATTGCGATTGTATATGGCCTTCTCTGGCGCAGGACAAATTGGAAAGGTGCAATAACAGGATATGCCTCCGGTGCAGTTGCAGGGATGATATGCCAGTTTTATTACGGACTGGGCTTTAATCTAACTACATTTATCAGCGCCGGTGTGACGCTCATAATTACTCCCGTTGTAAGTTTATTGACTGAGTCGCCAGATGAATTAAAAATATCACAAATCTGGAAAGCAAAAAAGACCAGCGAAGAAGAAGAACAAAGTAGAAATGTATATCATATTATTCCTAGAACCATTGCAGGTAAATCAGCACTTTTTATGTACTTCTTTGGCTTTTGCGTTTTTCTTTTTGGAGTTATTCTTGGAAGTAGCGGTTCAGCATTGGCATCTGTAGTTGCCGTGTCAGGAATGGTGATATACTTTTTTGGAGGTTTAATTCGTGCATTTACTAACTGAAAATTCGGATTTTTGAAAATGCAAAATCAATTAATAGTCTCCAGCCCAGGGCGTGTGTGTCTCTTTGGTGAACATCAGGATTATCTGTTATTACCCGTGATTTCAGCTGCAATTTCATTGAGAATTAAAATTTCAGGAGAGTTAAGAGAAGATTCAGTTATTAATATTGATTTACCTGACATTAATGAGCAGATTAAATTTTCAATAAATAACAAAATTCATTATGTACTTGAACGTGATTATTTTAGAAGCGGTTTAAATATTCTTCTACGGAATGGTTTTACTTTTTCAAGAGGTTTCAATTGTACTGTTCGAGGTGAAATACCGATTAGGGCAGGGACATCAAGTTCTTCTGCACTTGTCGTGACATGGATACAATTTTTAGCAATGATGAGTGATCAGAAATCTTTACTTCACCCTGACGTTCGCGCTCGGTTCGCTCATCTGGCTGAAGTGATTGAATTTAATGAGCCGGGAGGAATGATGGACCAATATGCAACCTCTCACGGCGGAGTACTTTTTATTAAGTTTTTTCCAGAAGTAACCGTAGAACAACTTAAATGTAGATTGAAAACATTTGTCCTGGGAGATTCAAAAGTTTCAAAAGATACCAAATCAGTTCTGTCCCGTGTAAAAAATAATGTGCTATCTATTGTAAAATCTGTTAAGGAGAAAGATAAAAATTTTGATCTTCAAACAGTTAAGATAGATGAAATTGATCGTTACCGTAAATTATTAACTCACGAACAATACAATCTCCTGAATGCAACTATTAAAAATCGGGATCTTACCTTGAAGGCATTGGAAATTCTGAGGGCTGCTACTTTAGATGACCATGAATTTGGAAAAATATTGAATGAACACCACAAAATATTAAGAGACGTTTTAAAAATTTCAACACCAAAAATTAACCGCATGATTGATTTTGCACTTGAGGCAGGCGCATATGGTGGAAAAATCAACGGCTCGGGGGGTGGAGGTTGTATGTTTGTCTATGCTCCTGAAAATCCTGAGGTAATTGCAGATGCGGTGAAAAAAGCAGGAGGTAAATCATATATAATAAATATCGATGAAGGAACAAGGATAGAAAAAAATGAGGATTAATCATGACTGACCCGAACATTGTCATACTTGCAGGAGGTATCTCGTCGAGGATGAAAAAATCACTGGAAGGTAAATCAATAAGTGATCCGGACCTAATTCGGGAAGCAAGCGAGAAATCGAAATCAATGCTTAGCATCGGAGACCGATCACGTCCTTTTCTTGATTACCTTCTTTATAATGTACAGGAATCAGGTTTAGTGAATGTCGTAATAGTAATTGGTGAACGAGATCCATCCATTAGGGATTATTATGATGGAAAAGGTAACAAAGACAATTTTCCGTCACTTAAAATATCTTATGCGGTTCAGAAAATTCCTGCAGGACGTACCAAACCGCTCGGGACTGCAGATGCACTCCTGGAAGCTCTAAAATCAAAGCCCGAATGGTCCGGAAAATCATTTATTGTTTGCAATAGCGATAATTTATATTCGGTAAAGGCAATGCGACTTCTTTTAGAGTGTAAACATCCAAATGCTATGATTGATTATGACCGGGCAGCACTCAAATTTGATCAAACACGAATAGAAGCGTTCTCCGTGATCCGGAAAGATGAAAATAAATTACTTCTCGACATTGTAGAAAAGCCGAATGCAGATGAAATTGAAAGGGCTAAAGAAAAAAATGGACGCATTGGAGTGAGCATGAACATTTTCAAATTGTCGTATGATATGATTTTACCTTTTCTTGAAAGTGTTCCCATGCATCCAGCCCGTCTTGAAAAGGAATTACCATCTGCAGTAAAAATGATGGTTGAAAAATATCCAGGATCGGTTATTGCTATCCCTCTCGCTGAACATGTAATAGACCTTACAAGTCAAAGTGATATTCCTTTTGTGCAGGAATATTTAAAAAAAGAATTTCCAAACTTTTTGAGGAGTAAAAATGGGTAAAGTAACAGCAAAAAATATAATACGCCGGAATAGAATACTCAGGCTCCTTCTTGAGGAAGGTAAATTATCGTTAACTGAAATATCTAAACGGACAGGCATAAGTCTTCCAATGGTTTCCAAATTGATAAATAGTTTGAAAAAAGAAAAATTCATACGTACGGAAGAAGGAGCAAGAACTGATCGGGCGGGAAGACCTCCGATAATTGCACAGTTAAATGGAGATGCCGGATATGTAGTGGGTATTGACCTTGGACACAGGAATACCAACATTATCATCATGAATCTCAGACAAAAAGTAATTCTGGAAAAACATATTGCATCTCTATCTCTAGGAAGTGATCCAGCCCTGATTGAGTGGCTTGTGAAAATTACCGAAGAAGCAATTGATGAAGCAGTGCTGGCAAGAAAAGATCTTTTCGGAATCGGATTATCTATTCCAGGCATCGTCCGTGGCAGAGAGGGAAGAGGCATTACTTATCTGAATTTCGGAGAAAGAACCGTTGCACAATTGCTTCAAGAAAGATTTAATAAACCTGTTCATATAGAGCATGACGCAAAAGCAATGGCATTGGGTGAGCGTTGGTTCGGAGCAGCTCGTTCGGCTAATAATGTTCTGGTTCTTAACGTTGGATGGGGATTGGGCCTTGGTATTCTTATAGATGGAAAAATTTATTATGGCAGAGATGGTTATGCAGGTGAATTTGGACATATCCAGATTATTCGCGATGGAGAATTGTGTGAATGCGGTAAATATGGTTGTCTGGAAACAGTTGCCTCGGGTAAGGCAATTGGTAAACGTGCTAAAGAAAAACTTGCGCTGGGCCAAAATTCAAAATTGCTGCAGATTTGTAATGGAGATTTAAGTCGTATTGATGCCGAACTTGTTGCAAAAACAGCACTTACCGGAGATAAATTTTCTATTGAAATACTGGAGGAAGCGGGAAGATATCTTGGAGAAGGACTTGCTCAACTTATAAACCTTTTCAATCCGGAAAAAATTATTATCGGGGGAAGAGTATCGCAGGCGGGTCAATTTATTCTTGATTCAGTACGCTCTACAGCAATGAAATTGTCACTTATCCAATTGGGTAGTGTGGTTGATTTTACAATTTCTGAACTGGGTGTTAACGCTGGCGCTCTTGGCGTGGCAATGCTTGCAACGCGTGATATTTTTGAAGTGGAACACCTTAATCCTACAGCGTATGTGTAGAATGGAAATCAAAAAATGATCACACAAAGAGTCATAATTACGCTTGTTTTTTTTATCCTTTGCATGTCTTATGTCTACCCCTCTTCTGTAATTCAAAGTGACAATAAAATAATCGTAAATGTTAAAACCAGACCCCATGCTGATAATTCTGAAAAGAGTATATTCATTAATGGATTTAAAGAAATTATTAGCGGTCATCAAATATCATATCATTCCTCGCATCCAGAAGCAGAAACAGCACTTATCAGTCGTGCCCGCTCCGATATGCAGTCAATTTCCTGGAAATCAGATACTCTTTTTACCACAAATAAAGATACAATCTTCCGATTGCTCTGGCTGGCGGGAATTGAAAAAGAAGGTTTAGAACTTAACGGTCAGCCCCGAAATTTTAATCTGTATATAAACGGAGATCATTGGTTCTCATTTAAAAACTTGAAAGATTCATCGGCAAAAAAATGGACAGTCAGAGGCCGTAACAACTCAACACTGGCGTTTGAAGCAGATATGGTTGATAGACATGGAGACCTTTTTGGCCGTATGATAATGTGTCTGCCTGAATCAGATTTCAGGAGAGGCGAACCAATAACAATAAAAGTGAGTGCTGAGAATGCAGGAAGCGATGTCTGGTATATGACTTTTACTTATTACTTCAATTTTATCCCTGCATTTAGTGTAGAACCTGCAATTATGCGTTATGAATCGGAGCAAAGTCAAATACTACGAATAAGCCTGGATAACCTGTGCAGTGATTGCTCGGTTCTTATAAAAAATTCCAGAGGAAAAAGTATAAATGCAGATCTAAAAGTGGGCGCGAATATTTTTAATTTACCAATTGATATGGTGAAAGAGGATACCAGATATAATATTCTTTTCCAGCGAGATGGTCAGACTGTCTTTAATGAAATTCTAAATATCCAGCCTGCAATAAAAAGAGATATTTATATAATTCCCTACTCTCATAACGATATTGGGTATACTGACATTCAGGAAAATGTAGAACGTAAACAGTGGCAAAACCTTGAAAGGGCGTTATCGTTAATCAACAAGACAAAATCCTATCCTGACGGCTCAAAATTTAAATGGAATATTGAGGTTGCCTGGTCTCTGCAATCTTATTTTGAGAAATTATCAATTACACAGCAAAAATTAATACTGGATGAAATTCGTAACGGTAATATTTGTGTGAATGCACTTTATGCAAATTTTCTGACAGGTTTAATGTCAAACTTAGAAATGCTCCATGCAACAGATTTCGCACGTAAGTTTTCAAAACAATATTCTGTTCCCGTAACGACAGCCGTGGTATCGGATATTCCAGGTTTTACATGGGGAATTGTAACAGCACTCGCAATATCAGGCGTTAAATATTTTTCGATTGCCCCAAATGCTGGAGACAGGGTCGGGAATGTTTATGAAAATCTGGGAGATAAACCATTCTACTGGATATCTCAATCAGGAGAGGAAAAAGTTTTGACGTGGCTGGCAGCAGCATCTTATTCCACTTTTCATGAAGGTGAACTCAGCAGATTAGGTGAAGAAAAAATAATGAAGATTGTAAGGAAACTTAACGCTCAGAAATACCCTTATCGTATTGTTAAACTACCCTACACTATTGGCGGTGATAATGGACCACCAGATTCTACCTTATCAGATTTTGTCAAAAAATGGAATGAAAAATACTCAGCCCCTACTTTGCGCATTGCAACACATGCAGAATTATTTGAGGATTTTGAACGGGAGTACGGTAAATCATTACCAACTTTACGAGGTGATTTTACACCTTATTGGGAAGATGGCGCCGCTTCGTCTGCATTTGAAACAGCACTTAACCGATCCGCTGCACACAGACTGGCACAGGGTGAAATATTATGGTCAATCCTTTCTCCTGATAAATTTCCATTCGATGAATATTCTTTAGCATGGAAAAATGTTCTCCTGTATGATGAACATACCTGGGGTGCACATAACAGTGTAAGCAGTCCCGATTCTCCATTTGTAATTCAACAATGGAATGTAAAACGTAACTTTGCAATTAAAGCCGACACACTTTCAAACCTTCTATTAAAAAAGGCAGTTGATATTGCTAAAGACACCAAAGATTTATACGAATTTGAGATCTACAATACAAATTCGTGGACCTGTACTGATGTCGTAATACTTTCTGAAGAGATAAGTAGAGAGGGAGATATTATTATAGACTCGGAAGGCATGGAGGTACCGGCTCAAAGACTTACAACAGGTGAACTGGCAATTTTAGTGAAAGATATCTTTCCATTTTCATCGCGGAAGTATAAAATTGTAAAAGAGAAAAAAACTACCGGTAAAGTAAAAGAGTCGGGAAATATTATTGAAAATAATTTAATCAGAGTAGAGGTTAATCGTACAACAGGGGCTCTTGAGAGTATAATATGGAAAGAGAGAGAATTAGTTGATAAGGGTAAAAATCTGGGAATAAACCGGTACCTTTATGTTCCTGGTAAAGATCCGTCATTTGCTCAATCATTAGGGAACGTTAAAGTTAGTGTAAAGGAAGAAGGAGAGATTTTAACATCACTTTTTGTGGAAGCAGATGCTCCCGGTTGTTCGCGATATACAAGTGAGATACGGTTATACCGTGATATAGAAAGAATTGATATTATAAATACTATTGTAAAAAATGCAGTACGCGAAAAAGAAGGAGTACATTTTGCTTTTCCTTTCAATGTTCCTCAAGGTGATATTCATTACGATGTCGCTTATGGCATTGTCAGACCTGAAAAGGATCAGTTGCCTGGTTCATGTAAAAATTTTGTTTCGGTTCAAAGTTTTGTTGACATATCAAATAACGAGTATGGAGTGACCTGGGTTACCCCCGATGCACCGCTTGTCGAGATTGGTGACATAAATGCAGAAAAACCCTGGATGAAATCAATTCAACCATCTGAATGTATTTATTCCTACGTCATGAATAATTACTGGCATACAAACTATAAAGCTGATCAGGAGGGAAAAGTAATATTCAGGTATTCAATTTATCCTCACGATTCGTTCGGATTAGAAAAAAGTGTCCGTTTTGCAAATGAAAGACTCCAACCATTAATTTGTTTAGCCGGCTCAGTGACTATTTCAAATAATCCTTTTTTAAATTTCAAGTTTAATCAAAACATAATTATTCACATAAAACCGCTTAAAAATGAGGAAGCTTGGCTCTTTCAATTGTATAATCCGTCGTTAAATAATCAAAACTTTGATTTATCCATTGATAAATCTCCGAATTTAATTATGAGATTAAGTAATGCCTTTGAAGAAAAACTTGAAATTATAAAAACATCAATTGATTTACCATCATTCTCAACGCGTTTTGTAAGAATTGATTGGAAGTAATATAAGGAGTTTAATATGAAGTTACTTTTTATTATGAAAATAATTTTAATGAATGTTTTTGTTTTATCTTTATTATACTGTCAGGAGGATCTTCTCAAACTCGAATGGCAGAATCCAAAAATATTTAAAGTCAATACTGAGAAACCACATGTTACCTATATCCCATACCATGATGTTGGTCAGTTACTCGAACGTAAACCATCTCCATATTATCAATCTCTGAATGGTAAATGGAAATTTAACTGGGTAACAAAACCCGCAGATCGGCCGAAGAATTTCTATAAGGATGATTTTGATGTCACCTCCTGGAAACAAATAGATGTCCCTTCAAATTGGGAATTTCAAGGTTATGGTGTTCCCATATATGTTAACATACCCTATGAGTGGCCTTCGCCCTGGAATCCTCCTTACGTTCCTACTGATTATAATCCTGTTGGATCGTATAAGCGATGGTTTACAATTCCTGAGGCGTGGAAAGACCGCGAGGTTTTTATTCATTTTGGTGCTGTTAAATCTGCATTCTATATCTGGATAAATGGGAATTTTGTTGGATACAGTGAAGACTCAAAAACGCCTGCTGAATGGAACATCACAAAATATATCAGAGATGGAGAAAATAGTGTATCGCTTGAAGTGTACCGCTGGTCTGACGGTTCATACCTCGAATGCCAGGATTTTTGGCGTATCAGCGGAATCGAACGGGATGTTTATCTCTATTCAACACCAAGGGTTCGTATAAGGGATTTCTGGATCAAAGCCGGTCTTACCAATGATTATCATGACGGCTTGATGAAAATCGATATTGAATTGAAAAATCATTTAAATAATTTTGAAATTAAAAACCTGGAACTGGTGGTAGAAGTATGGGATAAAACAGGAAGAATTGTTTCAGAGAAAAAGACTGCGGAATTCCAAGGAAGAGATTCTACAATGGTTTCATTTGAAATAATAATCCCGTCTGTGCAAAAATGGTCGGCAGAAAATCCATATCTGTATTATACTTTCATTCAATTACAAAGTAAAGATAACTCGATAAGTGAAGCAATTGCTTCTCCTGCAGGCTTCAGAACAGTCGAAATAAAACATGGACAATTATTGCTTAATGGTGTTCCAATTCTAATTAAAGGTACCAATCGTCATGAGCACGATGAGTACAATGCCCATGTGGTATCAGATAGTCTGATGTTACTTGATATAAAACTGATGAAGAAATTTAACTTTAATGCCGTTAGAACTTCTCACTATCCAAATGATCCGCGGTGGTACGACCTATGTGATAGATATGGAATTTATGTAATTGATGAAGCAAATATTGAATCACATGGTATGGGGTACGGAGATAAAAGCCTGGCAAAAAATTCTGAATTCAAAGAGATGCACCTCAATCGTACAATGAATATGGTTGAAAGAGATAAAAATCATCCATCGGTTATTATCTGGTCACTTGGTAATGAGGGAGGGAATGGTCCTAATTTTGAGGCAACATATTCATGGATAAAAAGCAGAGATTCATCAAGACCTGTCCAATACGAGCGCGCAGAACAAGCATGGAATACCGATATAGTTTGCCCGATGTATCCCTGGGATTTTCTCGAAGGATATGGAAGTCAACTTCAGGAACGCCCCTTGATAATGTGTGAATACGCTCATGCTATGGGCAACAGCAGCGGGAATTTTCAGGACTACTGGGATATAATTGAAAAGTATGACCAGCTTCAGGGAGGTTTAATTTGGGATTGGGTTGATCAGGGAATTGCAAAGTATACTGAAAAAGGAGAGAAGTACTGGGGTTATGGTGGTGACTGGGGCCCTCCCGGCACACCTTCGGATCAGAATTTTATGTGCAATGGTCTCGTGTTTCCCGACCGGACCTTACACCCGGGGATCTGGGAAGTGAAAAAGGTATATCAGAATGTAAAAATTAAACCGGTTCCTTTATCGTCAAATAAGTTCGAAGTAATTAATAAATTTGATTTTAGAAATCTTATTAAATATAATATTTTATGGGAAATAGTCGCCGATAGTAATAAAATTGCATCCGGTGAAATTTCTTCTCCTGATATTGAACCGCATAAGCGTAAAGTATTTGAATTAAAATTTCCTGAAATAAAACCGGTAGCAGGAGTCGAATACTTTATAAATTTTACCACCGTAACAACTGAGGAGGAGCCGTTAATACCAAAAGGACATATAATAGCCGTCGATCAATATCAATTACCGATAACTGTTGATGTTCAACCGACGAATCCACAAAATTTCCCGCGTATAAATTTGAAAAGTAAGATTAATGGTATTGAAATAGAGGGTAAGGACTTTTTAATATCATTTGACAGTTCAAGTGGAACAATGTCTGAATTCTTATATCGAGGTAAAAAATTAATAGAAAGTGGGCCTGAACCTAATTTCTGGCGCCCTCCGACAGATAATGATTTTGGAAATAATATGCCGAAAATTTCCGGGATCTGGAAAAATGCAGCCAAAAACCGACAATTGAAAAATTTTACATGGAAAGATTTTGATGGTCATAAAATAGAAATTCTAGTGGATTATGATCTTCCAGATGTGAAATCGAATTTGAGTGTTCTCTATTCTATCTATGGAGAAGGATCTGTAATTGTAAGATGTGATTTTAAGACAAAGGAAGCAAAACTTCCAGAAATTCCCCGTTTTGGAATGAAAATGGTTTTACCTGAGGATTTTGAAAATGTTACCTTTTATGGGCGAGGACCCTTTGAAAATTATTGCGATCGAAATACCGCTTCACATGTCGGTGTTTATAAAAGTACAGTCACTGATCAGTATGTTCCGTATATAAGTCCGCAGGAAAACGGCAACAAAACGGATGTTCGCTGGGTTGGATTAACTGATAATAAGGGCTTTGGTCTGGTCGCTGTCGGAATGCCGCTATTAAGTATGTCGGCACTTCATTATTCTATAGAAGATCTCACCCAGACAAGCCGCGGCTCACGCCATACAATTGATATTAAAAAAAGAGAGGAGATTTATCTTAATCTTGATTTGAAACAGCGTGGAGTTGGAGGAGATGATTCATGGTGGTCTAAACCTCATTCTCAATATTGTCTGCCTGCAAAGGATTATTCATTCTCATTTCGGCTTACACCTGTGAATGGGAATAAAGATTTAATGAAAATTAGCAAATTAAAGTTTGAGTAAAGAGAAATTTATTTGAATATAATAATTCTAAAGTTTTCTTGAAGGAATCAAATATGAAGTTCACCAGATTAATAATCTATTTTTCTATCCTGATTTATTTTGCCGGAGCATCAAAGGCAGTTTCACAAAATGAACCGCAAAAATCTTTTATTCATGAAACCCGTGCCGATTATGAAGCACGCATGGCATGGTGGAATGAGGCACGGTTTGGACTCTTTATCCATTGGGGACTTTATGCAATACCCGCAGGTGAATGGGGAGGGAAAACTAACTATGGGGAATGGATAAGAACTTCTGCTCAAATTCCAATCGAAGTTTATGATCAATTTGTTAAACAATTCAATCCTGTTGATTTTAATCCTGTGGAATGGGTCAGAACAGCAAAAGATGCAGGTATGAAATATATAGTCATCACTTCTAAACATCATGATGGATTCTGCTTATTTGATTCAAAGTACACTGATTTTGATATCATGTCAACACCGTTTCAGCGTGATATAATGAAAGAACTTGCAGACGCATGCCGGAAAGAAGGAATTAAAATTTGCTGGTATCATTCTATTATGGATTGGCATCACCCTGATTACCTCCCGCGAAGAGATTGGGAAAAAGATCGAACCACTGAAGGGGCAGATTACGATAGATATGTCGAATATATGAAAAATCAACTCAAAGAACTGCTCACCAATTATGGTGAAATCGGTGTCCTCTGGTTTGATGGTGAATGGGAGGGAACATGGAACCAGAAACGTGGACTTGATCTCTATAATTATGTTCGCGGATTGCAACCGGATATTATAATAAATAATAGAGTCGGAGCAGGACGTTCCGGTATGGAAGGTTTTACAAAAGAAGGTGAGTTTGCCGGTGATTATGCAACACCTGAGCAGGAAATCCCGGCAACAGGTATTCCAGGGGTGTACTGGGAAACCTGTATGACAATGAATGACCATTGGGGCTATAACAAACAAGATAAAAACTGGAAATCAACTGAAGATTTAATACGTAAGCTGGTTGATATCGCATCAAAAGGAGGTAATTTTTTACTGAACGTAGGCCCTAACGCAAAAGGACAGATACCCGAAGCGAGTAAAGATCGCTTGTGCGAAATAGGACAATGGATGAAAATAAATGGGGAATCAATTTACGGGACAAGCGCAAGTCCATTTAAAGATCTGAAATGGGGACGCTGTACACAGAAATCAATAAATGAGAATACACGACTTTTTTTACACATTTTCGATTACCCGTCGGATGGAAAATTAAAAATAGAAGGTATTTATAATCAGGCTATTCAGTCATATCTACTTTCTGATGCTGAGAGAAAAAATCTTAATGTGGATCGCGTCGAAGACGCATTGATAATCTCATTACCAGCCATAATTCCCGATAAAATGAACACAGTGGTTGTACTCGATGTAAAAGGTAAACCTGATATCAACGATCCACCGGCAATAGAATCAGAGTATCAGATTTTTATTGATGAGTTGACGGTTAATATAAGTTCGCATAGGGAAAATGTTGAAATTAGGTATACAACAGATGGAAGTGTTCCTTCAATCACATCTCCTCCTGTCAGGGGTCCTGTAAAAATAAATAACACAACAACCATCATGGCAAGATGCTTCCGCGGTGGAAAAGCCGTAAGCGGATCTGCACAAGCAGTTTTTACCAAAGTTTTTCCAATTCCTTCCGTTTCGGTTGAAAATATTACAAACGGAGTGAACTATGCTTATTATGAAGGCGATTGGGATAGCCTCCCGAAATTCAATTCACTCGTTCCCGTTCGAAGCGGTAAAATAAATAACTTTGAATTTTCACCACGTAAGGAGGTTGAACATTTTGGTTTCGTTTATTCATGTTATCTAAAAGTACCGGTAAACGGAGTTTACCGATTTTATACAGAATCTGATGATGGCAGTCAGTTGTTTGTTGGAGATAAACTTGTTGTTGATAATGATGGCCTTCATGGTATGTCTGAGAAAAGTGGTGCTATTGCGCTTTCTGCCGGGTTTCATCCACTCCGTGTCACTTTTTTTGAGAAAACCGGCGGAGATGATCTTAAGGTCTCTTATGAAGGAGGAGGAATTAAGAAAACAAAAATACCTGATGATGTTTTATTCATAAAATTAGATCAATGAGTAAGTATCTGTTTGAAAGGGAAAAATTATGAAAAACATAAGTCGAAGAGAAATGATCCGCCTGAGCAGTTTTATGGCAGTAGGACTTCCCCTTTCGGATCTTTTGGGAAACTGGATGTTAAACGCGAAACCAATAATATTGCCGCAGGATCAAAGATTTAAAAAGATAGAAAAACCCCTAACAGCCGTGGTACTTGGTGCCGGAGCACGCGGAAATACATACGCATATTATAGTGAAAAATACCCGGATGAATTAAAAATTGTCGGGGTTGCCGAACCAATTGAAAGCCGGAGAAAAAGATTTTCTGAAAGATATAAAATACCGGAAAAATACCAGTGGACAACTTGGGAACACGCACTTGAGGTACCAAAGTTTGCTGATATATTAATTATTACCACCCCCGATCACCTTCATTATGGCCCGGCAATGGGTGGATTGGAGAACGGATACGATCTGTTACTTGAGAAGCCAATTGCCCAGCGCTGGTCAGAATGCAGGGATATACTTCATCTCACACAGAAAAAAAATCGTATAGTTGCCATCTGCCATGTTCTCCGTTATGCTCCTTATTATCGTAAAATAAAAGAGTTGATAGATTCCAAACAGTTGGGAGAAATTGTAAGCATCCAGCACCTTGAACCTGTTGAGCATATACATATGTCTCATTCCTACGTGCGGGGAAACTGGAGAAATTCTAAAGAATCAAATTTTATGCTTCTTGCGAAATCATGCCATGACCTCGATATTCTCCGATGGTGGATCGGTTTACCCTGTAAAAGAGTATCATCGTTTGGGTCTCTTAAACATTTCACTCAAAAAAATGCACCTCAGGGAAGTACTTCTCGCTGCACAGATGGATGTAAGGTCGAATCAGAATGTCCATATTCTGCATTGAAAATTTATTATCGTAACCGTACATGGTTGCATCATTTTGACCTGCCCAAGGATGGTGATGTCGGTCCGGTTATACTTGAAAACCTTAAGAACGGTCCTTATGGCAGATGCGTTTACCGGTGCGATAATGATGTCGTTGATCATCAAATTGTAGCCATGGAATTTGAAGATCAGATCACAGCCGCATTTTCGATGGAAGCCCACACATCATATGCCGGCAGAAGGACAAGAATTATGTGCACCAGAGGAGATATGGTGGGAGATGAAGAAACGCTGGTAGTTGCAGATTTTGTTAAGGATATCCCCACAATCTGGAATGCAAAAGAGATAAGTAAAATTGAGTCGGGACATGGAGGTGGTGACTTTGGCTTAATGCACGATTTTCTCCAGGCAGTGAATCAGCATGACCCTTCACTTCTTTCTTCCACAATTGAAGCGTCCATGGAAAGCCATCTCATTGCATTTCGTGCGGAAGAGAGTAGATTGGATGGAAAAGTCGTTGATGTAATTCTGGATTAAGAAGAAAAAAAAATGAAAGAATTGACACTAAATAAAAAATTTGTCTTCCTATATGCAAAGGCAATACTTTATGATTTCTATGCGATGGTCTGTTTTATGTCTTATAATTACAATTTTTACAGAGCCACTCTTTAGCCAGTCAACTATGGTGGATTCTTCAAAGAAAAAAACTTTATACGTTATTGGTTATAGCCACCTTGATACTCAATGGCGGTGGGATTATCAAACCACCATTCGTGAATATGTAAAGAACACAATGGTTGATAATTTTAAATTGTTCGAAAAATATCCACATTATATTTTGAATTTCAGCGGTGCAAACAGATATCGGATGATGAAGGAATATTATCCCGAAGAATTTGAAAGGGTAAAAAAATATATTTCCGAAGGAAAATGGTTCCCATGTGGTTCATCAATGGAAGAAAGCGATGTCCTCATACCGTCCCCTGAATCAATAATCAGGCAAATACTCTACGGAAATTTATTTTTCATGAAAGAATTCGGGAAAGCAAGTGATGAATTCATGCTCCCCGATTGTTTCGGTTTCCCTGCATCTTTACCCGGAATTCTATCACACTGCGGAATAAAAGGATTTTCTACACAAAAACTGACATGGGGATCCGCTATCGGTATACCGTTCAATATCGGAAGATGGATCGGAGAAGATGGTTCTTCAGTCATAGCATCATTTAATCCGGGTGATTATGTAGGGCAGATTAGAGAGGATTTAAGTTCAAGTCCTAAGTGGCTCACCCGAATAGATGAATTAGGAAAACTAAGCGGTGTCTATTCGGAATATATGTATTATGGGACGGGGGATGTTGGAGGTGCACCGTCTGAAGAATCAGTAATCTGGCTTGAAAAAAGTATCAACGGCAACGGCCCCATCAAGGTAATCTCATCTCCTGCAAATATATTGTTTGATAACATTTCCGAGGAACAGGCCAGTAAATTCCCTGTCTATAAAGGTGAACTTCTTCTGACAAACCATTCGGCAGGATCTCTTACTTCTCAGGCATATATGAAACGATGGAACAGGAAAAATGAAACTCTCGCAATGGCGGCGGAGATTTCCGCGGTTGTTGGGAAATGGTTGGGTGGTCTAACTTATCCTGAAGAAAAACTGCGGGAAGCATGGCGTCTTGTACTGGGTGCGCAATTCCATGACATATTACCTGGTACATGTATCCCGAGAGCATATGAATTTTCATGGAACGATGAAGTACTTGCAATGAACCAATTTGGTGGAGTGCTTTCCGATGCAATGGGAACGATCGCTCTTGCAATGGATACCAGAACTGCCGGTATACCACTTTTACTTTTTAATCCGCTTTCTATCGAGCGAGAGGAAGTTGTGGAAGCAAATGTCAAATTTCATGAATCCCTGCCCGAATATCTTCGTGTATTGGGACCGGATGGGAAAGAAGTCCCTTCACAGGAAATAAGTCGGGATGAAAAATCTATAACTCTACTTTTCCTTGCAAAAGTACCCTCCACCGGATTTTCCGTTTATGAAGTCCAGTCCTCACTTTCACCCTGTAAGATACAAACCGGGTTAGTGGTAAGAGAAAATTTCATTGAGAATGATTTTTTTAAGGTGGTTATCGATCAAAATGGTGACCCGAAAAGTATATATGATAAAATAAATAAGCGCGAGGTTATTTCAGGACCGGTCCGACTTGCATTTCAGCATGAAAAACCGACTCAATGGCCTGCATGGAATATGGACTGGGAAGATAGGAAACTTCCGCCAAGCGGTTTTGTTGATGGACCTGCAAAAATTAGAATCACCGAAAATGGTCCTGTAAGAGTTTCCCTCGAAATTGAACGGGAAGCAAAAGGATCATGGTTTGTTCAACGGATTTCACTTACATCGAATGGCAAAAGGGTTGATTTTAATAACTATATCGACTGGTTTACGCATGAGTCATCATTAAAAGCCACATTTCCCCTCACTGTTTCAAATCCTTTAGCCACTTATAATACTGGTGCCGGTACAATAGAAAGAGGAAACAATAATCCCAAGAAATTTGAAGTGCCGTCACAACAGTGGTTTGATCTTACTGATAAAGATGTAAATTACGGTGTCTCAGTTATCGAAGATTCCAAATATGGATCCGATAAACCGGAAGATAATGTTCTTAGACTAACTTTACTGTACACTCCAGGTGTAAGACGCGGATACAAAGATCAGGCAACACAGGATTTTGGTAAGCATGAAATTTTCTACTCACTTTATCCGCATGCTGGTGACTGGAGGAAAGCAAATTCAGAATTGGAAGGTATAAAAGTTAATAACCCGATTCGTATTTTTCAGACTGCTCCACATGACGGCTTTTTAGGTAAATATTTTTCTTTCCTGAAAATAAATAACCCCGCAGTATCATTGATTGCAATGAAAAAATCTGAATTAAATGATAGACTGATTCTTAGATTTTTGGAAATGAAAGGTGAAAAACATTCTAATGTAGAAGTGTTTTTGCCCGAAGTACCATTGAGTGTACAGGAGGTTGATGGACAGGAAAAAATGCGCTCAGAGTTGAAACATGGAAATTTGAAATTCGATATTAACCCGTTTCAGATAAAATCTTTTTCAATTGAACTCCCTCCCTCTGAAAAGAAAGTGGAGGAACCGGTTTCCTTTCCTCTTAAAATAAATTATGATATATGCGCATTTACATCAGATTCCGTGAAACAAAAGGGTAACTTCGATGAAAATGGTAGAAGTTATCCTACCGAGCTTTTACCCCCGACTTTTAAATCCGGTGGAATCAAATTTTCACTCGGTTCAATAGAAGGAAATTCTTTAAATGCGGCTTCCTGCAAAGGACAGGTAATCAGAATACCCGAAGGGGAATTTAATCGACTCTTTTTCCTTGCAGCTTCTTCGGATAAGGATACTGAAGCAACTTTCTATATTGATGGAAAACCTGTAACATTTACGATCGCAGAATGGTCAGGTTTTATAGGACAGTGGGATAATCGGATTTGGGTTGGTTATCAACCCCGTGCACAGGATTTTGTCTGGGATAGCATATTTTATCGTGGTTTAACCCCGGGTTACATAAAAAATCATAATGTCGCACTCTTTACAACCCATCTCCACAAGTCAGACAACGAAAACGAACCTTATGTATATGGATATATGTTTCGCTATCATATCGATATCCCGAATAAAGCTAAAGAAATAAGGTTACCTCAAAACAGCAAAGTTAAAATCTTTGCTATGACGCTTGCAAAAGATCGGACTGCTGATACATTCTCAGCTTTTCCGTTATTTGATCTAATGGATCGTAAGAATGAGGATTATAAAAAATTTCAGTTAACATCGACACCGGTAATTTCGGCTGATACATATATAATTGAAGAAGATAGTATAATAGAGGTCAAAATAACCACAGATGATCCTGGATCAGATATACATTACACTTTAGATGGCTCCGACCCTACACGTTTATCAGCAAGGTATGTACAGCCTTTAAAAATAAGTGATAATACATTTTTAAAAGCAATTGCATTTCATCCCGAAAAGCAGCCAAGTTACATAGATTCTGCAAAATTTTATCGTGCTTACCGTATTGAAAATATCGTTTATAATACGCAACCTTCTGAAAAATATATCGGCAGAGGTCAAAATACGTTAATTAATTCAGTTCGAGCGACATCATCTTTCGGAGATAAAGAATGGCAGGGATTTGAAGTCATAGACGCTGATGTTGTTCTGAATCTTGGTCGTTTGCGGAATGTCTCAAAGGTGACGGTCGGTTGCCTGAGTGATAATACAAGTTGGATATTTCTACCTTTGCGTATTGATGTACGTACATCAAGAGATGGAATAGAGTACTCACCTGGCAGAGCGCGGGTGTTTGAACCCCCTTCAGCAAATGAAGGGGTTTTCATTCGTGATTTATCAATAAATTTTGAAACCGTAGAAGCACAATTTATCCATGTTCGTGTAAAAAATATCGGGGCATGCCCCTCATGGCATCCTGGTGCCGGTGGAAAAGCCTGGTTGTTTATAGATGAAATATTTGTTGAATAATCTACGGAGGTTATTTTTATGAAGATAATCTTATATTTTGTTTTACTCTTAACAATAATTCTTCCTGCAGGTCTGTTCAGTCAATCTGATAACCCCCTGGCAAATCCATCATCAATTGTAATTTCTGATAATGCCCGGTTTACAATTCTAACACCTGAATTAATAAGATTAGAATGGAGTGAGGATGGAATTTTCGAAGACCGGCCGTCACTTGTATTCATAAATCGTAATCTTTCTCCTGTGGATTATTCAGTTGATAGTTCTAATGGATGGCAGACAATAAAAACAGATAAACTTAAACTCAGATATAAAAAAAATACAGGAAAATTCAATACCGATAATCTTTCGATAGAATTAAAACTCAATGGTAACATGGTTTTATGGCAGCCTGGAGCGGAGGATTCTTTAAATCTCAAAGGAACAACAAGAACCCTGGATGGTACCAATGGAGAAAAAGATGTGAAACTTGAAAATGGTATTATCTCCCGTTGCGGATGGGCATTAGTTGATGATTCCAAATCTTTGTTGTTCGATAATTCGGATTGGAAATGGGTTGTTGAGAGACAAAAGGGTGACCGAATTGATTGGTATTTTTTTGGTTATGGGCATGATTATAAAAAAGCACTCCACGATTATACACAGGTCGCAGGTAAAATCCCGCTCCCTCCCAAATTTGCCTTCGGATATTGGTGGTCAAGATACTGGACATATTCGGATAATGAATTGAGAGACCTGATAAAGGAAATGAGGACTTATGATGTCCCGATTGATGTATTAATTATTGATATGGACTGGCATGAAACATATGGATTAAGCTCATGGAATACGCGCCGCGATCCTTTCGGTCAGGCGGTTGGATGGACCGGCTATACCTGGAATCGAACTTTGTTTCCTGATCCGAAAAGATTTCTTAAATGGACTGAATCAGAAAATCTTAAGACCGCATTGAATCTTCATCCTGCATCAGGAATAGCACCCATGGAGGAGAAGTATTACGAATTTGCAAAGGTCTACGGGTTCGATACCACAGGCAAAAAATATATTCCATTTATGATAGAAGATAAAAAATGGGCAGAAACTTATTTTAATGTTTTGCTTCGGCCGTTTGAGGAAGATGGGGTGGATTTTTGGTGGCTCGACTGGCAGGCATGGTTGGAAAATAAAAAAATTAAGGGTTTAAGTAATACCTGGTGGCTTAATTATACATTCTTTTCCAATATGGAGCGTCAAGGGAAAAAAAGACCATTGCTTTTTCATCGTTGGGGTGGCCTGGGAAACCATAGGTATCAAATAGGATTTTCTGGAGACACCTATATTACCTGGGAGTCTCTTTCATTTCTGCCTTACTTCACAGCAACCGCAAGCAACGTAGGTTATGGATACTGGAGTCATGATATTGGTGGCCATATGGGTGGAGAACCTACATCTGAACTGTATCTTCGCTGGTTACAATTTGGAATATTCAGTCCTGTGCTCAGAACTCACGCTACAAAATCGGCCGAGATTGAAAGAAGAATCTGGAAACATAATGATTATTTTGAAATGATGAGAGATGCAATACATCTGCGCTATGCTCTTGTTCCATATATCTATTCTGCTGCAAGGAAGACTTATGATACCGGTCTATCTATATGCAGACCTATGTACTACGATTATCCTGACGTTGAGAATGCCTATTTATTCAAAAGTCAGTATATGTTTGGCGATGATATGCTTATCGCTCCTATCACTGAGAAAGCCAATGTAAAGAACGAACTGGCAACGAAAAAGATCTGGCTGCCCGAAGGTTCATGGTATGAATATTTTACAGGTTCAATTTTAAAAGGTGATCAGGTAATTGAACGCACATTCGCTCTGCATGAAATACCACTCTATATAAAGAGCGGTTCCATCATACCAATGTATCCAAAGAGATCTAATCTTCAGGGAAATATGGATACTTTAATATTGACCGTTATCCCTGGTGGAAATGGGAGTACCGATTTGTATGATGATGATGGCTTTAGTTCTAATTATAAAAATGGCGAATATTCATTCACCAGAATTTCGAAAATTGTGGACAAAAATGGTTCGGTGACTTTAAATGTTTTTCCGGTGAAGGGAAAATACAGCAATATGCCCGTAACTAGGGCATATGAGATTCGATTACCTTCTTCTTTTCCTCCAAAATTGGTCAGGGTAAATAATAAAGAATATAACTTCAGCAGTGAACCAGTTTATGGCCAGTGGTGGTACGAAGGGAAACTACTTACAACTCATATTTTAGTTCCCGCTCATCCATGTAATAAACCACTTGAATTGTATGTCGAATGGTCAGATGAACAGGTTAAATCTACACACTTGCTTGATGGTAAAATAGGATTTTTTGGTAGGTTGCCTAAAATCATCGAAATGTTAAAAAATGAAATGAACCGGCATGATCCCATTGCAAATGCCCCACAACTTGTTCTCAATACAGGAAGTCTTCCTGCAAGATTAACATACTGGCCTGATAGTGCTCTTTATTATCTCGGTGAATTTAAAAACAACTATTCAAATTTGCTTGGCCAGATTATGGATATGCCTCGTGCTGATGTTGATGTACTTGAAAAAATATTGAATCTGATGCCTGACGGTTTTAAAATTCTGCCGCAACCCAAAATCATCCTGGAGAAAATGATATCCGATCATCCTGTTAAAGTTGAGATTGTCTGTTCAGATCCCGAAGCAAATATATATTATACTCTCGATGGTTCTTCTCCGACTGAAAAATCGGCAAGATATGCTGGTCCTTTTGAGGCTGATAAAACAGTTGAGATAGCAGCCCGTGCCATAAAGCCAGGCTTTGTGCAAAGTTTCAAGTCAGTTGAATTGTTCCAGCTTGTGTATGCTGACTCAGTGATGTTTGTTTATCCTTACAGCGTCAGGTATTCAGGTGGCAGTAATCTCGCACTCGTAAATGGAAAATTTGGGAAACCTGATGATTATAAATCAGATTGGGTTGGTTTCCAGCAGGTTGATATGATTGCTACAATAAAACTGATTAAACCGCGGTCACTTTCCTCAATTACAGCAAGGTTTCTTCAGTCGCAGGATATTTGGATATTTCTTCCAACTTATGTTAAATATGAAATTGCTTCCGCTGATAAGAAATTTCAAAATGTATTTGAATACGATATGCAAAAAGAGTCTGAGACTCAATCTGTAGAAAGCATGATAAGAGAAGTAACTGCTTCTGTTGAAGCGAAAAATATTGAATATATTCGAGT
>Ga0101944_10003237_pt1 | contig 23394 bp, 25 predicted proteins | sample DewCreD2012metaG_FD_75245 | JGI IMG/M metagenome (GOLD analysis project Ga0101944, IMG submission 75245) | Hot spring sediment bacterial and archeal communities from British Columbia, Canada, to study Microbial Dark Matter (Phase II) - Dewar... ... | reverse complement strand
GAATGTGTGATAAGGAGCCTCAAATCAAGGATATTCTCACTCAGATCAAGGCTGCATTATATGAAAAAGAGGGAATTTGCATGGCATATTGTGGCATACAACCTCCAAAAGAGGTTAATTCAATTCAGATTCTATTGGATATTTGGGACATAGCCCTTCTTCTCTGACGTCCATCTCTCTACGCGGCCAAGAGTATGCAATTATTCTATCTATAGTGCTGATAGGCATTAATGTCCTTGACCCGAAAGTGTCAAGCACGAAGATATCTTTTCTCCAATTGAGAGCGCTTAGCAAACCTTCATCAAGAATTTCATGAGATATCCTACCATATAGGGGTTTTCTTTCTTCGAAGAATACCTCGACTTGGAGATTATCCCAACCCTTGCAATGTTGGTCACAGGCAGCTGATAATCCATCATAAAAGCTCTGAATGGCGGGAGCCAAACCCAGATTCTTTTTCCAAATAGTCTTGTATGTTGAGCCTTTACTTGCTAGCACACGCGTTATCTTTTCAGGGCTAATCAATATTTCCTGGTCGTCTCTGATTCGGTATTCATTTGAAAAAACAGGAAGCCGCTCTCTTGTCCTATCAATATGAAAATGATACTTGTTGCCTTCTCTTCCTAAGAAATTGCCCCAGAAGCTTTCAACCAGCGCTAATTCTTCAACTTGGTATATGACTACTAGATTTTCTTTCAAATTATCGCTTAATTCTCGCATATTCTTGAATGGTTATCGCTTCACTGAATAATAGTTGTGCTTTTTTTTATTATATAGTAGTTATCCATTAATCCATGTCAATAATGAGCAGTATGGTCTATCTTTCAAACCGGCATTCCTGCGCTTTGCAGCAATGAAAAAAGAGCTACTTCATAAGACCTATATTCCTGAGCATATAATAGAACATGGACCTGTCTTCCTCTTTCGTAAGCTTTTCCTCGTATTTCTGGCCGATTAAGAGGCCTGCAGCCTTTTTGAAGCCGATTGACGCCGGGGTGTGTGGATGGGTATAGATGACTGGGCTCCTGTAGTTTAAAGACTCGCCGACTTTGTCATCTTCGGGGATTATACCTATTATTTTCTCTTCAAGAAAAGCCTCGATGCTCTCTTTTGACATCTCATACTCCCTGCCTGACACACGATTTACGATGACACCGAGAAGATTCTTCTTTTTTTCACGTACCAACCGCTTTATTCTTAAGGTGTCTCCAATGCTTATTAAGTCAGGGGTGGTCACGACTATAAGGAAATCCGAGGCATCTATTACTGCTCTGCAGTCGCCGCCAAGACCTGCTGTACTGTCAATTATTACTGCTTCTGCATGACCTGATAAGTCTTTTGCGATATCCACCAGATTCATCCTCTTGACATTCATGGATTCAGCGAAAGAAACGTCACCTGGAATCAGTTTAAGACCCGTATGGTGCCTGTGGATGGCATGCCTAAGGCTGTGCTTGCCCTTCAGGGCGCTATGTACAGTCTTGTCGAATTTGTGCATACCCAAGTGAACGGCAACATTCGGGTTAGAGAAGTTGGCATCCATCACAATCACATCGCGCTTGAACCAATCAAGGGCAGAAGTGAGATTAATTGCGGTTGTGGTCTTTCCAACGCCGCCCTTTGCGGAAATGATACCTATGAACTTAGTCATCCGCAAACCAAGTAATTCAGGATGTATTTAAATGCTTCCAGTCTATTTTTTCTTGTTTATTATGCTGTCAATAAACTCTATCTGGTCCTTCACCTTCTTGTAATGCTCTGTCACAGAATCTATGTCCAATCTGGCTTCTTTACCGTCAACGTTTGCGATCATGGCAACATGCCGCCTGTATTCCTGTTCTCCAGTGTATTCTGATTTCTCGAGCTTCTTTAAGTATATATAAAAATCCACAAGCTCCAGGATCTTCTCATCATTCTTGTATACCCTTCTTATTTCATCGCATTTCTCCTTGAATGAATCAGGTATGTCAATGAGCTTTTTGTCATGGATCGCTTTTTTGAGGAGAGCGTCCACTGCAAAGTCAAGCGATGACAAGAGTCTTGCCAGGACGTTTCGAAGCACATCCACTGTGCGGGTGTACTTAAGGCTGACATATATGAGATGGTCAACTCTTTTCAGTTCTTCCTTTGACTCCTCTAAAGTCTCTATCATTGCATTATGCTTTCCACTTCCTTAATAAATAACTTTGCTTTTTTATTGTAATGAAGCAGCCCATCATAAGACAACAACCTGTATTCGAAGTTCTCATTGCAAATAACCAGGTTACCATTTCTGGAGAATTCCAGGGGGCTTTTCCTGTGCTCCTCTACAATGCCTCCTATCTCATCTATAATCCTGGAATAATCCTCAGAGAGCCTGTACCTTCTTGTCTGCCTTGCTTTGAAAGTCTCGAGCATGCTTTCTACATCTTCGTTTGGCATGGGAATCCTTTTTTTTGCGGCTTCAAAGAGAAGCAGGGCCTTTACTGCGTTGCATAGGCTTGAGAAAACCTTGGCCGCGCAGACCATGAGGACCTTGGGCTCTTCTAATAAGCGGTAAGTGACATCCAGCAGCTTCTCGGATGCCTGAAGCTCCCTCTTGGCAAGCAAGAGACAGGTCTCATGCCTTTCCATCCACATATAGTATATCCACAGAATATAAATATTTTATTGCACCAACGGCCTCGGTCAAAATCTCTCTGTCGCTGGCATAAGCGTCTGCTCAGCCCTTAAAATCAACCGTGATAGCTAACCCCGGCTGTCGCAAGTCACCCCTATCAGCGTGTTAAGCATGACTGCCTTCTCCCTTTGGGTAATAACCAACATCTAGAACTTAGCCTGTGCCAACTATGCACATTATTTCTGAAGGTGTTTCTGAACACAAAAGCCATACCTTATTCATTTCTTTCAGCCAGCCTCTTTGCATCAGCTTCACTGATTTCTTCAACAGTCTGAAATAGGCTCATCAATCCGAGCCTAAGCGAATCATCATCACTGATCCTGCTATGCGTATGTGGGCAGATTGCCCATTTCCTTTCTAGAGACGAATCAGGGTTAATGAAAATCAATTTTAGCCCGGGCTGCCTGGCAAGCATTTTCCAGTCCTTGATTAGCCTCTCAAAGTTCGCTTTTGTGTTCAGTGTGACTATTGTTAAAGGCACATCAGACACTTTTACTTTGTCCTGTGCAAGTTCAGCCACAGGAATGTAAGTCTGTGTTTTCTTCTTGTGCTTTACAACAATACGGCCAGGCTCTTCCAGTATCTCCAAGATGGACTTATCAAATGCATCCATGTGTCTGATGTATTGCAGGGTCCAATCCTTTAGGAATTCCTGAATCGCCATTCGGTCACAAATCTCCATACTGATTTAAATATTTTATTGGCATCCAATCAAAAGTTTTTTAAATATAACCCGCAAGAAAATGCAGCGGATGCAGCAGTCAGACAAATCCTATATCAAAGACCACCTTCTCGACTACATGAGATACCAGCTGAAGCAGGGTTATGAGCTCTCAGATATAAAGCATGCGCTTACCAAATACGGGTATCACAGGAATCTTGTTGAAGAAGTCGCCCATAATATCTCCCCGGGTGATATCCCTGAAAAAAAAGCTCCTGCCAAACCGCTTGCGCAGATGGATAAGGATCTCTCTCTATATGTCCAGGGCATGCTCGTGGACTTCATTGTCAAGGAAAGCAAGCTTGGCTATGAGATGCCTGCGATCAGGAAAGCCCTTGTGAATTTCGGCCATCACCCTAAGGACGTTGACAGCGCTATAAAGTCAATCAGCAAAGGCGAGGTTGTGGATTTCCAGGGCTCTAAGGTAGTGCAGGTACATTCACCAATCCTGCTCGCCATCGCAGTGCTCGTCTTCTTCATGTTCACAGTTTTCTTGTCCATAAGCACGAATGCAAGTATAACCACTGTCTTATTAAGTTTCATGCCGGCTGCCGCTTCGGTGTTTGCAGTATATTTCATAGGTATGCTCATGGGAAGCTCAAGCTACAGGCAGTTGCTTCCGCTTATTGGCGCTGGGATAGCCCTTGCCGGGTTCATGATACTCCTCCAGACATCTGCCACTGTGCAGAGGTTCCCAGGCACTCATGTCCTTCTCGGTCTAAATATAATCCTTGCTTTCATTCTTTCAGCGCTTTTCTCTTTCTTTTCAAAGAAGTCTAAAGAGGAGATAATTGTTAAGGCAGCAAAAACAGAGAAGATACCCCTGATGTACAAGTCTGTGCGTTAGCCAGCTTTTATGCTCTCCCTGCTTACCTCCCGAAGGTGGGTTACAATCTTCTCTACCTCATCTCGCAGGAGCGCTTCGAGCTGGTCTGCGACCTCTTCGGGAAAGCCGCTTTTCTTTAGAACTTCATCATGCATCATCAACTCATTCAGCTCATCAAGTTCAGTGTGCACCACAAGTATTGCATCCCTAATAACATTGAAAGCGTAGTTCACTGCATCCTCTATGTCCTCTATCTCCTTTTTCTCCGCGGCTATTATGGCGTTGATGTCGCTGTCCCTCTCAGCCCTGTCGAGCTCGGCTTCCTGCTTCTCCTCGTCATCCGCAAGCGTCCATAACGCCTTGTCCTCTTCCTCTATTTTCTTTGCTATCTTCTTTGCCGCGAAGCCCGACTCAACGCTCTCCGCAGCCTTCAGGTTGATGTATGCATTGTAGAGTCTCATGTTCTTGCCTCCAACCACAGCTCATCAAATCTTGGAAGTCACAATATTTATATATTTGGTTAATATGGATTAATCATACAAAAAGGCTTCGGATAATATACTCTTGAGCAGTTTTTCCAAAGCTATTGGGTTTTGTTATGGATTGCCTGCGCTTGATGTTTATCTTGGATATATATAAATTTAAGATATATGTAAAAAGGAGGTTTGTAAAATGTCACAGCTTGAAAGACTTGCAACATCGTTGTTGAAGATAGCTGAACAAATAGACAACTCTTCTGCCAAACTGAACCAGCAGATGTTGAAGTGGAAGCTCTCTAAGGAAGCCAACACTCCCGCAGGACACGCGAAGGTAATTAAGATGCAGGAAAATTCTAATCTTCTGATTAAGGCGTCTCTTCATCTCAGGCATGCGGCCAATGAGCTGAAGCAAATCAAGGAGTGATTCTTAACAAGGATAATCAATCGCTGGACTCTATAGCATGCGTGATTTTTTTAAGATTCTTGCCCAGAGCGAAAAAGCAGAGGAGGGTGGGTGTAGCATACCAAAGCAACATTTATCTACTATCTTTAAGTCTATATGCAGCAATTACCTAATATACTATTAAAAAAATAATCAGAATCTGTGTTATTCCTGCTACCTAAACTTTTCTCAGAATTGAGAAAAATGGCGTTTTCAATAGCCAAGCATCCTCCCGAGGATTGTCGTGTTCTCAAGGGTTATCTCGGTCTGTGGCATGGTGTACTGGACTGTCTGCATAATAAGGATGAGTATGATTAGGAGCAGGAATAGGTATATGATTATTTTTATTGCAAAAATCTTCGTAAGGTGCTTCATGGTCCCCTTTTTCCTGATCCTTGGCATGTCCATTTAATAAATATTGCGCTTTATGTCTTACAGAAATTTTTCAATCAATCCGGCAATAGATAGATTTAAATATAAAAAAGCAAATGACAAACACCAATCAAAATGATAAGAAGAGTGCTCTTTTTCGGGCTGGTCCTGGCGCTTTTGACCGGATGCGGCAAGTCGGTTGTTGACGATACTAGTCCGCCAGCGAATACTATCAGAATTGAGGACAGCTGCACTGACAGAGAGTCATGCTGCATCAAATCCTGCGGGGACTATTGCAGTTCAAAATCAGCGAAATACGAGAAGCATGTTGTAAACGGATGGACATGCGCATGCTTCTGCTCGAGGTGAACAAATGCTTACTGAAGAGGACTATAGGGAAATCAAAGGAATTATGCAGAAGAATGTGCTCACAATGAGCGAGGATGACAAGGTCATTGATGCAGCCAGGTTGATGGCCAAGAAATCCATAAGCTGCGTCATTATAACCAAGGGTAAGAAGCCAATAGGGCTGCTGACAGAGCGTGACCTGATTAAAAGAGTGATTGTCGAAGGCAAAAGCGCGGAAAAACTCCTGCTGAAGGAAGTAATGAGCAAACCAGTTGTTACGATTCCCCCTGAATCTGACTTTGTTCCTGCAGGTGAGCTGATGAAAAGGAAGGGGGTAAGGAGGTTCCCTGTCGTGGATGATAACGGCAATCTTGTAGGGCTTGTGACACAGACAGATATACTTGAAGGCATTATAAGGCTGGTCAAGCATCTCGACTGGAAGCTTGTGACAATGAAGATATCAGTTGAGGAGTATATAGAGAGGCTGAAGGAATCAAGGATAATCTGATTGGCTAGTGCGATGCGCAGTTAAAGCACAGGTCGTACGCCCTTAGTAGCTTTCCGAGTTCCAGGACAATCTCCTCTCTTCGCGATTTCAGGAACCTTGGGGCCAATTTCAAGGCGTCCTGCTCGAAATTCCTGATGTTGTGTTCATCGCTTGTAATAACTTTTGCATCTTTGACTATGCCATCTTTAATCACATAATGATGAACTATCGTGCCTTTAGAAGATTCAACTGCCGCCGTACCAACTCCTTCTGTCTTTCTAGGCTGGCTGTCATCCGTTTTTTCAATCCTTTCTAAAGCTTTTAGTCCCGTCTCGAGTAAATGGATGACCTCCACAGATTGAGCGAAATTGTTCATGAGCGGATTATAGTTAGGGAATATGACCCTGCTTGCCTTTACAGCTTTCCTTGCAAGAGGGCTTAGGGCTACATGCCTGTTATTCATCCTCGCGAGCGCGCCCACCACAGGCGGCTTCTGCTGCATTAAGGTCTTGTATTCTGCAGCCCCCAGGCATCCTTCCTGGGGTATATCCATACCACTTGTAGATATCAGGTTTCCTGTCATACATGGGTAATCAGCCCCGGCAACACACATATATTCAGCCTTCCTTGCAAAGAACTCAGTTTCAAGCGAAGCTATGTATTCTGCAGTCTGTTTGGCTGGCTCGATGGCATCGAGGATTGCTTGTTTAACTAGAGCGAGCTCTTTCGTGCTTATTTGCACTGACGTGCCAATGCCGTGCCCTAACGGATGCATTGGACGGCCTGCGATTATTGTCTTGATCCTTTTTGCAGTCTGCCTTAGGAGAATAGCTCCCTGAACAAGCTTCTGGTTTTTTGGCAGCAACTCCAAAAGGCTTGAATGACCAGTGTAATCAGGAATCACCTGCCAGTAGAGATGGAAAGCATGGTTGTGAATAATCTCAGCGATTATGGAGAGCTCTCTTGCTGGATTGCTCTTCTCCTCGCAGCCGAGCGCCCTTTCAATAGCCATAGTGCTTGCGAGATGGTGGCTGAAGCTGCAAGAGCCGCATATCCTGGACATGAGATAGGGGACTTCTTCGTATCTTCTTCCAAGAGCAAGATTTTGGAAATTTCTTCTTGGCTGGGTCAGCCGTATATTCACTGATTCGGCTGTCTTGTCCTTAAGCCATATAGAAAGGCTGGCATGCCCATACACACGGCTTATCTCGCTTATCTTAATCTCTGCCATCTTCCTCACCGAAAAAATCCATCAAATGGCTGATGTTTTTTCCTGATATCTCATTTGCCATTCCTTTGTTGGATTCCTTCATGAATCCCCTGCATCCCAGACACCAGGTGCCTTTCGAAGGACATGCTGCACCGCAGCCTGCGTATGACAGAAAACCAAGGCATATTGAGCCTCTGTTGATTAAACACGGAAATTCCTTTTCACGGCATTCAGAACATACAGACAGCTCTCTTTGGCTGATATCCTGTCCCACTAAAAGTGCTGCAATCTTCTGCAGAAACTCTCCCGCATCTACAGGGCATCCTCTTATATCCCAATCAATCTTGATTGCCTTCCTGAGCGGAAGGAATCCCTCTTTTGATTGGACGCCGCCTTCTATTGCACAGGCCCCAAGGGCAATTACCTGCTTTGCTGCTTTTCTTATCTCTTCTGCCTTTGCCCTGTCCTCCTTGCTGCCTATGGAGCCTTCAATTACTGCAATATCTATCTCAGTTTCAGGGATGCTGTCCTTGATGAGCCTGAACTGAACAATATCCACAATCTCGCCTAACTTGATGAATGATTCTTCTTCAAGAAGAGTCTGCATTAGGCAGCCGCCGCAGCAGGAAAGACTGAAGAAACCGATTTTTGGCCTTTTCATCTCCTTATCAACTCCTTATAGATATCATATCTCATGAATGGACCATCCTTGCATATATATCGTCCGTTATGCAGGCAATGACCGCATTTCCCTATACCGCACACGATAGTCCTGTGCGCTGCAGCATATATTTGTTTCTCCTTAAGCCCCAAAGAAAGCAGCGTCTCAGCGATTGCTGAAGCCTCCCTTACACTTACAATTGCAAGCGAATTGTCTTTCCTTATGCCTTCAAGCATATCCTCCGGTTTTCCGACTCTGCCTAAATAGCCGTCATCAGCTGACCTAACTGATAGGATCACAGGATTGTCTTTTTCCCATTCTTTTATCCAAGAAGCGATTACATAATCTTTTTTCATGAATGAAGCGTATATGCTAATGGTGCGTGCTACTTTGGCTTTCTTTAAGTGTTCAACCAGATGCTTTAGAGGAGCGATGCCCATGTCCTGTCCGATAAGATAGATGTCTTTCCTGTTCATCTCCTTTACGGGCAATCCTTTGCCATATGGACCCCTGATGCCTATCCTGTCTCCTTTGGAAAGCCTTGACATGGCTTTGGTGATACTGCAATCAGTCCTATAAACGAATTCCAGGTTGCTGCCTTTGTGGGATGCTATGTAGAGAGGGCATTCCCCTACGCCGCTTAACGACACAATGACGAACTGCCCTGGCAGGCTGTTCATCTTACCGCTTACTTTCATTGAATGGGTTTCCAAAGCAAGCTCTGACAAGGCAGTAACCCTGTACTGCTCTGGCATGAGTGGCCTGTCTTTCATCGCACCTCCTCCATAATCTTTGGAATGTCACAGATACCTGAAAGGCATGCTGTCTTGCACCTTCCACATCCAGTGCATGTATAATCCCCAATATTATCCTTGAAGTAATTGAACTTGCAGAGCAACCTGTGAGCATACCTTTCCTTAATATCCCTTGGTTTTTCGCCCGAGGAAAAACCGCTTCCCTGGCAGTAATCCCACACTCTTGTCCTTTTTCCTGTATGCAGGTTCAGATTGGGCAGATCCCTAAATGAGAAACAGCCGCAGGTCGGACAGACGATGTTGCATGCCTGGCAGGTAAGGCATTTTACAGCGTTCCTATCATACACAGGGTGTTTCTCTGGAAGCTTGGCTGGCTTTGTCTGTATTCTGCATTTGGGATGTTTTCCTATCTTCTCGGCTGTCTGCTGGAAAAGCCTGTTGTCAATCAGCTTTTCCCCTACCTTGGAATAGGTCTCTACAATGAATCCGTTGTATCTTTCCTCAAAAAGTATATCATAGCCTTTGTCAACGATGCCCATGCTGTCGCAAAAGCAGTTCTCACCCGGCTTGTTGCAGCGCAGTGCGATAATGACAGTGTTTTCCCTGTTTGCTCTGTAAAACGGGTCGCTTGGTTCAGCGAGATATAGCCGGTCCATGAGTTGGATGGCCTTTAAATCGCATAGCCTTATACCGAAAAGTATCCTCCTTTTGTTCTGGACTCTGGATTCTGCCCTTTCCATTGACAGGGTCAGGACCCTTACCTGCCTGTATGAATACATATCCTCCTGCTGCGGCAGGAAAAGCTTCTTTGGCGGATAATACGCATTTCTGCCTATTTCTATCCTGTCGCCATCTTCGAATCTCTTGAATACTACTACTCCATCCTTTTCTACAGGCGCATGGACCTCATATGCTCCAAGCGAACCTAGGAAAACCTCGAGATCCTCTCTAGCCAGATGGTAGGGCATCGGGTGCAAGGGCTGTTGTGAGTATATAAAATTTTGCACAAGCGGCATTGGTATGTGGCAAGTTACACTCTATTAACAGTTCCCTCTCGGATTATTGTAAGCATTGCTTATGCAGTAAATGACCCCGTAACTTTTATAAAGCTGATAATCAAGGGGCATGCGTTATGAAGAACATGACCAGCAGAGTCTCCTTCTCTAAGCCAAATTTCGAGCTATTCGGTATGCTTGGGCTGAAAAGCATAGATATGCACTACCATACACAGTACAGCGATACGATGACTCGTATTGATAATATCCTTCGCAAGGCAAGCAGGCTTGGGATAGGTGTTGCCATTACAGACCATAATGAACAGAAAGGAGTGCTGTCTGCGATGAACAACAATTATGGGGTGCCAATCATCCCAGGTATGGAAGTGTCGTGCTCTGACGGGCCGCATATACTGGTGTATTTCTATAATGTGAGCGAGCTTCAGGCTTTTTTCAAGAGGCATATCGAGCGGGCAAGAGGTAAAGATCCCCACGGCATGACTTCCTTGAGCGTGAATCAGCTATTCAGCTGCCTTGAGAACTACAATTGCGTAACCTCTGCTGCACATCCTTATGGGTACAAGCTGGCGGACCTCGGGCTTGCGAAATGCGTCAGGAAAGGCTATGTGGAGGAAGACACTCTCCAGAGAGTCGATGCGCTGGAAGTGATATCCGGCGCTGCGCCAAGGCCACTGAACCAGAAGGCTTGTACCAAGGCAGAGGAGCTTGGAAAACCAATCACTGGGGGAAGCGATGGCCATACCTTGCTTGAGCTTGGCAGGATAGTCACCTGCAGCTATGCTGAGGATAACGATACCTTCCTTGAAAATATCCTTAAGAAGAAGAACTATGTTGTTGGGACTGAGACTAAGCTTATAACAAGCCTCTTCCAGGCAGGCAAGATATTCGTCAAGCACTATGAGCATCCAGGCGCGGCCTTAAAAAACCTCTATAAATCTAAGTTAGATCGAAGGGCAATTAAAGCCAAAGAGCAGCTTGCCAAAAGACTGAAGAGAGAGCCTTGAAGCCAATGAGTTGATGTTTCTTTGTGGTATTTGGCCTGGCCTGTATGCTAAGTTTGTATGCTAATTTTATATATTAGCTTTGAACATCCAGCAATATGCCCCTGTAGTCTAGCCTGGATTCGTCAAGTTGAAGTATCTTGCGCCTGGGCAGATAGGATACAAGGTTGCGGACCTTGCGGCCCGAGTTCGAAAAGGCCTATTGCGAGGCAATGGCAACGGAAGTCTCGGCAGGGGCATTCATTTTTTCTTTAAGCTCAGCTTCCAATACAACCATCCTTGCCGTGTTCGAATCCTCCACTTCTATTTCGCTCTTCTTGATGACTATTTGCTTCTTGAATATGGGTCCATCAAGGACAAGGCTCTCGTACTCCCCGCCTTCGCCGGCCATGTTTATCTTGTACATGTTGTGGATGGTCTTTAGGTTCTGGATGAAATTTTCATCCATTTTCCTGCCGAGCCAGCTCTGGTCAAGACCAAAAGCTGCGACACTTGAAAGCACGACCTCGAATCCGGATGCGACTAACTGCCTTAAGAGCTGTTCTTGGTCCATGTGCCACAGCGGCGAGAAGACCTTAAGACCAAGCCTGTCAGCTACTCTCTCTATCCTTGATCTCTGGTATTCTGAGAAGAGAGCGCCAGTCACAATACCTTCGATATGATAGAGTCTCTTGGCTTTGGCGATGGCATACTCAAGGTCAGCAAGCTCCTCCTCTTTCTTACCTTTTGTTTGATGCTCAATAAGCGGGATTTCCATGGCCTCTGCCTGTAATCTTGCCATTTCCACGTTAGGGGTGTGGAACATGTAGCTGGCTATGTTGTCGCTTTTCATGGTTATGAGGCAGCTTATCTGGTAGTTCTGGCGCTGCATAAGATGCAAGGCATAGCAGCTGTCTTTTCCTGTACTGAAAAGGACGCCAAGCCTGAGATTAGGGGGTGTATAGTATTTTTTCAGGAATTCGGATTTCCGCTTCCTTTCTTTCCTTGCGAGCCGTTCTATAGCTTTGTCGAATCTGCTTCCGTACTGCGCTGCCCTTTTTTTCCTGTCTGCGAATTCGTCCTTGATGCCAAGCTCTTTTGCGATTTGCCTCAGTATTATCTTGTCTTTCCCGTTGTCAAGCTTGAATGCTGCCGGCAGGCCCAGCGCGTACCTAACGAGCTTCAGGTCAAGATAGGGCAGCCGAAGTTCAATGCCATTATTCATGGTCACTACATCATCCCTGTAAGTATCCCTCTCATATAGCTTCAGCAGGCCTGATAGGCATTCCTTGTTAATGTCTGTGGCTTTCCTGTGCCTTTCGTATCCTGCGAAAATCTCCTCTGAGCCAAGGCCGGAGAAAACCACTTTTATACCATCCTCTCTTGCCTGCTCGCATGCTACAAAAAAGGTCAATGCGACTCCAATCTTCACTACATTTGTGTCTTCAATCAAAGGAGCTATCTTAGATATATAATGCTCGACCTCAGAGAGAGCTACTTTTCTAATCCTGTGTCTAAATCCATATTGCTCTGCAATCTTTTGCGCATATAATAGGTCTTCAGCAGTCTGAGGCTCATCGAGAACTGCAGTATAGCATGTGAAATCCACTCCTAGCACCTGGCAGATTCTTGCAAGCACAGTGCTGTCAACACCTCCTGAAAAAAGCAATCCAAGTTTCTTTTCAGGCAGCCTCTTTCTTACAGATTCTATCAACATTTCCTTAATGTCATCAGAAGCGTGTGCAAACAGAACGCCACTCTCGCGGCCGAGGTTTATGAATGGCCTTTGTTCAAAACTTGGCAGACCCTCAGTTAGACTGTATCTTATTATTTCTCTGGGATTCAGTTCAGTTATGTTCCTGTAGCTAAGCGCAGCCAATGCCTTTTTCTCTGAAGCAAAGGCAAAGCCTCTTGTGATGCTGTACCAGACAGGCTTGATGCCAAGAATGTCTCTTGCAATAATAAGCTCGTCGCCGAGCCAATAAGCAAAAGCATAGACACCATCCAATTCTTCAAGAGCGGCATTGATATATGCCTTGGCAAGTCGGCCACTTGCAAAATGATGATCAAGAAACCTAGCCAAGAGCTCTGCATCATTCCTGACCTGGAATCCGTAGCGCTTAGCAAGCTCTTTCCAGTTATATATCTCGCAATTCGCCACGATTATGCCTTTTTTGCCGGCAATAGGTTCAGGTACATATCCCACCATGGCATGCAGGACATGGCCCATGCAGTTTTGCCCATAAACTTCAAAATCACCCAGCTCTTCTATGCTTTTAGCATGGTATATGCTTTTTCCATCAGTGATTCCGGCGCCGTCTCTGCCCCTCTCTCTCATAAGCTTCAAACCCAGCACTACTGCAGTGGCAGCATCCTCTGAACCGAAAACACCCATAATCCCGCACATCTTCTGCCTCCTTGCTTTACTGCCTCCTTTTTTAAATCAACAAAACTATCTCTCGAACAGGACTTTCTTTTCTCCGGAATAGAGTCCCATGTTGGTCATCTGGAAATATTGCTCTTCGGTAAGGCTTAGGTCACTTATCATAAACCTGTGCTTTTCCCGTATCTCACCGCATATTCTCTTTACTTCGCCATGATCAATGTTTTCCCCTATAAGCAGCACATTTGCCCGGTCAGGCTGCTCTTTGCCATGGAGAACAATGCGCCTGATGCCTTTGATTTCCACAGCTTTTGAAACAAAAAGCTTCAGTATGTGGGTGTCTTCCTTAAATATTTCACTTAAGAATTCCGTTTTTCTGTTGCCCTTGAGCCTATAAAGCTTGATTCTGCTGACCCTTTCAACGTCTATTATTTCCATCCTGGCAAGCTTCTGGAGTATCCTGCTGCAGGTAGCCATCGGGACCTTGCTCTGCTTTGATATCTCTTGCAGATACAGCTGCTTTGATCTATCCCTGAAAAAGACTTTTAACACATCTATTATCTTCTTGTCAAATAAGCTTTCAAGGAGCTCTAATCCTTCCATAACACTTTTCAGTTCCCATATCAACTATAAAAACATTTTCATTTTTGAAATCAAATTCCAATTATGAAACTGACTATCAAAAATGAATACAAGGCTCTTAAATATTAAATATTAGATTTCTAAATAAAAATTAGACTTTCACTGCCTCTTTTTCTGTCTCTGGAATAAATCACGGATATTTTTGATGTTATCTATGTCTTTTGGACCTCTATCTGGCCTTAAACGAACAAATCGTGGGAATCTTAGCGCAAAACCGCTTGAATAATTTTTAGATTCTTGAATCTCCTCATAATGAACTTCAATAACTATTTTAGGGTTTATAGATACTTCTTTTCCTTTTTCATCTATTATAAGTGGCTTTAACAATTTGGTCATCTCTTTAAATGAGGTGCCTTCGTCTTCGAGTTCTTTTAATCCTGTAGATACCTTACCTATATCAAGGAAATCGTTGCCATCTCTGCAAGCCAGCCTGTAGCTGGTAAGAAGCCTTGCCCTCTTTCCCTCACCCCATTCCGCACCGACAATGACAAGGTCTAGGCTTTCCATAACAGGCTTTACCTTCACTCCAAATCCTACCCTTCTGCCTGGCTGATATATAGAATTAAGGCTCTTTGCCATGATGCCCTCATTTCCCATATCAAGGGCCTCATTGTAGAATCTCTTTGCATCATTCTCATCTTCAGTAACCATTATCCTGGATGGGAGGATTTTCCGCGGAATAGGCGGCACTATATCAGTGAGAATCCTGCGCCTTTTCACGAATGGGGTATCAAGGAGACTCTTCTCATAGTAAAGCACATCGAAGACATTGACTTCCACTGGAAACTCCTCTGACATCTTTTTGATATCGTGCTTCCTTTTGATCCTTTGCGATATACTCTGGAAAGGAAGATAGGTGTTTCCTCTGGGAAGAAATCCTACTGCCTCACTGTCAAGGATAAAACTCCTTCCCTTAACATGCTCTCTTACATGCTTTACTATATCAGGAAACTGCTCTGTCACATCTTCAAGCCTTCTAGTAAAAAGCTTAATAGAATCGCCTTCCCTGTGGATCTGCACTCTGAAGCCATCATACTTGTATTCAAGTGCCGCAGGAACTCCCACAATCTTGAACGCATCTTGAATATCCTTCGCTTTCTGGAAAAGCATTACCTGTACAGGTTTTCCTGGTTTTATTGAAAACCCTGAAAGACTGCCCTTTTCCGCAAGCATCTGGGCAATCTCCACATAATCATTTGTTATGCTATAAGCTTTTTCTAGCTCCTTTATCTTGGCGGTATAGCCATTCCTGTTGTTGTCTGGAAGGACGATAGCATTTTTTTCAGGGTCATATGAAAGCCCCAGTTCGTCGCTGTAAAATGCCCATCCTATGGCATCCCTGAGGACACCTTCGGCTGCCCCGACCCTTAAGTCCTCAAGCACTGTCCTTACAATGTACTTGGCTTCCTCGGGCTCAGCGCTCGCAAGTAGTTCAGATATCAAACGTATCTTCAGTTCAATGCTCCCTCCACCCTCCAGGTCACCAAGTTTCCTAAGATTAGAGAAAACCTTCTCTACTTCAAGGTGGCTTTTTCCCAGGGTATATTGCTTTCTTTTCTTGAGGAGTTCAGCAGTGGCTGAGCCTAGGTCCCCAGTCTTTTTCCATCTGTCCTCCACTGTGGCCAGGCTTTCACCTGTGGCAATGCCTATAGCCTTGATTATCAGCCTTGATGCAACTCCTATCTTTTTGTCATCCCACGCAGGATAGACTCGGCCGGTAAGAAGGAGAAGCGTAGCCTTTAGGGATTCAATAGGTGTTTTCCTTATCAGGTCAGCCACAATCTTTATTTTAGCAAGCCTCTTGTCAGTTTTTTGAAGCTTATCATACACATCTACAAGCTCGCTGTATCTCATTGGGCTAATACAATAGATGCTTCATATAAATAATTTTTCACCATTTGAAAAGATTTTTATATTAGGGTTTACAGGAGAGAATGTTATGGATGTGCTTGACTGCATCAGAGAAAGAAGGAGCATTAGGCGTTATAGGGATGAGGTGCTTGATTGGGAAAAGGTCGGCAGGATCCTTGAGGCTGGCATGAACGCGCCTAGCGCAGGCAACTTGCAGGACTTCAAGTTTATAGTTGTGCTTGAGCAGGAAAGAAGGAACAATATCGCTACTGCCTGCCTTCAGCAGATGTGGATTGCTGAGGCGCCTGTGTGCATAATCGTTTGTTCGGACTTTACCAAGACCCAAAGATTCTATGGTCTCAGAGGAGAGAGGCTGTATTCCATTCAGAGCTGTGCAGCCGCTGCTCAGAACATGCTGCTTGCTGCGCATGCACAGGGGCTTGCATCATGCTGGGTTGGAGCTTTTGATGAGGATGCAGTGAAAAGGGCCGCCAATATTCCTGATTATGCAAGGCCTCAGGTTGTACTTCCTATAGGTTATCCCGCTGAGAGTGTTCCAGCACCGCCAAAATTCAAGCTGGAAAACATGACCTTCCTGAACCGCTGGGGAAGAAGAGTATGGAATGTGGACACTGATGTTGTAAAAGACTGGGCGCCTGTTGTGCACAAGAACCTTGACAAAGCAAAAGCCTTTGTCCAACAGGACGCAGGCACCCTGTTTGACAAGATTGACAAAAAGGCAAGAGAATTATCAGGAAAGATAAAAGAAAAACTAAGGTAAGCATTTCCTGATGCCATAACCTAGATACTGCCCTGAAGCGATTGTGAATTGGCCAGGATTTCTTAGCCAGGCTTTCTTATTTTCAAACATATATCTTTAATCCTAGAAATGTTTAAATATGATAATAATATTTAATTTTGAAAATAAAAAGAGTTTTTTGGGCAAAGACTCTTTTTGTGGGCAATAATCGTTGTTTACGACTGAAAATTTTGGCAACTGATTTGGCAATTTTAAGCGTTTGTGGGCGCAAACGACCTAAAAAAGCTGTTTCTAAGGAGTACTAGGTATCAAACTAGTATTTAAATTTTTCGCCATTGGAGAGCCATTGGAGAGAATACGTCTGCAATGAAATCGGGCAGTGAGGGGTGAAAATGGATATCAATAAAGGGGCTGAATTCGAGCAGGTTGATATGAAGCCTGCAACAATACGGGTTATCGGTTGCGGCGGTGCCGGAAATAACATGGTAAGCTGGCTCTTTAAGAAAGGTGTGCAAGGAGCAGAGATTATTGCTATCAATACTGATCAACAGCATCTTACCATCACAGAAGCTGACAAAAAATTCCTCATTGGAAAAGATATTACCAGAGGTCTAGGCTGTGGCGGATTTCCCCAGAAGGGAAAGGAAGCGGCCCAGGAATCAATCAATGAGATAAAAGAGACTCTTAAAGGAAGCGACATGGTTTTTGTATGCGCGGGAATGGGAGGTGGAACGGGAACAGGGAGCGCACCCCTTGTCGCCAAGGTCGCCAAAGACACGGGGGCAATTGTGATAGGCACCGTGACAATGCCCTTTAAGATAGAGAGAGCAAGAGTGGATAAGGCTGAATTCGGTCTGCAGGAGCTCAGGAAGCATACAGACACAGTTATTGCAATAGACAACAACAGGCTTGTTCAAATTGCAGGAAATCTGCCTATAAGACAGGCCTTTGCAGTAGCGAATGAACTCGTGTCAACCATGATAAAAGGCATCGTTGAGATAATATCAGTACCCTCACTTGTGAACCTGGATTATGCTGATGTCAAGGCAATAATGAGCCAGGGAGGGGTTGCAGTCATTGGGGTAGGCAGCTCTGATACGAATAACAGGGTTGAGGAGGCTGTCAGAGGCGCGTTATCTAATCCTTTGCTTGAAATCAATTATGAAGGCGCCACAGGAGCTTTGGTGCATGTGAGCGGCGGACCTGAGATGACTTTGGATGAGGTCAGCAAAGTAGGAGACCTTGTCACAGAGAGCATGGACCAGGATGCGAATGTCATATGGGGCGCCAGAATCAGCGATGATATGGCCGGAAAAATTCAGGTCATGACTATTATCACCGGAGTGAAATCTCCATGGATTAAAGACCAGGCAAGACCCAAACACAAGGCAGAAGAGAGGCCTGCACAGGAGGAGGATGGTTTCGGGATAGAGATCATTCATTAATGCTCACCCCTAAAAGGTGATTTCTCTGCCTTCGTTTTTCACCCCCAACAACTCGAAGGCAATTTTGCCCCGTAAGGGGCTTTTTTTTCTTTATGGTTCTTCTTTATTATGTGGTTTTATTCAGAATTGAGTATGGCTTTGTAGATGCCATGTAGAGTCCTCTCTTCCATCATTGACAAATAGGCGTTAAACCAATAGGCGTTAATTATTGCGTACTGACCTGATTTTTTTATTATTTTTGATGATTTTTAACACTATTCATTATCTTTTTTTTACTATATAGTAATTTATTTGTATGTTGTAGAGTAACTTAACAACCTTTATAATTCAGTTATTTCGATGCTTAAACTCATGCCGCAGGATAAGGTACGAAAAAGCCTCAAATACTCTGTTCTTGATGGAGCTTTCTTCTCAGCAATGGTGGGCTTTGGTGAGTCATTTTTTGCAGCTTTTGCAGTGTTTCTGAAAGCCACAAGCGTCCAGATAGGCATTTTGGATGCCCTGCCGAAAACACTTGGTTCAATTTCGCAGCTGCTCTCCAATTGGCTAATAAGGAGTCTTAAATCCAGAAAAAAACTGGTTGCTGCAGGAGCTTTTATAGAAGGGCTTTTCTATATACCTATCGCTCTTGTCTATTTTTTCGGAGAGTTGAAGATATATTACTTGATTGCTTTTGTATCTATATACTGGATACTCGGCACCATCATTACACCCGCCTGGACTAGCTGGATAGGCGACCTGACTGACGGTGTGAACAGGGGGAATTATTTTGGGAGGCGCAATAAGGTCGCAGGCGTTGTTTCTCTTGCAAGCCTTTTTGCCGCAGGATACATCCTGCAGCATTTCAGGGAAAAAGAATACATAGGTTTTGTGATAATCTTCTCTATTGCTCTTATCGCTCGGATGATGTCATTCTACTACCTGACAAAGAAATTTGAACCTGAATTCAGGATAGAGAAAGAAGAAATCGGGCTGTTGGGCTTCCTATCTGAGGCGAGGAAGACCCAGTTCGGGATTTTCTCGATATTCATGGCACTGATGAATTTTTCAGTATACTTCACTGCTCCCTTCTTTGCTCCATATCTTTTAAGGGATGCTAAGCTTGACTATTTTTCATTTACTGCCGTAATCGGTATAGGGATGCTCGCCAAACTTCTTTCTATGCCTGTATGGGGAAAGGCAGCTGACCGGTGGGGCAACAGGAAAATCCTTGCGCTTTCTGCTTTCACAATGCCAATTGTTCCGCTTCTATTCGTTTTCAGCATGAATCTGGGCTGGCTTGTCGCTGTACAGATATACAGCGGAATTGTGTGGGCCGGGTTCGAGCTTGCAGGTTTCAACTTTATTCTCGATACCACTACACAAAGAAGTCGGGCCACTCTTGTCGCATATTATAATGTGCTGAACGGAGTGGCGATACTAGTAGGGGCTCTAATTGCAGGTATGATAATCAAGCATAATAGCCTATTCAGCTCAAGCTTCTACTTGGTATTTATAATTAGTTTCTTCCTGAGGGTGCTTGTCTCAGCGTCTTTCGTACCGCTCCTGAAAGAGAAGAGGCGTGTGGAGGATATCGCATATTATAAGCTCTTCTTTAGGATAATGACAAAGCTGCCCCCCATGGATGCGCTGTACAGCATCGCAGTATTCCCTGCAAAGCGGCTTGCGAAGTCATTTGATCATACAAGGAGGCTCGCAGAAGGGAAAGTGCCTTTTATAAGGAGAAGAAAATGATTGGCGGCAAAATGATTGGCGGCATGGACGCAGCAGTCCCTCCAGGAAGTTTTTGTCATGCAATAATCCATGCACGATTGTGTTCCTTAAGCAAGCAATATAAATCAATAAAGAATGCCTGCAGAGAATGCAAATTCATCATAGGGTACATATAATATCCTTGCATTTATGAATAACATGGAAAAGAATGAAATTGAAGATTGGATGATTGCCGGAAGAATCGCAGGCGAAACAAGGGAATATGCGCGTTCGCTAATAAAACCAGGCGCAAGCATGCTTGCCGTAGCTGAAAAGATAGAGGAAAAAATAGCTCTTCTCGGTGCAGTGCCTGCATTTCCAGTGAACCTGTCATTAAACGACACTGCGGCACATTACAGCCCTATTCCAGGTGATACCCTTTTATTCTCTGACCAATTGGTGAAAGTGGATGTCGGTGTGTGCTATAATGGTGCTATTGGAGATACTGCCTGCACCATTGACCTGAGCGGCAAGTATTCAGATATGATCAAGGCAAGCGAAGAGGCACTTTCAAATGCTCTTAAGATTATGGTGCCTGGCACAAGGATAGGAAATATAGGAAAAACCATAATGGAGACTATAGCAAGCTATGGTTACAGCCCTATCAAGAACCTTTCAGGCCATGGTCTAGGGCGTTATAATGTGCATGATAAGCCCTCTATCCCCAACTTTGATACAGGCGATAGCGCAGTGCTTTCCGATGGGATGCATGTTGCAATTGAACCATTTGCTACTGATGGTGCCGGGATGATCAAGGAGTCATCTAATGCCATGATTTTCTCTCAGGTCAAGGCGCGCCCTGTGAGAAGCCAGTTCGCCAGAGAGGTACTTGCCGATTTGCAAGGCTATAAGGGGCTTCCTTTCGCATCCAGGTGGCTTGCCAGGAAACATGGGGATGGAAAGACCCGGATTGCTATAAGAGATTTATTACAGGCTGGAATACTCAGGGAATATCCTCCTTTGATAGAAGTGAGAAAAGGATTTGTGACTCAGGCCGAGCACAGCGTGATTGTTATGGAGAAGCCGGTCGTAACTACTAGATGGCCTGAATAATATCTTTTTCCTGGACAAGCTTCTCTTCACCTGTAAGCATGTCCTTGATTTTCAGAAGTCCTGATTCTGCTTCTTCTTTTCCGAAGACAATGAGTTTCTTCGCTTTCAATCTGTTGGCATGCTTGAGCTGGTTCGATAAGTTCCTGCCTGTAATATCTGTTTCGACTTTCTTGTACTGCCGTAACCTTGCAACAAGTGAAAAGGCTTGTTCGCACACAGCTCCGTCTTGCACCGCAACATAAATATCAGGCGACAGCTCGGGCTCTTTTTCAAGCTTCTTCCTGGCAAGAAGCAGACTGATAGTTGCGTATCCCATGGCAAAACCTGTCGCAGGAGTATCAGCTCCGCCGTACATACTTATAAGGCTGTCATACCTTCCCCCGCCTGCAAGAGCCCTAAAGCGCATTTCGCTATCGTATGCTTCAAAGACAGTGCCAGTATAGTATGCGAGACCTCTTGCGATGCTCAGGTCAAACCTGGCGAACCCGGGCCTGACCAGTCTCATGCATTGTTTCAGTTCGTCGTAACCTTCTTTAGCAAGCCCTTTCAGCTGCAATCTTCCCAAATCTTCAAAGGTTAAATCTAAAAGTTCTACAATCTCTTGAGACGACTTACCAAGAAAAGCGAGTTCTTTTAGAAGCTCATTTCTTGATACCTTGTGCCGCTTGTCAATGGCTCTCAATGTCCTTTCAAGGTTGCCCTTATCTATTTTTTCCAGAAGCAACCCTTGAAGAAGCTTTCTGTTATTTACCCTTACAAAAAAATCGTTTTGCATTAGCCCAAGACCAAGAAGAGAGCTTATTAGGAGGTTTATTACCTCAGCATCCGCTTCTGGCTTTCCCGAACCGTATACCTCAGCATTGAATTGGAAGAATTCCCTATGCCTTCCTGCCTGGGGCCTTTCATAGCGCCAGACCTTGCCTATGGAAAACCACTTGACGGGCTTTGGGAGTTCCCTTTGCTTCTCTATGAACATCCTGGCAAAACCAGGTGTAAACTCGGCTCTCATCGCAAGCTCTTCTTCCCCTTTTTTCTCTATCGTGAATATCTGGCTGCGTATCTCCTCACCCTGTTTTGCGGCAAGGAGGCTGAAACTCTCGATAGCAGGCACATCCACTTCCAAGAAGCCATGGTTTAAGGCAGCGGCTCTCATTGCAGAAAATACCTGTTCACGCTGCCAAAGCATGGCCGGATAGAAATCCTCAGCACCTTTTATCCTATGGAATCCCTTCATCTAATCATCCCTATCTTTCGAACTGCAAGCCCTTTAAGGTATTCATTCAAATTATTTAATATCAAACCCCAAAACAGCCATCCAAGAGCCTATCTAATCCAGTGTATAAATATTTTTGCCTGTTCCCTAGCGCTAAGGTGATATTAAGCATAAAACCATTTAATACTAAATTTCTGTTTATACTAAATTTCTATTGTGTCTAAAAAAGAGAAAAGTATTTAAGGAAGTATCAATGCGGTATAAATGGTTAATCTTAGTGTGGGACCATACAGAATTAGGTTATGAGGTGGTATAATGAAAAAGGCTGAGATGGGTGTTGGCACCCTGATAATATTTATTGCTATGCTTCTGGTAGCTGCTGTTGCCGCAGGAGTGCTTATCCAGACAGCAGGTAGCCTGCAGGAAAGAGCATTGTCCACTGGCGGGCAGGCGACTTCCCAGATTTCCACCAATGCAGAGACAATCGAGGTTAGCGCTACTGATGGGAGGAACGGAAACCTTACTGATTTCCAGCAGTATATGAAACTGTCGCCTGGCTCAGAGGCAATCAAGCTGGAGCAGGTCATATTTACATTCAATACCAAGGACAGGACAGGCACAATGAAGTATAGGGGTGTAAACAGCTTATGCGAAAAAAATAATGTGAATGGCTATAATACCTGGAATCCAGAGGAGATCAATTCAAATGTTAACACAACATTAGGTTACACACTGGCTGAGGACCTAGATGATGATGGTGTTGATGATACAGTAATTCTTGCTAATGGTACTACTGTTAATTTTGTGCTAAGCAGTGCCGGCACTATACCATTAACTATACCGAACATCTCAGGTGCTTCAGAGGTACCTGTGGCCATAAATATAATTGGGCAGCAAATTGCTAGCGGAGCAAATATCTATGCGACAGTAGATATAATCGGGACAACAAATCTTAATAATACGCTTATTGCGAATATGACCTTTACCGTGACCCCATATAGGCAGGGGGAGGGATATTTCTCTGTTGTCTATGAGCAGAAGGGAACAAATTGGGTGAACGGCAATCTTCAGAGAGGCGATGTCATAAGAATCTGCTATGAGTCGCCAAGGGAAGTAGGCGAGGACGAAGAGATAAGGCTGAATTTCATTCCCAAGATAGGAACCTCAACCCTTACCCAGTTCGTGACGCCTGATGTCATCAGCACAGAGAGGGTATATCTCTATCCCTGATTAATTTTAGCTCTTCTTGAATTATTGGGACGCTTTCCAGCCACATGATTGGTAGATTTTGTACATGAAATAATCCAAGTCTCTAAAGCCATAAGCTTTTCTCTTGATG
>Ga0101944_10003235_pt1 | contig 23403 bp, 17 predicted proteins | sample DewCreD2012metaG_FD_75245 | JGI IMG/M metagenome (GOLD analysis project Ga0101944, IMG submission 75245) | Hot spring sediment bacterial and archeal communities from British Columbia, Canada, to study Microbial Dark Matter (Phase II) - Dewar... ... | reverse complement strand
AAGATACAGGTGGCTGCCATAGGCCTGGCCGGTGAAAACAGGGTCTACATGGCCTCCATCGAGCAGGGCCGTTCCAGTGCCAGCCGCCTCGGGCTGGGCGCCGTCATGGGTGATAAGGGGTTGAAGGCCATTGCCGTGCGCGGGACCAAGGACATCAATGTGGCTCGACCGGCTGAATTCATGCAACTCTGCAACGAGGTGCTCCAGTACATCAAAGTCCGGGCGCCCAACCTGATTCCTGAGGTCATGCCCATCCTCGCAGGGCTCGGGTCCCCGCAGGAGATGGCCCATTATGACGAGAAGTGGCACACCGAGAACTTCATGTGGGGAAATGCCCGGGTTCGGAGAAAAGGATTCTGGAACGATGAAATCGAGAAGATGTGGAAAAACACCCTGGAAACGGTCCGAACTCGGCTCATCAGCTGCTACAACTGCCCCATCAAGTGCGGGGCCATCATCTCCGTCCCCGGGGTCTCCACCTACATGATGAAATGCTTCACCAAACTGACCTACGCCATGGCGGCCTTTGTGGACGACTCGGAATTCGGGTTCAAGATCGCCCAGCGGGCCACGGAATATGGGGTGGACGGATTCTCCATGCCCCAAACCATGGCTTTTGCCTTTGAGCTCAGAGAAGCCGGGATTTTGACGGACGCGGACTTTGAGGGATGCCCCTCCGACAACCAAGGGAGATTCTACTGGCTTCTGGACCGCATTGTCCGGCGGGAAGGGATCGGAGACGTCCTGGCCAACGGCACCTACTGGGCCGCCAAGCAGATCGGGAAAGGGGCGGAAGAATATGCCCATAACAACATCAAGAAGCATGAGCAGCTCCCCCTCAAGCTGGGGATGCTGAACCCCATTTATTTCCTCATGTACTGCACCGGGGAAAAGTGCAATATCACCCAAATCGAAGGGAATTTCCCACAGGCGCCTTTCTCCACCATGGAGCTGAGACAGGCCTTTGTGAAGGACTGGGTGCAGGCGCCCAACGACAAGTTCAAGCAATGGGTTTTGGAGTGGGAAGCCCGCGGGGAGCGCTCCATGCCCTTTTACCCGCCGGTGGATGCCTGCTGTGAGATCGTGGACTGGCAGGAGAAGATGCACCACATCGACGATGCCCTTGGCCTCTGCGCCGGGCTGTCGTCCTTTCCCCTCAAGCCTCCTTACCACATCCACAATTTGCCGCATTTCATTTCAGCAGCGACCGGCATGGACATGGATGAAGACGGGCTGACGCACATCTTCAACAGAAACCGCAATCTGGTGCGGGCCATCAATGTGAGAAGAGGCTTGAGGCGAGCCGACGAGACGCCGCCTGAAGACCACTGGAAAAAGAGATTTCCCGAGCTCGAAAAGCAGCTCCTGGATGCCTACTACAAGTTCAAGGGGTGGAATGAGGACGGCATTCCGACTAAGGAGTATTTACATCACGTGGGATTGGATTACGTCGCTGAGGACTTCATCAAGAGGGGTATCTTGACGGACAACGGAGGCGCCCCCTCCAAAGAGGCTTCAACGCAAACCGACAAGAACTAGGGAAGAGGGGATGGCCGTTATGGGCGAGAAAAAAAAGAAGATCATCAAGACCATCAAAGTGGATGTGGACAAATGCAACGGCTGCCGTGCCTGCGAGCTCGTGTGCTCCGCCTTTCACGCCGCGCCGAAATACAGCAGCAACAATCCGGCAAGGTCGCGCATTCGGGTGATTCATGAACCCCTCAAAGACGTGTATGTCCCGGTGTACGCCGGGGAGTATGCGAAGGCCGAATGTATGGGCAGAGACAAATACGTGATCGACGGAAAGGAATACGACGAGTGTGCCTTTTGCAGAGCCTCCTGCCCGTCCAGGGACATCTTCAAAGAACCTGACTCCGGTCTCCCGCTGAAATGCGACATGTGCGAAGACGATCCGAAGCAGGAGAAACCCCTGTGTGTTCAGTGGTGCTTGAATGAGGCCCTGGTGTACGAAGAACGGGAAGAGGAAGTGGAAGAGGAAGTGAAGCAGGAGGACGTGGAGGTCGGAGTGGAGTCCCTCATCGACAAGTACGGATTGGATAAGATCATGGACACCGTGACCCGGATCTCCCTTTCGAAAAAGGCCTAAAGATAGCGGCGAGTGACGAGGGGCAAGGTGCAGTCTTTCATTCGCTGCCGGTCACTCATCGCTCATAACGAAAAAACGGCAAAAGAAGAGGATAGAGAAAAACTGTGGAAACCGTAGCCCCCTACAAAGAGATCATCGATGTCATCAAGGCGAGCGGCGGAGACGCCTTCAAGCGGTGCTTTCAGTGCGGGTTGTGCGATGTCGTGTGCCCCTGGAACCGGGTCAGGACCTTCAGCATGCGCAAGCTGGTGCGGGAGGCCACCTTCGGGCTGACGGATATCGAAAGTGAAGAGATGTGGCTGTGCACAACCTGCGGGAAATGCCCCCAGCAGTGCCCCCGGGACGTGAAACAGATCGACTCCGGGGTGGCCCTGCGCAGGATTGCCACGGAATACGGGGTGTTTCCAAAGCCGGTGACCCCCATCCGCACGGTTCGGGGAAGCCTGGTGGGCGAAGGCAACACCTTGAGTGAAGAGAGGGCCAAGAGGGCGGATTGGGCCAAAGGGCTGTCGGTGAACGACTTTGCCGAGGGCATGGATATTTTGTACTTTCCCGGGTGTTACCCCAGTTATGATCCCCGGTCCAAGAAGGTGGCGGTGGCCACGGCCAAGATTCTGACCCGGGCGGGGGTGGATTTTGGGATTCTGGGCACCAAGGAAAACTGCTGCGGGGAGAGCATCCGCAAGACAGGGGATGAGGAGGTGTTCAAGCGCCTGGCCAAGGAAAACATCAAGACGTTTATTGACCACGGGGTGAAGAAGATCCTGGTGAGTTCCCCTCACTGCTATCACACCTTCAAGAACGAGTATCCGGATTTCAGGGTGAACTTCGAGGTGATTCACATGTCCCAGTTGTTGGTTGAGCTGGTGAAGGAGGGGAAGCTGGAGTTGAGCAAGGCCTATGGGAAGACGGTGACGTATCATGATCCCTGTTACCTGGGCCGTCACAACGGGATTTTTGAAGAACCGAGGGAGGTGCTGAAGAGCGTTCCGGGGTTGACCTTGAAGGAGATGCCGGAGGCTCGGGTGGAGAGTCTGTGCTGCGGAGGAGGAGGGGGCAGGGTTTGGATGGAGACGCAGAAGGGCCAACGCTTTTCCGACCTGAGGATGCAGCAGGCGATTGACGTGGGGGCAGAGGTGCTGGTGACGGCGTGCCCTTACTGTATCACCATGTTTGAGGACAGCCGGCTGACCCTGAACGTGACGGAGAAGATCGAGGTCAAGGACATCACGGAGATTGTCGCAGAAGTCATCGAATAAGAGAGGAATGATGGTTGGAGAAATAAAGTGGAAAAAGAATCGATCGAAGAGCTTCGCAAAAGTGTCGCGGACAAGAATTTTGGAGATGTGATGGTGGTGGGGGGAGGGATCAGCGGGATCCAAGCCTCCCTGGACCTGGCCACGGCCGGTTTCAAGGTTTACCTGGTGGAGAAGGCCCCGAGCATCGGCGGCCACATGGCGCAGCTGGACAAGACCTTTCCGACCAATGACTGCTCCATGTGAATTCTCGCCCCGAAACTGGTCGAGGTCGGCCGGCATCCCAACATCGAGGTCCTGACGTATACCGAAGTCCACCAGGTCGAAGGGGACGTGGGAGACTTCAAGGTCACGCTGATCAAGAAGCCCAGGTATATTTTGGAAGACAAGTGCACGGGCTGTACCACCTGCGTGGAATACTGCCCTGCCAAATACCCGGACAAGTACAACCAGGAGATCTCCAAGAACAAAGCCGTTCATATCTACTTTGCTCAGGCCATTCCCCTGATCGCTTACATCGATGAGAGCTGTTTATATCTCAAAGAGAACAAGTGTCGCATTTGCGAAGGAGTTTGCAAGAATAACGCCATCGACCTCAAGCAAACAGCGGAGAAGAAAGAAATCACGGTAGGCGCCATCATTTTGGCTCCCGGCTTTGAGCCCTTTGATCCAAAGACCAAGAAGGAATATCATTACGGCGAGTTCGCCAACGTAGTCACCAGCATGGACTTTGAGCGGCTGTTGTGCTCCACAGGGCCTTACGCAGGGGAGATCCTGCGGGCTTCGGACATGAAGCACCCCCACAAGATCGCCTGGATTCAATGCGTCGGGTCCAGGCGGGTCACGCCGGGCGAGAACAGCTATTGCTCGGCGGTGTGCTGCACCTACACGCAGAAGCAGGTGATCTTGACAAAGGACCACGACATGGAGGCGGAGTGCACCGTGTTCCACAATGACATTCGGTCCTATGGGAAAGACTTTGAGCGCTTCTGCGAAAGGGCGGAGAAACTTCCGGGGGTTCGATTCATCCGGAGCTACGCCTCCATCTTGAGAGAGAACCCTGACACCAAGAACGTCACGGTGCGATATTCCACCTTCAACGAGGGGGTCAAAGAAGAAGAATTCGACATGGTGGTCCTGTCCATTGGGTTGAATCCGCCTGTGGATGCCAAGGACATGGCGGAAAAATTCGGCATTCAGCTCGATGCGAACCATTTCTGCAAGCTGAACCCTGTCAACCCCATGGAAACCAACAGACCCGGGATCTATGTGAGCGGCGCCTTCCAGGGCCCGATCGACATTCCCGAGTCGGTTTTCAGCGCCAGCGGAGCCGGTTCCCAAATCGGCCAACTCCTGGACTACAGGCGCGGCAACCTGGCCAAGGAAAGAGTCTATGCGCTCGAAAGGGATGTGTCCCAGGAGGAACCGAGGATCGGGGTCTTTGTGTGTCATTGCGGCGCCAATATCGGAAGGATCGTCAATGTTCCTGAAACCGTGGAGTACTGCAAGACCCTGCCCAATGTGGTCTACGCCCAGGAGCAGCTCTTTTCCTGTGCCACCAACTCCGCCAAGGAGATCACGGACATTACGAAGGAAAAAGGCTTGAATCGGGTGGTCATCGCCGCCTGTTCGCCCAGAACCCTGGAACCGCTTTTCCGGGACACGGTTCGGGAAGCGGGCATCAACCAATACTTCTGCGAAATGGCCAACATTCGGGAGCACAACTCCTGGGTCCACTCCAGAGAGAAGGAAGAGGCTACGGAGAAAGCCAAGGACATCATCCGCATGTCCGTGGCCAGGGCCTGCCATTTGGAGCCCCTGCAGGAATTCGATCTGCCGGTCCACAAAGCGGCGCTGGTGCTGGGCGGAGGGGTGGCCGGCATGAATTGTGCCCTTTCCATCGCCAACCAGGGACACCAGGTTCACCTGGTGGAAAAGGAAAAAGACCTGGGCGGGAAAGTGAGAAGAATCTATTCCACCCTGGACGGGCTGGACGTGCAGGCCTATTTGCGCGATTTGATCGCCAAGGTCTATCGCCACCCGCTCATCCGTGTCTATCACGACGCCACCATCACGGAGGCGACAGGGTATGTGGGCAACTTCGTGACCACCGTGAAATCTGAAACAGGGGTCGCAGAGATCAAGCATGGTGCCGCCGTCATTGCCATCGGTGCGGATCTTTACACGCCTACCGAATACCTCTATGGTCAGGATGACAGGGTCACGACCCACCTGGAGCTGGAGGAGCGGATTGCCAAGGGAGACGAAAAGATCCTCAACGCAAAGAGTGTCGTGATGATCCAGTGTGTAGGCTGTAGAAACGAAGACCGAAATTACTGCAGCCGGATTTGCTGCAGCCAGTCGGTCAAGAACGCCTTGAAGCTCAAAGAGGCGAACCCCCAGATGGAGGTCACGATTCTCTTCAGGGACATGAGAACCTACGGGTTCAAAGAGGATGCTTACCGGGAAGCCTCCAACAAGGATGTCAAGTTCATCCGCTTTGAACCGCAGGAACCGCCTCAGGTGGAAGCCGGGGAATCGGATGAGGGCCGGCCTGTCCTGAAGGTGACGGTGCCGGATTATGTTCTGGGCAAAAAGCTTTTGATCGATGCGGATGTCCTCGTTCTGGCGGCTGCCGTGATTCCCTCCGCCGCCACCAAGGAAGTGGCCGGATGGTTCAAGGTCACCTTGAGCCCGGACGGCTTTTTCAAAGAAGCCCACGTCAAACTCCGGCCGGTGGAGTTCGGCACGGACGGGGTGTATCTGTGCGGACTCGCCCACTACCCCAAGTTCATGCAGGAGACCATCAACCAGGCGTATGGGGCGGCAGGCCGGGTGTTGACGCTTCTCTCCCATGACACGGTCGTCGCCTCCGGTTCTGTGGCCCAGGTGAATGAAAGCCGATGCATAGGATGCGGGGCCTGTGTCTCCGCCTGCACCTATGGGGCCTTGGACCTCCGGGACACCAAGCAGGGGAAGAAGGCCACGGTGAATCCTGTTCTCTGCAAAGGGGACGGCCTGTGCAACACCAAGTGTCCCACAGGAGCGATCCAGCTGAAGCACTACACCGATCAGGAACTCCTGAGTGAAATCGATGCCATGGCGCAGGAAGAAGAGATCCTGCCCCACATGGATGCCGCGGTGGGAGATGTTTAGCAGGATGATTGAGAGGTTTGGGCACCAAGATCGCGTTGTGGTTACGAGGGACGAGAAACCATTCGACAGGCTCATGGCCCTGAGCAACGTCGAAGGGCAAGTAACGAAACATGAACTTGTCACTCGTCACTTCCCGATCAAGGCAAAACCGGGATCATTGACTGAAGAGGGGAAAACATCATGAGTGCAAAACCCAAATTCAAGCCTAAACTGCTGGGCTTCGTATGCCACTGGTGAGCATACGGGGCTGCTGACCTGGCTGGAGTTTCCAGACTTCAATACACGACTGAAATGAGGCTGATCCGCGTCATGTGTTCCGGCAGAGTGGACATGGCCTTTGTCCTCAAAGCCTTCGTGAACGGAATGGACGGGGTCTTCATCGGCGGCTGCCGCCTGAACGAGTGCAATTACGTGACTCACGGAAACTACCATGCCCTCAACATGGTGCTCTTCTTGAAGAGAATCATGGAACACATTGGGCTGAACCCGGAAAGATTAAAGATCGAATTTATGTCCGGCGCTGAAGCCAACGTGTTTGTCGAAGGCGTAAACAGCTTTGTGAAGAAAGTGAAAACCCTGGGACCCCTCGGCGAGGGAGAAGGAATCGATCGACAGGAGCTCAAGTCCAGGCTTGCGGAGATGTCGAAACTGGTGCCTTACTTCAAGATCGTGAACCGGGACAAACTGGCCTCGCGGCTCCAGGCGCCGGAAGAATACGAAGGGCTTTTCACGAAAGAGGAGATCGACAGGCTCTTCCGTGAGATGGTCTCCTACTATATCGATCCGGACAAGTGCCAGGCCTGCATGACGTGCCTTCGGCGATGCCCGGTCGAGGCGATTGTCGGCGGGAAGAACAAGATCCACGTGATTGACCAAGACAAATGCATCAAGTGCGGAACGTGCTTTGAGGTTTGCCCGCCTCGGTTCGAAGCGGTGAGGAAGCTTTCCGGCGAGCCGGTTCCGCCTCCCCTTCCTGAAGAAAAAAGAACCATGGTCAGGAAGGCCAAAGAGAAATCGGAGCCATCCAAACAAACCCAGCCTTAGAACGTTCAACCGACAGGCGCAGCCACGCGCCGATGCCCGCAATAGACCTGGATCCCTGATCTCCTGGACGGTGAAGCAAGGGTCATGTTCAGGGAATCAGCCAATTCCACGGCCAGGGCTGTGGCGGCCGAAGAGGCCAGAATAAAGGGGATCTTGGCCCGGGCCGCTTTCTGAACCATTTCATAGCTGATTCGAGAAGACAGGATCAGGACACCCGCCCGGTGGAGCGTTCCATTCAGGAAAAGTTTCCCTATGGCCTTGTCCAGCGCGTTGTGGCGGCCCACGTCTTCGGCCACGGACAAAAGCTCAAAGGCCGAGGTGTAGACGGCCGCCGCATGAGTGGTGCGGGTCTGCTGATAGAGAGGCTGAAGCCCTTTCAAGCTTTCCAGGCACTGATAGGCCTTTTCCAGATCAACGGCCGGGCCGTCGGGTAGGACGCGGACCATTTGGGAAAGGTCTTCCACCAGCACCTTGCCGCAGATACCGCAGGCGGTTTGGCTGACAAAACCTCGGCGGTCCAGCACGTGGGTGATGGCTCCCAAGCGGGCGGGTGTGACCGTGAGGGTCACCACGTTGGTGGTTTCTCCCTCGCAGGAGGCGATGGTCCCTATGTCCTCAGGGCTGTCCAGGATGCCTTCGGCCAGGCAAAACCCGGCCACATGGGCCATTTCATCCCCCGGGGTTCTCATGACCACGACGTAGGGCCGGCCCTGAACGCGAATGGACAGGGGCTCCTCCTTGATCAGATCCAGCTGTTCGAAAGTTCTCTCCTTTTTTCCCTGGAAAAGGACCGTTAACTGCTTGATGTTGTCGCTCAAGGAACCTCCTTGGAATGATGTCGACTGAATGAGTAAACTAGAGCGTGAATTTAATGTAGCCACAGCGCATGTCAAGGAGATTCTTTCCTTAACATTTTTCTTGACATGCCCTGTTTTCGTTTTATATAAAGAACAATCGTTTATTATATTGAACAATGGGTGTTTTGATTATGCCCCCTGCATCAAGAAGAGTCCCTGCCATTGACAAGTGTTTTGCCATCCTTGAGACTCTTGCCCGGTCAAAAGAACCCATGGGCATCAGTGACCTGTCCGCCAAGCTCGATCTGAACAAGAGCACGGTCTTTCACATCGTCCATACACTTATGGATCTCAATGTCCTTGAAAATCAGCGCGAAGGCAAATTCGTCCTCGGCACGCGCTTTTATATCCTCGGGAACATGGCGGGCAAGCGCTCAAAGCTCATACAGACCGCCCATCCCTATCTGGAAAGGATCAACGAAAAAACAAAACTTTCGGCCTTCTTGGGACTTCGGTCCGATTGCCGGTCGATTCTCATCGACAAGGTGGACTCCGCCTACGGGATAAAAGTGTCATCGGAAATCGGACTGCAGATGCCGATTTTGGCAGGGGCAGGCATCAAGGCCATGCTTGCACAGCTCTCTGATGAAGAAATCGACGAAATTCTCTCCCGAACCGAACTCAAGAAATATACGCCCCACTCCATTGTGGATAAGGCGGCTTACAAAGAGGACATCCTTCAAGTGCGCAAAACCGGGATTGCCTTTGACAGAGAAGAATATATCGAGGGGATGGTCGCCTTTGCTGTACCCGTCAAGGTGAACCGCAGGGATGTCCAAGCCGCTGTGTGGGCCGTCGGCCTGACGCACCAGGTGCCTGACGCTTCCGTCCCGGAGCTGACGCAGCTTCTGAAAGAGATCTCCGAAGAGATCAATTACAGGCTGCTGTGAAGAGGAAGAGATAAGAGCGGCGGGCAACAGGCGGCAAGGACGGGACCTCTTGCCATGGACCAAAGGAGGAAAGTTATGTTTTTCAGGGTTTACTGTAACGTCAAGGAGATCGAAGCCCCGAATAAAGAAGCGGCTCAGCAAATTCTCAGGGATTCGCTGGAAGAGATCATTTGGCTGCTTCCGGTCACAGAGACTCCTGTCGCGCCTCCGGCCAGAGAACCCAAGAAAATTGAAGTCAAGGAAAAGAAAGGCGGACACGGGTCCATGACCGCGCGCCACTAGAAAGGGCCGCGCAAGCACGTGACGGATGAATCGCCTTCGCAGCCCGACATCAGGCCGCGAAGAGACCTAGAGGGATAAAACCATGAGGTATGCTGAAACTGGATTCCAATTAGAAGTGGATTTGTCAAAGGGAAGTATCGACAAGGTGGAGACCGACCCGAGAGATACGGCCCTGTTTCTTGGGGGGAACGCGATGGACGCGAAATTGCTCTTTGATCGGGTTCCTCCGGAAACCGATCCATGGTCTCCCGACAACCTGCTCATCTTCGGCAACGGCCTTCTGAACGGCACCCCCGTGCCCGGCGCAAACCGCGTGTCCGTCGACACGATTGCCCCGGTGAACGGGCTGATGGGGCATTCCCTGATGGGCGGGTTTTTCGGGGCGGAAATGAAAATGGCCGGTTATGATCGAATCGCCATCCGTGGCGAGGCGCCCGACCTGGTCTACCTGGCCATCCACAACGACAAGGTGGAAATCCGCGATGCCAGGCATCTCCGCGGAAAAGGCATGTATGACACTCAGCGCCTGATCCAGGAGGAGCTGAACGACAAAAGGGCCTGGGTGGCAGCCATTGGGCCGGCCGGAGAGCATAGGGTCATGATGGCTTCCATCGATTGCGGGAATTCGAGCGCCGCCCGAACGGTCGGGCCGGTCATGGGCGCCAAGAAACTAAAGGCGGTTGCCATCCGCGGAACCAAAGACGTCCACATCGCTCACCCCGCCGAACTCTGGGAAATGTGCTCACGCCTGAGAAAGGAACTCGATGCGAACCCCAATGTCGGGGACTGGATGGCGGTCGATGAGGATGACAGCTTCCATCATAACAACTTCTCCTGGGGCAATGCCCGGATACGCCGAAAGACTTTCTGGAGTTCGACTCTCGAGGAAAGATGGCGAAACCTGAAGTATGATCACCTGAGCCGCCAGACAGGCTGCTGGAACTGCCCAAAGGCCTGCCACAATGTCATTCATTGGCCGGGCCGGCGGAGATTTTCCTACAAGTGCTACGGAAAAGACACCTATCACATGGCTTCTTTCCAGGAACTGGACTTCACCTACGAGATCCTAGGCGTTGCGCAGGACCTGGGGCTGGACTCCTACTCCACCCCTCAGGTGATCGCCTTTGCCCTGGAGCTTTTGGACGCAGGGATCCTGACGGAAAAAGACTTTCCCGAAATGCCTTCCGACGTAAGGGGGAGGTTCTATTACCTCATTGACAAGATCGCCCATCGGGAGGGGATTGGCGATATCTTGGCCGACGGCGTCTCCCGCGCGGCGGAGCGGATCGGGAAGGGCGCCGAGAAGTTCGACCACAACACGGTGAAAAAATTCGAGCAGCTCCCCATCAAGCTGGGCAAACTCAATCCCGCCTATTTCCTCATGATCGCCACAGGGGAAGACATGGCCATCACCCAGATCGAAGGCTCCTTCCCGCAGGACCCGATCACGGATCCGGAGCTGAAAGAAGAATTCATCAGCAAGTGGGTCGCGGTGCCGGACAAGAAGTTCGTGGAGTGGTTCCGGCAGTGGGAGAAACGGGATCAGTTGCCCGACGAGGCCATGGTCGCCATCGTGGATTGGAATGAGTGCATGCACTACCTCGATGACGCCCTGGGGTTCTGCGGATTTGTGTCCTCCTTTCGAGGCCAGTTTGGCGGCACCACAGGCTATCATGTATGGAACATGCCGAAGGTGATTACCTACGCCACGGGCATCGAGTTTGACAAAGACAGGCTGTGGGAGTGCTTCCAGAGAAACCGGAATCTGATCAGGGCCCTCAACAACCGCTTAGGCCTGAGGCGACACATGGAGCGGCCGCCCGAAGATCACTGGGCCGTGAGGAACGAGGAGTATGAGCAGCAGTTGCTCACCAAATACTACGACTTCAAAGGGTGGACCTTCGATGGGATTCCCACCAAGGAGACCCTGGAGAAATTGAGCTTGGGCTATGTGGCGGAGGACCTCATCCAGAGGGGCATTTTGACGGGTCACGAGGTGACCGCCCTCCACGATGCCAGGGCCAAAAAAGAAAAAGCAGTAACTCTTTAGCTGTTTGAAATTGTCACAGGAAAAGGCCATGGGGGTCTCTCTCAAAACAAAAAACGAAGAGAGATCGCGACATACCTCGCAGACAAGGGGCAGCGAAGGCGGGCGGCGAGGGTTCACCGGCACCTGCCCGGAGGGTTTTATCCGGCCAAATTCCCGGTAGCCCTCCGCCCGCCTCACCCATGGCCCAAAGCCAGCCACGGCGGTGTGGCTTCTTCGTTGTTCTGTTTTGAGAGAGACCCCCATGGCCTCAACCATCCATTTCAAACAGCTAACGTGCCACAAAAAGCATAAGCGAAGGGAGCGTCACCGTGGACAGCAATGGCAAAAAAACACGAATCGTCAAAGAGATCAAGGTGGATACCAAGAAGTGCGTGGGATGCCGGGCCTGTGAAATCGCGTGCTCCGCATTCCACGCCACACCGAAATTCAGCTCCGTCAATACCGCACGGTCCCGGATCATGGTCATCATGGACGAAGTGCGAGACATCTTTGTGCCCATCCGGGCCGGGGATTACACTCAGGCCGAATGCACCGGGAGAAACCGTTATGTCATCGAGGGCAAGGAGTACGACGAGTGCACTTTTTGCCCGGCGGTCTGCCCGTCCAGGGACGCGTTCAAAGAACCGGATTCAGGGATTCCGCTCAAGTGCGACATGTGTGAAAGCGTCCCGCCCTTGGAAAAGCCGATGTGCGTAGAAGCATGTACCTTCGGCGCCCTGACCTACGAAGAACGGGAAGAGGTCTTGGAGGCAGAACCGGAGCAGCGGGGTGAGATCGAGAGGGCCTACGAGCAATTGGTCAAGAAACATGGAAAAAAGCGGCTGATGGAAGCCCTCGCCCGCTTGTCCAGGGAGTGAGCCAGCCAGCTGGGAAGGACGCAGAAACGTGAAAAAAGAAGCAAGGGAAGAAGAGTTCTTGGGCAGTCCCGTAAGCGGCGATTTCGGTGACGTGATGGTGGTGGGGGGAGGGATCAGCGGGATACAAGCCTCCCTGGACCTGGCCGCAGACGGTTTCAAGGTTTACCTGGTCGAAAAGGCGCCGGCTATTGGAGGCCACATGGCGCAGCTGGACAAGACCTTTCCCACCAATGACTGCTCCATGTGCATCGAGTCTCCCAAGTTCATTGAATGTGCCAGGCATCCCAACATAGAGATCCTCACCTATACGGAAGTGGACAGGGTGCGAGGGGAGGCAGGCCACTTCAAGGTCACGCTGACCAAAAAGCCCCGATACATCAAGGAGGACCGATGCACCGGGTGTACCGCCTGTGTGGAATTCTGCCCGGTGAAGGCGCCGGATCCCTACAATCAAGACCTGTCCATGAACAAAGCGATCCACATCTACTTCTCCCAGGCCGTTCCCCTGGTCACCTACATCGACCCTGAACACTGCCTTTATCTCAAAGGCGACAAATGCTCCATCTGCGCGGCCGTCTGCAAGAACAAAGCGATCGATTTTCACCAAGAGGAAGAGCAGGTGGAGGTGGAGGTCGGGGCCGTCATTCTGTCTCCGGGCTATGACATCTACGACCCGAAGGTAAAGGGCGACTATGGCTACGGCACGTTTGAGAACGTCGTCACCAGCATGGACTTTGAACGGCTCTTGTGTGCCACCGGACCCTTTGAAGGGGAGATCTTGCGGCCTTCGGACAAGAAACCCCCGCACAAGATCGCCTGGGTTCACTGCGTCGGGTCCAGACGCGTCACCCCTGGAGACAACAGCTACTGTTCAGCCGTGTGCTGCACCTACACCCAGAAACAGGTGATCTTGACGAAGGACCATGACGCGGAGGCGGAGTGCACCATATTCCACAATGATATTCGGTCCTATGGCAAGGATTTCGAAAGGTTCTACCAGAGAGCGGAGAACCTGCCCGGAGTCCGATTCATCCGGAGCTACGTCTCCGTTGGGAAAGAGGATCCGGAAACCAAGAATGTCACCTTACGATACTCCACTCCCAGCGACGGAGTGAAGGAAGAAGAATTCGAACTGGTGGTCCTGTCCGTTGGATTGAATCCTCCTGCGGACTCCAAGCGCCTGGCCGGTACTTTCGGCATCGAGCTCGATGCGCGGGGATTCTGCAAGACCAACCCCTTGAACCCCATGGAGACCTCCCGCCCGGGAATCTTCTTGAGTGGAGCCTTCCAGGGTCCCATGGATATCCCCGAGTCGGTGGTGACGGCCAGCGGAGCGGTTTCCCTTTGCGGCCGGCTCCTTGCTTACCGGCGAGGGCTGCTGGACAGGGAAAGGCGATATCCGCCTGAAAGGGATGTCTCCAAAGAAGAACCCAGGGTGGGCGTTTTCGTGTGTCATTGCGGGGCCAATATTGGAAGGGTGGTTGACGTTCCGTCGGTCGTGGAATATGCCTCCACCTTGGATCACGTGGTCCACGCTCAGGAAAGCATCTTTGCCTGTTCCACGGACAATGCCCGGCAGATCGCGGACAAGATCCGGGAAAAAGGACTCAACCGCGTGGTCGTGGCCGCCTGCACCCCCAGAACCCATGAGCCCCTGTTCCGGGACACGCTTCGTGAGGGGGGCATCAATCCATATTTCTTCGACATGGCGAACATCAGGGAGCATTGCTCCTGGGTCCACTCCAAGGAAAAGGAAAGGGCCACCAGGAAAGCCAAGGATATCGTCCGCATGTCGGTCGCCCGAACCGCCCTTCTGGAACCCCTGCAGGAGTTCCAGCTGCCGGTCGACAAGAGGACGCTGGTGGTCGGAGGAGGTCTGGCCGGAATGACCAGCGCTCTCAGCCTGGCTGAGCAGGGGTTTGAGGTTTACCTGGTGGAAAAGGATAAGGAGCTGGGGGGCATGGCGCGAAGACTCCATTACACCCTCGAGGGGATGGACGTTCAAGCGTATTTGCGGGATCTGATCCGCAGAGTCTATCATCATCCCTCCATCCACGTCACGACAGACGCGACCATCACGGAGACTTCCGGTTATGTGGGCAATTTCGTCACCAAGGTGACCTCCTGCGGAATGGTCCGGGAGATCCGCCACGGCGTGACCATCCTCGCCACGGGTGCTGAAGAATACAAGCCCACAGAATACCTTTATGGCCAGGATGACAGGGTCATGACCGGCCTGGAGCTGGAGGAGAAGATCAGCCGAAGAAAAGAAGAGGTGATCAGGTCCCGGAGTCTGGTGATGATCCAGTGTGTGGGCTGCAGGAATGAAGACAGAAACTACTGCTCCAGAATATGCTGCAGCCAGTCGGTCAAGAACGCCTTGAAGCTGAAAGAGATCAATCCCCAGATGGATATCTTTATTCTCTTTCGGGACATGAGAACCTACGGGTTCAAAGAGGACGATTACCGGGATGCCTCCAACAAGGATGTCAAGTTCATCCGCTATGAGCCGAAGGACAAGCCCCGGGTGGAAGCAATTGAAGAGGACGGTCGGCGCCTTCTCAGGGTGACCGTGACGGATGAGATCTTGGGAAAGAAGCTTCAAATAGACGCCGACGCTGTTGCCCTGGCTGCGGCCGTGGTCCCATCGGCAGGAACTCAGGAAATCTCCCGCTTGTTCAAGGTCGCCTTGAACCCCGACGGTTTCTTCCAGGAAGCGCATGTAAAGCTACGGCCAGTGGATTTTGCCGCTGACGGCGTTTTCCTGTGCGGAACCGCCCACTATCCCAAGCATATTCCTGAAGCGATCAGCCAGGCCTATGGAGCCGCCGGCCGGGCTCTCACGGTTCTCACAAGAGATTCCGTCGTAGCCTCCGGGGCGGTTGCCGAGGTCCATGAAAAGGATTGCGTGTCGTGTGGAGCCTGCATCTCCCTTTGTACCTACGGCGCCATAGAGTTTGTGGACACCCCTAGCGGCAAAAAGGCCAGGGTCAATCCTGTGCTTTGCAAGGGAGACGGCCTCTGCAACTCACGGTGCCCCACAGGGGCTATCTTTCTGAAACACTACACGGACGAAGAGATCTATCGCCAAATCGACGCGGAGGTCCCGGCCCTGCAGAAATCCGCTCACTGACAAAGCAGGGGTTGGAGTTTTCATGGATTCGAAAATGCTCGTGATCCTGAGATGTTGTCGCCCCGGCGCATGAATACGCCAGAGGCACGCGCGTACGCCGAAGGCGTACAAAAATGTGGGGGAGGGCTTTACGCCCTCCCGCGGGAGGGGATAAACCCCTCCCCTACGGTTTTATTCTCAAGGGAAAATGTCGTTACACCGATGAAAACCCGGACCCTGGAAATCATGACCACTGTAAAACACCGGATTTCGGCTGGAGTTCATCCGCCTCCGGCGGCCCTCGGAACGAAAGAAAAGATACCAATGGCCCACGGTTCATGTTGGCTGTAACCGCAATGCTGCACGAATAAACAAAAAAGGAGATGACAATGGGTTCAGGACTTGAGTTCAAACCGAGAATCCTGGGTTTTTTGTGCAACTGGTGAGCCTACTCGGCTGCAGACCTGGCTGGAGTTTCCAGACAACAATATGCACCCGACATGAAGATTATTCGCCTCATGTGCACCGGCAGGATCGACCTGGGATTCATCGTCCGAGCTTTTCTCAATGGAACCGATGGGGTGTTCATCGGCGGGTGCCGGCCCGGCGAATGTCATTACCTGACGGAGGGGAATTACCTGGCCCTGGGCATCGTGCTTCTGAGCAAGAAATTGCTGGGGCACATCGGGGTCAACCCTGAACGATTGAGGCTGGAATGGGTCTCTGCCGCCGAAGGAACCCGTTTTGCAGAAGTCGTGAATGATTTCACCAAGAAGCTGAAGGAATTGGGACCGCTTGGGAAAGGCGAAGGGCTGGATGAAAAGGGATTGAAATTCAACCTGGAGGCCCTCCAAGCGCTGGTCCCTTACATGAAGCTGGTGGAAAGGGAACGGCTGAGAGTTCCTTTCAAATCGGAAAGCGAGTATCACCAATTTTTCAACAGCGAAGAGTTCGATCGTTTGTTCCATGAACTGATCCTTGACAAACTGGCCATGAGCCGGATCATGGCCCTCCTTCGACAAGGGCCTGTTTCCATCGGAGAGATCTCCCGGATCACAGGCTTGAGCCCATCCAACGTCTCAAGAATCCTCTACCTTCTGGCAAGGCAAGGGTTGGGCCGGTTTGATGAAAGACAGAACCTCGTGGCTGCCGCCTATGAAGAAGGGGCAGCCCCGGAAGACGGGGAACGCATCCGAGGGGTTCGGTCAGACGCTTTGGACAATGAGAGAGTCGACCGGATCCTGGCCGAGCATCAGGGCAAACCCAGCTCCCTGATTCATGTCTTGATGGAGATCCAGAGCGAGCTTCACTGGCTTCCCAAAGAACTCCTGGACAGGATCAGCCGGAAACTCGATGTCCCCTTGAGCCGGGTCATGCAAATCGCTTCTTTCTACAAGACCTTCCGTTTGACCCCCAAGGGACGTCATGAAGTTCATGTCTGTACAGGAGCTTCCTGCCAGGTTCGGGGAGCCTCCCACCTGCTTGACACCGTCCATGACTTGCTCGGAATTGCAACGGAGGAAACGGATGGGGATTCGAAGTTCACCCTGATGAAGGGCAACTGCCTCGGGTGCTGCACCTTAGGGCCGGAAATCATCATTGACGGGAAACATCACCCCAGGGTGACGCCTGACCGCGTGGAAGCGGTGCTGAAAAGCTGCGAATAAGGGAAAATGATGCCGAAGATAAACTCACCCGTTGAATTGGAAGACTTTAGAAAGACGATCTTGTCACGCAAAGACCCCCACAAGCCCTGCGTGGCGATATGTGCAGGAGCCGCCTGCCAAGCGATTGGGAATGACGAACTGATCCGCGCCTTTGAAGAAGAAATCAAGAAGCGCTCTCTGGAGCATCAGGTGGATCTCAGGGCAACCGGGTGCCATGGTTTCTGCGAAAAGGGCCCTCACGTGGTCCTCTATCCCGAGGAGATTGCCTACCTGGAGGTGAGGCCGAAGGATGTTCCGGAGATCGTCTCACAAACGGTGCTCGGGAAAAAGGTGATCGACCGTCTGGTGTATACGGACCCGGGGACCGGAGAAAGAGCCGTGCACTTGTCTGAAATCCCTTTTTACAGGAAACAGAAGCGCCTTCTTCTCGGCGACAACACCCGAATCGACCCCAAGCGCATTGAAGACTATCTGGCCCTGGGGGGGTACTCCGCTCTGGCCAAGGCCCTTTTTGAAATGACCCCGCAACAGGTTCTCGAAGAAATCAAGAAAGCCGACTTGCGCGGCCGGGGCGGGGGCGGCTTTCCTGCGGGCTTGAAGTGGGAGACCACGCGCAATGCCCCCGGAGACGAGAAGTATGTGATCGTCAACGCCCACGAAGGGGAGCCCGGAGCGTACATGGACCGGGCCATCTTTACGGGCAATCCCCATCTCGTGCTCGAAGGGCTGATCCTCGGCGCTTACGCGATCGGCGCGCATCAGGGCTTCATTTACACCCGCCATGATTCTCTCCGACTCAGGGATCATATTGATCGTGCGCTGGAGCAGGCTAGGGAGTACGGGTTTCTGGGTGAACACATTCTGGGCTCGGACTTCACCTTTCACGTGGAGGTCCACTTGGATGTGGGCATCTTTGTCTCGGGCGAGTCCAGCGCGCTCATGAGATCCATCGAGGGCAAAAACCCGGAGCCGAGGCCGAAGTACATCCGCACCTCGGTCAGCGGGGTGTGGAACAGGCCCAGCAACCTCAACAATGTGGAAACCTGGGCAAACGTTCCCCAGATCATTCGCAAGGGCTCAGACTGGTACAGCGGCATCGGAACGGAGCGGAGCAAGGGGACCAAAATGATTTCCCTGTCGGGCCATATCGTGAACACCGGGGTGGTGGAAGTCCCCTTTGGGACCACGCTTCGAGAGATTGTCTACGACATTGGGGGCGGCATTCCCCATGGAAAGAAACTGAAGGCGTTGCACTTCGGCGGTGCCATGGGGGGGTCCATTCCTGAAAGTCTCATCGACACGCCTTTGGATTTCGATGCCCTCAGCAGAGCAGGGGCTCCCTTGGGAGCGGGCGCCCTTCTGGTGATGGATGAGGATACGAACATGGTCGAGGCCGTCCGGTTTTTTCTGGAGTTTCTGACCAATGAGTCCTGCGGCAAATGCGTCCCCTGCCGTGAAGGCATTCGGCAGTTGCTCAAGATTTTGGCCAGGATTCGTGACGGAAAGGGAAAGAAAACCGACATCGCGCTGCTGGAGGAGATCGCCGAGGTCATGGGAGCGGCTTCTTTGTGCGCCCTGGGAAAGACCGCTTGCGACCCGCTCAAGAGTTCGCTCCGCTACTTTAGAGAAGAGTATGAAGCAAAACTCCAACCCTAAGGCAGTGTTTCGAACACCCCGTGTCATCTCGAGCCTTTGTAGTAGAGCGTTCACGAATTAATAGGTCATCTCGACCGAAGGGAGAGATCTTTTTATGCTGCTGGTATCGTTAAGATTTCTCGCTGCGCTCGAAATGACAGGATTGCAGCGTTATGTCCGGAACGTTCTGCTAGTCCCTCGGGGTAAACTCGGGGAGAGATCCCAAGCGTCTGTGATCAACGCAACATTTGTCGCCCGCTCGCAGGTCGGGATCGAAATGACAGGGCGCCGGAGGAATCCTGAGGGACGACATCCGAGAGGGTGGGCAAGAACGATCGTCGGAGAAAGAAGACACCCATGACTGAAATCGCTTTTCGGATCGATGGAAAAGAAGTGAAGGCCGGCAGAGGGATGACTCTCCTGCAGGCGGCCCGAAAGGCCGGCCTGTTTATTCCCACGCTCTGCGACCACGAGGAACTTCAGCCTTACGGCGGGTGCAGACTGTGCACGGTGGAAGTCGTGTCGCGCGGCAGGACGAATTACGTGGCCAGCTGTCTCTACCCCGTGGAACCGGATGTGGAAGTGAAAACCCGGTCCGAGAGGGTGGACAAGATACGCAAGTTGATCTTGGAGTTTCTGCTGGCCCATGCGCCGGATTCCCCGGTACTGAAGGAACTCGCAAAAGAGTACGGGGCGAACAAGGACCGTTTTGAGAAAGAGCCGTTGTTTTGCGTGCTTTGTGGTCTGTGCGTGAGGTACTGCGCTGAAGTCAAAAAGAAGAACGCCGTCGGGTTTGTGGAAAGCGGAGGAAAACGGGAGATCAGCTTCATTCCGGAGATCGCCCTGAAAGAGTGCTGGAATTGCAAAGAGTGTTTTCCCCTCTGCCCGACCTCCTACCTACAGGCCGCTTTCCAGCTGACCCAGGCGCTCGCGTTTCCCGCCCGCTCATTCAAGTCCAAGTCAGGGGGATAGGTCGAGCCGGCTACGCCGCCATGCGCTTCTTCACCTCCGCCAGCTTGCGGATGTGGCCTTTTTCCTGTTCGATCACTTCGGAAACGATCTTCCGGTCCGATTCGGCCAGGTAGGGCAGGAATTCCATGAAATACAGAATCGCATCCTTCTCAAAACCCACAGCCAGCCGGAAAACCTCCTTGGCATCGATAGCCCTCCGGACAAATTCTTTGGAGTCCATGTCGGCGTAGAGGCGATCGTCAATGACGGAGTCCATGTAGGCCTGCATGTCCTCGTCGTACTCGGCCGGATGCGTCTGTGCCGGCAGTCCATCCCGGATGGTCTCAAACGCGGCGACATGCCTGACTTCCTCTTCCATCAGAAATCGAAAAAGCCCTTTCATCTCCGCATTCGTGCTCAACTCGGAAACATTGGAATAGAATTCCTTTCTCTTTTTCTCTTTCTCCACGGCTGCTTCCAGAATTTCACGTGCAGAAAACAAGACCGTCATCACCTTGGCTCCTTTCGGGGTACTCGTTTGATCGTAACAGTTCAGCTCTTTGAAATGAATGGCTCGGGCCACGGGGGTCTCTCTAAAAACAGAAAACGAAGAGCGTGCGGGAAAGACTCTGCGCATAAGCGGTAGCAAAGGCGGGCGGCGAGGTCTCCTCGGTCCCTGTCAGAGGGGGATTCGATGGCGAGTTGCCCGGTGGCCCTTCGCCCGCCTCACCCATGGCCCTTTTCTGTATTTATTTCAAAGAGCTAACCTGTTACGGTTGATCAAATCTTCAGTTCCAGGTTGATCAGGGGACCCTTCTGGAACCCGGCGGCGTGAAAGAACTTGAGCAGGTCCCAGTCCGGCCAGCTGACCAGGGTGTAAATCGTGTCCACTCCCACTTTCTTGAGGTTGACAATCAGTTCTTTCATCAGGGCCCGGGCGATCCCCTGCTTTTGATACTCGGGATCCACACCGATGGTGTCAATCCACCCGATGTTCTCCGGCACATCGTACTCATAGCCGCTGGCGTCTCCCAGAATGAAGCCGACCACTTTCCCGTCCGCTTCGGCCACCAGTGAGGCAATGGGCAACCGTTGTTCGGCAAGGGCCATTTTGGTGAGCCAGTAATCCCATCGTGATTTGCCAAGAACTTTGGTGTCGATCGCCACCACGGCGTCCAGGTCTTTCTCGGTCATGGTCCTGACCGTCGGCTTTTTAGGCTTACCCTTCATGGTGCCCCTCCTTTCCCTATCGGTTCAACGCCATGCTCCTTTTCTACGGACGATCTTCTGTAACCCTTTGGCTTTTTTTGAAGTGGAATGTCCTTGGTTGAGGCCCCCATGGCCCGGCTCTTTGGAAATGCCGATGAAGAATCTACCACTTGATGAGGGCGCTCCCCCAGGTCAACCCTCCTCCGAAAACAGGGAGGCAGACCAGCTCGCCCTCTTTGACGCTCCCATCCCGCACCGCCTCATCAAAGGCGATCGCGCAGGATGCAGAGGAAATGTTCCCGTATTTGTGAAGGGTCACGTAAAACTTTTCCATGGGCAGATGCAGGGTCTTGGCTATGGACTGAAACATCCTCAGGTTGGCTTGATGGGGAATGAACCACGCGATGTCCTTGATCTCCACCCGGTTGTGATCCGCCGCTTCTTTGATGGACTCGACAAAGTGCCGCACCGCCACCCTGAAGCTGGCGTTGGCCTCGATCATGTTCAACGTGTGGAGCCCCTTGTCCACGCTTTCATGCGAGATCGGCGTGGTCCGCGATCCGCCTCCGGGCATCAGAAGATCCTGGCCGTTTTTTCCATCCGTGTGGATGTGGGTGGAAAGAATCTGGTGGCCTCCGCCGTCCCTGGTCAGGATGGCCGCTCCGGCGCCGTCTCCCCACAGGATGCAAGTGGTCCTGTCCTTCCAGTTGAGGGTCCGGCTCATGACTTCGGCGCCCACCACGAGCACGGTCTTTGAAAACCCGGTGAGGAGATACTGGGTGGCCACATTGAGACAAAAAATAAATCCCGAACAGGCTGCAGTCACATCAAAGGTGACGGCTTGCGGCGCATCCAATTTGGCCTGAAGCCAATTGGCGGCGGACGGACAGCAGGTGTCGGGTGTGATGGTCCCGATGAGGATGAGATCCAGGTCCCTGGCCGTGAGTCCCGCCATGTCCAGCGCCTTGAGGGAGGCTTCAAGAGCCAGGTCCGAGGTCGCCACATCCGGAGCGGCAATGCGCCTTTCCCGGACCCCGGTACGCTGGGTAATCCACTCGTCCGTCGTGTCAAGCCCCATGTTCTGGAGGTCGAAGTTGGTCAGCACTTTGGGAGGGACATAAGATCCTGTCCCCAGAATTCGTATGCCTGCCATAGGGGGTATTGATCTCTCTATCAGGGTTTAATGCCTAACTGCTTTTCCTTCTTGGCGATGGCCAGCCTTGTCTTCACCACCGTGTCCGGAATCAGGCTGATGGAGTCGATGCCGCACTCCACCAGAAACTCGGCAAACTCCGGAAAATCGCTGGGGCCCTGGCCGCAGATGCCGATCTTCCGGCCTCTTTCCTTCGCCACTTTGATGACCTGCGCCACCAGGCGTTTCACCGCTTCATTTCTTTCGTCGTAAAGATGGGACACCAGGGAGGAGTCCCGGTCAAGACCCAAAGTCAGCTGGGTCAGATCATTGGACCCTATGGAGAACCCGTCAAAAATATCGGCGAATTGGTCCGCGCAGATGACGTTGCTCGGAATCTCGCACATGACATACACTTCCAGGCCTTCCTCTCCCTGGACCAAGCCGTATTTCTTCATCTGGGCGATCACTTTTTTCCCTTCCTCAGGGGTCCTGCAGAACGGGACCATCACCTTGATGTTGGTCAGGCCCATGTCGCTTCTCGCCTTGCGAAGGGCCAGGCACTCCAGCTCAAAGGCCGCCTGGTACTTTTCATCGTAGTAGCGCGACGCCCCTCTCCAGCCGATCATGGGATTACTCTCCGAGGGCTCATAAAGGAACCCGCCCAGCAGATTCTCATACTCGTTGGTCTTGAAATCCGACAGCCGCACGATCACGTCGTTGGGGTAGAAGCCGGCTGCAATCCTTGCGACCCCTTCAGAGAGCTTGTCGATAAAGAACTGCTTCTTGTCTTCGTAGACCGCGGTGATTTCGTCGATCTTGTACACCACACCGGCGATCCGCTGATCCGTCTTTGCCTTCTTTTTCAATTCCTCGTAGTTGATCAGCGCCAGGGGATGAATGCCGATGTGGGAATTGATAATGAACTCCTCCCTGGCCAGCCCCACCCCTTCATTGGGGATCATGCCCTGGGAAAAGGCCTGCTCCGGGATTCCCACGTTCATCATGATCTTGGTGCGCGTCTTGGGCAGTTCGTCCAGGTTGATGCTCTCCACCTTGAACTTGAGCAGTCCGTTGTAGACCAGGCCTGTTTCTCCTTCACAGCACGAGACCGTGATTTCCTGCCCCGGCTTGATGATCTCGTCGGCGTTGCCGCTGCCGACGACGCAGCGGATGCCCAGCGCGCGCGACACCATAG
>Ga0101944_10003234_pt1 | contig 23403 bp, 18 predicted proteins | sample DewCreD2012metaG_FD_75245 | JGI IMG/M metagenome (GOLD analysis project Ga0101944, IMG submission 75245) | Hot spring sediment bacterial and archeal communities from British Columbia, Canada, to study Microbial Dark Matter (Phase II) - Dewar... ... | reverse complement strand
ATAGGTCAGTGGAATTTAATCGGTACATTTAATTTTAATGCAGGAGGTAATGCATCGGTCACAATATCAAATGATGCCAATGGTTATGTTATCGCTGATGCATTTAAGTTTGAGTATGTGGAGAAAGAAAGTCATAAAATTGAGGGGAAAGTATTTTTCGACCAGAATAATAATCAAAGTCTGGATATAAACGAACCCGGTCTGGCAGGAAGAAAAGTTAATCTTTCCGGTACAGTTAGTGCCTCAACAGTAACGGATTCAAATGGATATTTCATTTTTAATAATCTCCAGGAAGGGTCGTATGAACTGAGTCAGGTATTGTTACCTGGCTGGTCCACGACACTACCGACTGCACCAAATACAAAATATAATTTCGACATCACTTCTGAAAGTCAACCGATAATTTGTAATTTTGGTAATTACGCGTCTAATTATCAGAAATACATTATAAATAAAAACTGGAACATATTATCGCTCCCTTTACGAGTGATTGATAATAACAAGAATATTGTTTTTCCTACTACTGATGGTGATGTTTATTCATATAGGGGAATTTATCAATTTGAAGAAAATATTGATAATGGTAAAGGTTTCTTTATCAGATTTCCATATAATCATGATCTTTATGTGGCGGGTACTCCGATATATTCCGACACGATTGATGTGGATAGTACATGGAACCTGATTGGATCTTTGGCAGTACCAATTTCTGTGTCCGACATCAGTACTATACCTCCAGGAATCATCAACTCTTTCATTTTTGGTTATAAATCCAGTTTTATACTTGTAGACACAATTTATCCTGGATTGGGATACTGGGTAAAATTTTCAAGACCGGGGAAAGTTGTTTTTAATAGGGGAGCGAGTGTGATTGCAGAAATAATTAAGAAGAAAGAAATTCTGAGAAAAATGAATTCAATTACATTCAAAAATGAATTAGGGGAGGAGCAAATTTTATTTTTTTCATTTGACCAATCATATAATGATTTGAATAATATATCGCAAATGCCACCCTTGCCCCCAAATGGTGTGTTTGATGTACGTTTTATTTCAAAATTAAATAAAAATGAAGGATACCTGGTGAAAGTAATAGGTAACACCAGTGAGAAGAAAATTCCAATCAGAATACAATCTGCCTCCCCCCGGTTAAAAGTATCATGGTGTATTGATAATATTAATAAATCAATTCAGTTACACTATGGAGACGCAATCATTCCCATGGAATCTGCTGATGGCGAGAAAGAAATTTTTCTAACTTCAAATACTGAAGAAGTGGAAATGCAAATATTGGACAATCTTTCGGAAAACTTGCCCTCAACTTTTACATTACATCAAAATTATCCAAATCCATTTAATAGTAGTACCAGCATCCGATTCTCACTTCCGGTTGCAGGTCATGTTATACTAAGTGTTTATAATCTGATCGGCGAAAAAATTGAGAATTTATGTAATAAATCATTTACAGCCGGTGAACACAATATCTCATTTGATTCAAAGGATATGGCGAGTGGTGTCTATGTTTACAGGATTTTTATTACCACGCCGGAGGGAAAGAATTTTACCAGCGCTAAAAGGCTCTTGTTATTAAAGTAAATCATTTCCAGCAATAAAACATTAATTATAAGAATAATTCGCTTTTTTAGTATAAAAAAAGCAATTTTCCATTTTGTTTGGATATTGTGGTAAAATTATTTAATATATTAAATGTTTGATGAGGATCATTTTATTTCTCTTAATATAGTAGTAAAATAAGATTTATGCCTATAGGATTTGAATATTGTGAAAAATGAAGGAAAACATAAGGATTGGTCAGGTTCTCACTATGAACTTACCATCATGGATTATCTGCTGATAATCCTTCGAGGTAAATGGATTATATTAGTAACGTGTATTGTAGTATTGGGTGGAATGATTTTATACACGAAATCAATCCAACCGCAGTATGTTGCGACTTCAAGGATTCTGATTAATACAAGATTAGCCGAAGCACCACAATTTCTTAATGTTGTCATGGGGAATGCAAGAACGCTTGTCATGAATGAATTGGAGATATTGAAGTCGAAGCAGCTTGCTGAGCATGTTGCAAAAAAATTATTAGCCAAGCAATTTTTTGATTCTGTCAGTAAAAAGCCCATCCGAATTGTACACCAGATAGATGAGAACGGCATAAGACCCGAACTTGCTTCTGTTAATCAGGTTGTATATAGATTGATAGGGTCTGTAGATTTAGAACCAACTCCGGGAACGGATGTTATTGAAATTACTGCAACTAGCCCCGACCCCCAGGAAGCTGCATTAATTGCCAATGCATATGGTGAGTCGGCATATGAATTAAACCTTTTTACAAGCCGGTCAAAGTCGAGAGCGCTCAGGGAATTCCTTGAGAATCAACTTGCCATTCGCCAGGCCGCACTGAAGCAGGCGGAAGATACTCTCAGACGATATATGCAACTGAGTGGTGTGGTGTCACTCGATCAGGAGACCAGTAGTCTTGTCCGGCAAATTGCAGATTTAGAAGCACGGCGGGATGAAACGGAAATCAGTTTACAATCTGCAAATAAAAAATTAGAATCTTACACTGAACAACTATCCCAGCAGGAAGTTAATGTTGCAAAGGTAATTGGTGAAGCAAACGACCCTTATATAACCATGCTTCAGGAAGAACTTGCAAGATTGGAGGTACAGCGAGATGTTACTGTTGCACAGAATCCTCTGGCAGTTGGTCAGAATATATACAATGAACAATTAAATAAACTTGATAATCAGATAAGTTCTTTACGTGAAAAATTACGTCAAAGAACAACAGAATTTTTACAATCTGTACTACCCAGCGGTACCGGAACCGGGTCTGATCAAAGAGATCCTGCAGGTTACCTGAAACAGATAAAACAACAGATTATTGAAACGCAAGTCGAGATCCAATCCTTGAATGCAAGACGAAAAGCGCTTGATGAAGCGTTGAAACAATATGAAAACAGGTTCGCAAAGATTCCTTTAACATCAATAGAGCTTGCCCGACTACAAAGAGTGAAATTGAGTAATGAAGAACTGTGTGATAATCTTCAGCAAAAATTTAATGATGCAACTATAAATGAACAATCCCAGTTTGGTTATATTGAATTCATAGATGAAGCATCGATACCGGTTTCACCCGCAAAACCAAAGGTCATGTTGAACATTATCCTCGGCTTCGGTCTGGGGCTTGGACTTGGAATTGTCATTGTCTTTATCAAGGAGAGGATGGACGTACGCATATACAGTACTGAGGAACTCAAGAGAGAAGGTTACAGCGTTGTTGGGGTGATAATGAGAATGGACCGAGAAGTGAAAATTCTGGACAAAAAGAGTGAAGTGAACCAACCCGAAAGTATTGTGAATAACCATTTAATTTTAATAACCAGTCCGTTTTCAGCATGTGCAGAATCATATCGTCATCTCCGAACAAATCTGCTTTATGCCAAGCGAGATGAATCGATGAAAAGCATTCTCGTCACAAGTTCAAAACCCAAGGAAGGTAAAACTACTACTACGGCTAATATAGGAGTATCATTCAGTCAGGTCGGGAAAAAAGTCCTTTTAATCGACGCAGATATGCGTAAACCAAGTCTTTACAAATTCTTTAAGGCTCCCGATAAACCAGGATTATCGGATTTATTACTGGGAAAAGTTACCGCTGATGAAGTCATAAAACAAACCGGTATAGATAATCTTGAAATAATTAATTGTGGCGAAATTATTCCTGATACTGCAGAACAGTTAGGTTCAAAGAAAATGCAGGAATTCATCCGAGAAATGAAAACAAAATATGATGTAATCGTAATTGACTCGCCGCCAGTTTTAGCCAGTACTGATGCCTCAATCATTGCTACGCTTACGGAAACAATCCTCGTTGTAACATCATTCGGATATACAAGATTGAAGGAATTAAATGAAGCAGTGGAACTAATTGTTAATGTAAAAGGTAAATTGCCGGCAGTTGTACTGAATAATTTCAACTTGAACAGAGTATACGGTATGAGATACGGTTACACCGGTGTCGGGTATTATCGGACGAAAAAGTGAATCTTGATTAATATTAAATAAGGATATTAAAATATGAAAATATCAAAATTTATAAAATTAACATTTTTAATCTTTTTTATCTTATTATCCAATACTCATTATCTTTATGCTCAAGCGAGAGAAGGATTAATGACTCCCTCAATACAATCTGCATCATCTGCCGCTTATTATTACATGTCCAGACCCGGTGAGTTGACCATGCAGGTTAATATCTGGGGATATGTACATCATCCAGGAAGATATGAAGTACCCACAAATACGGATATCATCCAATTACTCTCTTTTGCAGGAGGTCCAATTCAGGATGGAAATTTAGGTAAAATTAAAATTTCAAGATTAGTTGCTACAGAATCCGGCCGTACACATAAAGAAATTTATTTAGATCTCGACAATCTTCACAAAATTAAGCCCGATGAATTGATTCTTACACCGGATGATGTGATATACATTGATAGGACGGGCTGGGCAAAATTTAGAGATGTTCTTACTGTAGTAACTTCAACAGCGATGATTACAACAGCGATAACCGGTGTTTTTCTTACTATAGACCGACTCGGCGAGTAAACATATAAATGCTGGGTGGATATTCACAGCAATTCTATGTTCTTTTTGCATTCGTTGCAGCCGGTTACCTGACACTCTCAGGGACAAAAAAATATAGAATTACTACTTTTTTAATTGCATTCTGGATTTTAGGTGGTTCAATCATTCATTTAAGCGCCTATAATCTTCCCTTCAGGATGATAGGTGGTGAAATGCAAATTAAAAGATTAGCCTTCCTGATTCTTTCAATGTATCTCATATTTATTTCTTTTTTAAAACCGGGATATAAAGAAGGTTTAAAAAAACTTCCTTATGAAAAATATTTCTATGCGCTGATTTTGTGGTTCGTAATTGTAATCGGGTATCATTATTTAAACGGACTTTTCCAAAAACGGGAAGTTATCGGTATCATTGAGGCTATGTTTATCGTTCTTGTAGTATACCTTACTGTGAAAAGAACAGGTGAGGCACAAATTCTTAGAGTTCTCGGGCGGGCTATAGTTATGGTGGCGATTATTTCCTCGGTGGTTGCAATAGTGCAATTTTTTGGAAATCCCTGGTTCATGCGAATAGGTGGAGCATTACCGGCATTTGGCGGGAAACTACGTAGTAATGGTATTTTTCATACAGAATATACTCATAGTTACGTGACATTGTCTGCACTGATTGTAACTCTTGTTACTTTCAAACCTGGCAGGATAAAACAGATCATATCCGGCTTATTGTTTGTCGGTATATTGATGTCGTTTCACAGGATGAGCTGGCTCCTGACACTTTTGATAATAACCGGTTATTTTGCTCTATATAGACGTGAGAGTTTGAAGTTAGTAATTCTACTTGTACCACTTGCGATTTCGGTAATTCTGTTTTTTGCGCTGGAATTATTCCCGGTAATTGATTATCTGGAAGGGACATCTTTTTACAGTGAAAGACTTACTGCAAATACCTGGGAGACACGTCAAAAGTTGAACGAGATGGTTTTTCAACAGTTTGATAAAATCGCTTTTGTGGGTGCAGGGAGTACTAAAAGTCCTTTATACTATTATTCAATAATTGACGCCGGAATGGGAGAAGAATGGGCTATGGGAATGAGAGGTGGTTTTCATAATTTATATTTTTATTATCTCTTCGTTTATGGTCTGCCTTTCGTTTTGCTATTTATTTTCTTTCTAATTTCGAGTTTAAGATATTATTTTCAACTGGTAATGGGAAAGAAATTTCTTTTCCTTATAGCAGTGTTGTTTTTAATAATGTTTATCATAATGAATATATCAAATAGTTTCCCACTGGAAGGAGATTTTGGATTCTTTGTCGGTCTCTTCCTTGGAGCAAATGCAGCAGTTGCATCCAGATCAGAAAACCTTTTAAAAGAATTAATACCTCATGTTCAAGAGTCTCGGTAAGAAGAAATTAGGTCAGGCAGGTTCGCTTTATACTGCAGTAGTTGCGGGTATAATAGTTGGATTTATCTCGAGTGTTATTACCACACGCATACTCGGACCTGAAGGTTACGGGGATATGAAGTTTATTCAGAATTTCTTCCAGTTTCTTGCAATAGTATTTGCGATAGGGGTATTCCCCAGCGGAGCCTTACTTTTAACCAGAATCGGCGAAAACGATGAGAGTAAAAGAGAATTGATAGGTGCTTTGCTGGTCATCACATTAATTTTATCCTTTTTTTCTATTATTGTATCGGGCCTTTTTTCCCTGTTTGAAAACAGGATTTTTGGTAATAATCTGGGAGCCTTGATACTCTATTTTTCTCCATTAGGAGTAATTTTCCTGTTTCAACCCTGTATTGAATATATTTTGCAGGGTGATAACCAGATTTACAAATTATCGGCATTCAGAATATTACCTGGAATACTATATATTATTTTTATTGTTTTATTGAACTTGCTTTTGCATGTAACAATCGAAACTGCATTGTTAATCCAGATAATCTCCGGCGCAATTGTTACAATATCAATTATTTTTGCACTTAAACCCAGGTATACCCGATTTCCGGAAAATAAATTATTAATTTTTAAAACAAACAAACAGTATGGTCGACATGTTTATTTCGGAAGTTTGAGTAGTGTTGCTACATCTTATTTGTCTACCTTTATGATTAGTTATTTTTTAGACAATAAACAGGTCGGTTATTTTTCCCTTGCAATTACACTTACACTGCCACTGATGCAGATTCCCAATGTAATTGGCACAACCTATTTTAAGGATTTTGCAAAAACCGATTTTTTACCAAAAAAGGTAACTCAAATTTCTCTTGGTTTAACTCTAATAATCGTCATTATTTTCCTGAGTATTATTAAACCGTTTGTTTTACTTGTATATACAGAGAAATTCGCTGATGTCGTTTCACTCTGCTTTTTCACTGCCTTTGGATCAGCATCCTTCGGTATGGGTGATTATATAAACAGATTTCTGGGTGCTCATGGGAAAGGTAAGGAGTTAAGAAACGGCGCATTTATTGTAGGTATTTTTAATATTCTTGGCTACTCACTTCTCGTGATGATTATGGGTGCCAGTGGTGCAGCGGCAACACAATTGCTTGCAGGTATAGCATATTTAACTACCATGATCTATTATTACAGAAGTTATAAAAATGAAAAAATTAAATCCTTAAACATTTCCTCCAATGTCCCGAATTAATAGATCATTATGCTATTCAATTCATATATATTTCTAATTTTCTTCATCATTGTAACTCCCATCTATTATTTTTCTCCGAAAAAGATACGAGGTTATGTTTTATTATTTTCATCGTATATCTTTTATGGATATTGGGACTGGCGGTTCTGTCTGCTTCTGGGTTTTACAACATTAAGCGATTTTTATATAAGCAAAATGCTTGATTCAAATCAGGAAACAAACAAACGAAAAAAGCTATTATATCTTAGCATCGGGACAAATATATTAATATTAGGATTCTTTAAATATTTTAATTTCTTTATTGATACATTTGATGCCATCATTAAAAACTTTGGTCTCAATTTAAATTTTCTCCATATAAACGTTATCTTGCCGGTAGGTATATCATTTTATACCTTTAAATCCCTGGCATATGTGATAGATGTTTATTATAAAAGAGCGGAACCTGCAAAATCAATTCTGGATTATGCAATATTTCTTTCCTTCTTTCCGCAACTGGTTGCGGGTCCAATTGAGCGTGCAAAGAATATCTTGCCCCAGATTATGATGCGGTCAAGACCCACCTTCCAGCAAATTCAAAGTGGATTTTTGCTGATAACAATAGGGATGTTTAAAAAGGTACTTATAGGAGATACATGCGGCAGATTTGTAGATCATATTTTTGCCAGGCCAGAATATTATACTTCTCCTGAGTTACTTTCAGCTTTAGTCCTTTTTGCAATTCAGGTTTATGCCGATTTTTCCGGCTATAGTCAGATTGCAATCGGAACAGCAAAATTTTTTGGTGTGGACACAATGGAAAATTTTAAACAGCCATATCTCTCTTCAAGCATCACAGAGTTCTGGAGAAGATGGCATATTTCTTTGACCACCTGGTTGCGGGATTATTTATTCCTCCCCATGGCTTACTGGTTCACAAGGAAACTTGACGCTTTAAAATTAAAACCAAAATATGTTCACTACGGGGCTTACACGCTGAGTATGATTCTGACTATGCTTGTCGGGGGGCTCTGGCATGGAGCAAATTTTACATTTGTTGTGTGGGGTGGACTGCACGGTGTTTTTCTAGCGATTCATAAGATAATTATGGGAAAAAAGAAAATATACGATCATTATATATATCGTGGATTTACTGATTTTTTAATATTCATACTCAAAGTTACAGGGACCTTCATTCTCGTATTGTTCACCTGGCTGTTTTTCAGAAGTGAATCGTTTAATCAGGCCTTTTTTATTGTTCAGAACATAATCAACTGGCAGGGGAGTGAATTTGCATTAAGATTTTTTGTCATTACCCTGACGTATTTATTTTTAATGGTATTCATTGATGTGATGGAGTATACTTTTAGTAATCCTATTGTGCTACTTAAAATTAAATCTGCTCCATTCCGCTTCGGCGTCTGCTTGAGTATATGGCTTGTGGTTTTACTGTTTATGTTTCAGTCGAAACCCATGCCATTTGTGTACTTTCAATTTTAATAAAATAAAATGTTATTAAGAAAATATATATTATCTGTAATTCTCGCATCTGCGGGTTTTATTATTGCGCTGATCCTGATGGAATTGTATTTTGAGTTCGCTGAGATTGTAAGTCCGTCGGTAGTAGATGTTGATGCACACATTGGTTCAGTATTCAGACCGAATAAAAATCTGGTTTTATTTAAAGAAGGTTTCTATGTTGGTGGAACAAATAAATATGGTTATCTCGGTCCTGCCTATCCGCCCTTTAAAAAAGAGAATACCGTTCGCATTGCATTAATCGGTGATTCATATGTAGAAGGATTTCAGTTATTTGATAGGCATCATTTCCGCACTATCATGGAGAAAGAATTAAAAAAGGATTTACAAAAAGATGTCGAGGTGTTGAATTTTGGCCGAAGCGGGTTTAGTTTCCCGGATATGTATTGTTATTTTAAAAATTTTGTCATGACATTCAGTCCGGATATTGTCATATTTTTTGTACATCAGACGGATTTAAATACACATGAACAAATGTTCGGACCCCGTTGTTATATAAATAATGGAAAATTGGATATTTCTTATGCTTTTAATCAGGCAGAGGCTTTTAAGTTTCGGGGTAAAACTGATTTTCTGCGAGGCAAGCTTTCATTATTAAGTCTGATTAGCAATTGTGGAAAATTATTTAGTGAGGGGTTGACTTGGGAAATATTATTAGATAAATTTTATGTAAATTATCTAAAAAAAGATGAAAATAAAGGGGAATCGAGGGGAAATAATCCTGCTATGTCCAGTATTGATAGTGCCATCGTAAGAGAATTGAATGAGATAAATCATGCCGGCAGTCAGACAAATATTATGGTTGTCAATATGGGAATGAATAAAGATGCAATCAATATTTTTACTGATCTGGGTTTAGCGGTCATTGATCCTTCTCCGGCTTTGGAAGAATTAAAAAATGAAGGAATAAATCCTCATGCCTGGAAAGCCACTCGAACTACTGGACACTGGAACCATGAGGCAAATAAGGCTGTTGGAGTTTTTCTTGCTGGTGAAGTAAAGAAAATTGTTAATTAAAAAATGTGAGACATTATACTTATTCAGACTAAAAAACGTAAAGAAAGAAATTCGATTTTTTCATGGAGAAATTAAAATGTTAAATGATCAAACGATATTGATAACAGGCGGAACGGGTTCATTTGGTACAACTTTCGTTCAGAAAGTTATAAAAGATTTTTCACCTAAATCAATAATAATTTTCAGTAGAGACGAGAAAAAACAATTTGATATGCGAAATGCTATGCATAGCCCGGTTCTAAAGTTTCTTATTGGGGATGTGAGAGAAAGGGATCGTGTGTTTCAGGCAATGAAAGGAGTTGACTATGTTTTCCATGCCGCAGCTCTGAAACAGGTACCGACTTGTGAGTTTTTCCCTTATGAAGCGGTTATGACCAACGTAATAGGCACTCAAAATGTTCTCGACGCCGCTGAAGAGTGCGGAGTAAAAAAGGTAATTGTTTTGAGTACCGATAAGGCAGTATATCCAATAAACGCCATGGGATTATCTAAAGCATTACTGGAAAAAATAATGCTTGCTAAAGCCAGGACCGAAGCGTCTGACACGGTTTTTTGCGGTGTAAGGTATGGAAACGTCATGTACTCAAGAGGTTCAGTAATACCACTTTTTGTAGAACAGATTTCAAAAAAATTACCTGTTACAATTACAAATCCAGCAATGACTAGATTTCTTTTGCCGCTTCCGGTTGCTATAGAACTTGTATTATATGCATTAAGCCATGGGAAAAATGGAGATATATTGGTTCGAAAATCTCCTGCGTCCACGATCGATACAATAGCAGATGCAATGCTTGATATATTCAAATCAAAATATGGTAAAAAAGTAATAGGTACTCGTGAGGGAGAAAAACTCCATGAGACTCTCATAACTCAGGAAGATTTAGCAAAAGCAGAAGAATATGACGAATTCTATAGAATTAAAAATCTTGAAAAACTAGATTACGATAAATATTTTACGGAGGGGATGCTTAATCAATTTCCAAAAGAAGGTTATACCTCTGAGAATACAAGAAGATTGAATTTTGAGGAAACCAGAGAATTAATTCTATCTCTTCGTGAAATTCAGGAATTATTAGCATGAATAAAATCAAAATCGGCATTACGGGTCAGAGTGGCTTCATCGGTTACCATCTCAGTTGTTTATTATCCCGTAAGCAGGATATGGTTGAAGTTATTCCTTTTGAGGACGATTATTTTCTCAGTCATGAAAAAATGCAGGAATTTGTATCTTCATGCGATTCAATTGTACATCTTGCTGCTATGAATAGAGGTAATGACACTGAAATATACAATACTAATGTTCAATTGGTTCAGATTTTAATTAAAGCATTAGGAGAGAAAAGTGATATACATGTGTTACATGCATCCTCAATACAGGAAAGCAGAGATAATGCGTACGGTAAATCAAAGAAAGAAGCCGACAGATTGTTCCGCGAATGGGCGGAAAAAAAAGGGGGCAGATATACAGCATTGATTATTCCAAATGTTTTCGGAGCATTTGGAAAGCAATTTTATAATTCTGTTATTGCAACGTTTTGTTATCAATTGACACATGATCAGAATCCGGAGATACATATTGACGCAGATATCCCGTTAATTTATGTAAATGACCTCGTTGAAATTATTTATAATGAGATTATTTCAAATAATCAGGGAAAGATAAAAAAGGTAAATGTAAAAGAGACAACAATAAGAAGGGTTTCTTCAATATTGAACCAACTTCAAGAATATAAGAAAGAGTATGTGCTGGGTGATGTTATTCCAGAATTAAAGACAGATTTTGACATTGCACTTTTCAATACATTCAGATCTTATCTTGATTATTCTTTTTTCCCTAGGCGACTGGAGCTAAGATCCGATGAGAGGGGATATTTGTTTGAACAGGTTCGGTCTAAATCTTCAGGACAATCATTCTTTTCCTTATCATATCCCGGTATAACCAGAGGTAATCATTATCATACTAGAAAGTTTGAGAGATTTTGCGTGGTATCTGGAGAAGCAGTAATCCGCTTCAGGAAAATAGGGACAAAGAATATAATAACTTATAATGTGAACGGACAAAATCCATCTTATGTTGATATTCCCATATTACATACTCATAATATTGAAAACACGGGTAATACACCACTATTGACACTATTTTGGAGTAATGAATTTTTTAATAAAAACGATTCTGACACATTTTTTGAGAAAGTCTGATGGAAAAAATTAAAACTAAATTAAAGGTATTGACATTTGTAGGGACAAGACCCGAAATAATCAGGTTATCGAGAACGATAGCACTACTGAATCAATACGTTGATCATATATTGGTTCATACCGGTCAAAATTATGATTATGAATTGAATGAAATATTTTTTAAAGATCTGAATCTAAAAAAACCTGATTATTATTTAAATGTAAACACCACTTCTCTCGGATCTATGCTCGGAGAAACATTGATTAAAAGTGAAAAAATACTATTGAAAGAAAAACCTGATGCTGTACTGATTCTGGGTGATACAAACAGTTCAATTGCAGGAATTATTGCGAAGAGATATAGAATTCCTGTTTATCACATGGAAGCAGGAAATAGATGTTTTGATCAAAATGTTCCGGAGGAAATAAATAGAAAAATTATTGATCATATTGCCGATTTTAATCTTGTTTATACAGAACACGCCAGACGCCATTTGATAGCAGAAGGTTATCCGCAAAGAAGAATTTATTTGACTGGATCACCAATGTTCGAGGTTCTTTCTTTTTATAAAGAGAAAATTCTTAAATCGACTGCATTAAACCGTTTGAATCTTCGACCTCTTGAATATTTCCTTGTAAGCGTTCATCGAGAAGAAAATGTAGATGACCCTGATGCTCTAGATGATATTGTTAAAGCAATTAATAAAATTGGTTCTACTTTTAATAAATCAATAATAGTTTCAACTCATCCTCGAACGAGAAAAAGGCTGAACAAAAAAACCTCGACGAAATTTAATAAGTATGTCCGTTTATTAAAACCTTTCAGTTACACAGATTATGTCTGGCTACAGATGAATGCCCTTTGTACAATATCCGATAGCGGCACCATTAGCGAAGAGTCAGCGATTTTAGGATTTCCTGCAATAACTATAAGAAATGCAACTGAACGCCCTGAAGCACTGGATGCGGGCTCTATTATTCTTACCGGTCTTGAGACATCTACCATTATCGACTCAATCCGAATGGTTTTAAATGGAAAAAGAGATGATGCTCCTGAATGGATACCTTCAGATTATAAAATTCCTAATACATCCTGGAGGGTCGTTAAACTAATTCTCGGTACATCCAAATTAAGTAACAAATGGGCCGGAATCAAACCAAAATTAATATTCTAACCTGGAATGAAGGTTTTTATAATTACAAATGGTCCTTTTCCTGTCGGAATGGCGCTTACCAATCGTATCGTCTCCATGGCCAGAGGATTAGTAGAAAAAAATATTGAGGTAAAAGTAATCTGTCTGCTTCCGACAGAAATGCCCGATAAACATATATTGAATCCCGATACCATTGGAATATATCAAGGTATTGAATTTGAATATACATGCGGATCAAGCATCAGAGGGAATACATTTATTAAAAGAAGATGGATGCGAGTTATCAGCACTGTCCGGGTTCTGAATATTTTGTGGCATGCAGAAAAAAATGACGTAATAATTTTATACCTAAGTTCACCGCTTTCAATCTTTTTGTATTTTTTAATCACAAGACTTCTTGGCCTATTCCTGGTCCAGGAAAAAAGTGAATATCCTTTTGTACTTCAGAAGAAGTCGATTTTTGGTAAACTTTACGCACGATTGTACACTTCTTACGTTTATAAGATGTTCGATGCGATAATTGTTATGACTAAACCGCTCGAGGCATATTTTTTAGCAAGAAAAAGGAAAAGTGCAAAAATTATTCACATACCCATGACTGTAGAAAGTTCACGATTCAATCGTGCTAAATCAGATAATATTGATCAGTATATCGCGTATTGCGGTTATTTAGGAGGGAATAAAGACGGCGTTCCTATTTTAATCGATGCTTTTAAATTGATTGCAGATAAGCATAAATTTGTAAAACTCTTTATTATCGGTGATTCCCCCGGAACAGGTGATTTAGAACAACTAAAAGAAAAAGTGAAAATATTAAATTTAGAGGATAGAGTGGTTTTTACAGGAAGAGTATCTCGGGATGAAATGCCGAAATATCTATGTAATGCGGCAGTCCTGACTCTGGCAAGACCGAGCAGTCTTCAATCTGAAGGCGGCTTCCCCACAAAATTAGGGGAATACCTGTCTACAGCAAATCCCGTTGTTGTTACAAAAGTCGGAGAAATACCAGGTTACTTAAAAGATGGCTATGACGCATTTCTGTCCGAACCGGATAGTCCAAAAGCATTTGCAGAAAAACTGGATTATGTTCTGTCAAATCCAGAAATTGCGATGGAAGTTGGAAAAAGGGGAAGAGAAACTGCACTAAAATATTTTGATTATCAGGTCCAGTCCGAAAGATTGGCAAACTTCCTGAAAAATTTAAATAAATAATTATGACAGCTGAAAAAAATATTGGACAAACAATAAGCGGCGAGGTTAATCTTAGCGACTATTCAGGTGAAACTATTGAAATTTTGTTTGCCGGTGATTTCTATCCTGCTAATCGTGCATTAGATTTAATATTGAAAGAAAATTATCAAAATTTGTTTAATGATTTTTTACCGGTATTGAAAGCCAAAGATCTTTCGGTTGTAAATCTGGAATCACCATTAACATCAGCAAAGCATGCAATTTCTAAAATAGGTCCAAATTTAAAAGCGCACCCCAACTGCATAAAGGCCCTTAATTTTGCCGGATTTGATGTTGCTGCACTTGCAAACAACCATATTTTTGATTTTGGTGAAGAGGGGCTTCGCGATACATTGAATGTGTGCAAATCAGCAGGAATAAAAACGGTAGGGGCAGGACTTACGCGCCTGGAGAAGGAATCACCTCTTTATGTCAATATTAAATCTACTAAAATTGCATTTGTAAATATTACTGAAAATGAATTTTCAACACTTGATACAGTGAATAGCGGAGCAAACGGATTGGATCCGGTAAATAATTATTTTCAGATCAGAGAGGCTAAAAAGAATGCTGATCTTGTGTTTGTAATAGCCCATGGTGGTAACGAACTTTATCCGTTGCCAAGTCCGAGATTGGTCTCTCTATACAGATTCTTTGTGGAAATTGGTGCAAATGCTGTAATTGGTCATCATCCTCATTGTGCCAGCGGATACGAGCTCTGGAATGGAATCCCAATATTTTATAGTATTGGTAATTTTATTTTCGATATCCCGGAAAAAATGGACGAAATATGGTATACCGGTTATACAGTAAAATTATCTGCGGCGGGAGGAAAAATTGTAAAGATAAATTTAAATCCATACGTTCAGTTCAAAGAAAAACCGGGAGTGAATAAATTGGAAGGCGAAGATAAAAAGAATTTTTTAATAAAGATTGCTGAATATTCAGATATAATTGGTGATGCATCAAGACTAAAAAGCAGTTGGGTGGAATTTTGTCAAAATCGTAAAATGGATTATCTCAGCAATTTACTGAGAATGGGCAGGTTTAAAAGTCGATTGCTGAGAAGCGGTATCACCATACTAAAAATGATCAATGAAAAAGAAATTTTGAGAATAATGAATATGATCCGTTGCGAAGCACATAGAGAAGCGCTTCTTGAGATTTTAGAAAAGTTGACATCCGAAAGGAAATGATTTTATGATCGTTGGTATTTATGATTATAAAGACGGCGATTTTCCAAAATATCTTCAGAGATACGAAACTATTCTGAATTTTAATGGAATCGAAAACATAAGATTGAATGTTAACCAGCCTGATTTCTGGAGCAGGGTAGAAAAATTGGACCTTTTTATTTACCACTGGATCGGCACATATAATCATCATCAACTTGCACCAATTCTTCTGCATATAGTAGAAAACGTTTTGAAGGTTAAATGCTTTCCAAACAGTGTTACATACTGGCATTATGATGATAAAGTAAGAGAAAATTATCTGTTAGAAAGATATAAATTTCCCATTGTCCCTTCATGGACGTTCTGGGATAAAAAATCTGCAATAGAATGGTTGCAAAATGCGAAATTTCCCCTGGTATTTAAACTTAAAGGGGGTGCAAGTTCCGTTAACGTGGCATTAGTAAAGAATAAACGCTATGCTCAACGACTAATAAACGAGATGTTCGGAAAAGGTATAACATCAGGATTTGTCCCGGGCACATTGTCGCTTCGAGTAAAGGATGAAGGAGTTTTTCAGATGGGTAAGCGGTTAATTAACAAATTCTTGGGAGATGCCGGTTTGAAAAATAAGTCATCACTTGAAATTTTACATCGCAATTATATTTATTTTCAAAAATTTCTACCTTCAAATAATTTTGATACAAGAGTTACAATCATAGGAAACAGAGCATTTGGAGCAAGAAGATATAATCGGAAAGGTGATTTCAGGGCATCGGGGAGCGGGCTTGCGGATTTTCATCATGATGATATAGACACTCAGTGCATAAAGATTGCTTTCGAAATCTCAAAGAGATTAAATTTCCAGATGATGTCGTATGATTTTTTATATGATGAAAACAAGCAGCCGCTGGTAAGTGAAATATCATACACCTCGCCAGACTGGACTGTCTATTCGAGTCCTGGATACTGGGATGAAAATTTAGAATTTCACGAAGGACATTTATGGCCGCAGTATTGTGTTTTGTCTGATTTGTTGAATAACCCGTTGTTAAAACAGCCCGATATGAAAATCTGATTATGGAATCAAAGAGTAAAAAGGTCTGCATTTTCGGTTATAATGTGTCCGATGCCCTGCAGGGAAAGGTTGTCGGTGGCGCGGAATTGCAAATGGCATTACTCGCTGAAACACTTGCAGAAAATGGTTACGAGATTTTAATTATTGACAGAGAGGCGAAATCAAGTTTTCACTATAAAGAAAAAATTTTTATCAGAGCACTTCCCGATTGGGATAAAGGAATCCGGGGAATCCGCCTTTTTACTCATCGGATTCCCTGTTTGTTAAAATGTTTGAGGGAAGCAAATGCAGCAATTTATTATGTGAGGGGTTGTACGTACCTTTTTCTGGTACCCTTGTATGTTGCACGTCGACTGAAAGCAAAATTTATTATGGCATTGTCGCACGATTCAGAACTTTGGACCTTCCGTGAAAGGTACAGAATATTTTATGTAAAAAATGCAAACCTGTGGGATTGGCTTTCAACAATACTGCCAAATGAATTGGCCTATGCAATTATTCCTAAATATAGCAATGTACTGATGGTTCAGCATAAAGATCAGATGCAGTTGGCACAATCGAGGGGATTTAAATCAATCATGTTTCCAAATATTGTCAACAATGATGTTTATGAAATAGAGGGAAACAAAGAAAGAAAAAACTTCGTGGTTGTTGGTGCAATATCAAGTCGGAAAAGTCTGCATTTATTAATTCCTGTTATAAAAAAAATCGGAGATAAAATATTTGAATTTGTCGGAGCACCTGGAGATTCAATAGGAGAAAAAATATTTGAAGAATTGAAATCTTTAAAAAATGTCCTAATGCATGGCAGGTTAAATCGTAAAGACACGCTAAAAAAAATTGCAGGCGCAAAGGCACTCGTAAATACGTCACGGATGGAGGGGTTTCCAAATGCTTTCCTTGAAGCGTGGGCGCTTGGAACGCCTGTAATATCACTCTTTGTTGATCCTGGAGATGTGATTAAAACACATAATCTGGGATATTTTTGTAATGGTGATGTCAATCTCCTTGAAAAAATTCTCAATATGAACCATTACGATATAACTGAGGAAAATCTTCGTAGTTATGTCCGCGACAATCATTCTCCTTCAGCGGCAATAACTGCGTTTGAGAAAATATTCTCGGATGATTTAAAATGATGAATCCTCAAAATGTCATATTTCTGGTCTCTCGAATGCCAATAGGTGGTTCCGAAACTTTTTTAATCAATATTTTAAAAATGATTGGTCGTGAAAAGATTACACCAATTATAATATCATTAGGGTCAGAGAGTGATCCTATGTATGGACGTATTCCCGAGGGTACGTTGAAATATGTATTTCCCCGAAAATGGCGATTTGACTTTTCACCATGTTATTCAATTAAAAAAGTTATTGATGAGTATCAGGTTAATACTGTTGTAGCAGTGGATTATTTTACACATATATTTTTACAAATTACGAGATGGAAGTGGAAAGCAAATTTTCGTTCCATTACACTGATGCACAGCACTAAACCAAGATATCTTAAAGAATATCTTCAAGGGCTTGTTTTCGCGAGGTTGCTTTCAAAAGATGATGAAGTAATTACCACCTGTTTGAATCAAAAAGAATATTTACGCAAATTATTTTTTATACCAAAATCAAGATTAAAAAAAGTTATTTATAATGGCATTGACACAAATTTCTGGACATTGCCTGATCGCAACTTTAATAAATTTGAACAGCGAAAAAAATTGGGCATTCCCGGTAATGCCATTGTTATAATAAATGTCGCAGGTTTTCGGAAAGAAAAAAGGCACGACGTTATTATTAAAGGTTTTGCGAAATTCCAGAAGATGATCGGGGATAAGCCCGCATTTTTACTCCTCGTTGGCGGTGGTGATTCTCAGATTGAAAGTGAAATGAAACAGCTGGCGAAATCATGTAGTATTGCTGATAAAGTTATTTTTATGGGTGTCCAGGATGATTTAAAATCATTATACTGGCTTTCTGATATTTTTACACTGGGTTCTTCGAGCGAAACATTTTCAATTGCCGCACTTGAGGCTTTATCAACAGGTCTTCCTTCCGTTTTAACAAATGTTGGTGGAGCGAGTGAAATGATAAGTGAAGGATTAAACGGATATCTCGCCGAACCTGGATCTTCCGACTCACTTGCATCAGCGTGGTTAAAATGCACAGATTTACTTCCGAAAATTTCTCATGAAAGAATAAGGGAAATTGTAGTTTCCCGGTTTGATATAAGAGAATGCGTCCACAATTATGAAGAATATATACTCAATTTAAAATCAAGCGAGTAAATAATATGAATATACTTGTAACAGGTGGAGCAGGTTTTATCGGATCAATGGTCACAGAACGACTCCTTGATGAAGGACATACTGTTGTAGTTATTGACAACTTTGATGATACTTATGATCCGAAGATAAAAGAAAGAAATATTCGTCGCGCAAGGGAAAAGAAAGAGTTCCTGCTAGTCAGGGGAGACATTCGTAATATACCTGACCTTGAAAAATGTTTCACAAATCGTCAGATAGATATAGTTATACATCTAGCGGCAAAAGCGGGGGTGAGGCCATCCCTGTTATACCCTGATATATATTATGATGTGAATGTTATTGGAACCCTTCGTTTACTTGAAGTAATGCGTAAATATAAGGTTCATAATTTCATTTTTGGATCATCATCCTCAGTGTATGGAAATAACAATAAAGTGCCATTTGCTGAAAACGACCCTGTTGATGAACCAATTTCCCCATATGCGGCTACAAAAAAGGCAGGTGAACTTTTAGCCTATACTTATCATGCGCTTTATGGCATTAATGTTTACTGCCTGAGATTCTTTACTGTTTATGGTCCAAGACAGCGCCCGGAGATGGCAATACATAAATTTGTGAGAAAAATTTTCAACGAGGAGCCTATTGTTCTGTATGGAGACGGAAGCAGTATAAGAGATTACACTTTTATAGACGACATTGTTCATGGTGTTATGAATTGTATTACTCGCATAAAGGGATACGAAATTATAAATCTTGGTGAATCTCAAACGGTGTCACTTAAAGATCTTGTATCTCATCTGGAAAAAATAATCGGGAAAAAGGCGCTTATTAATTATAAACCGATTCAACCCGGTGATGTTCGAATGACATTTGCGGATATATCAAAAGCAAGGCAGTTACTCGGATATAATCCGTCTCATTCAATTGAATCCGGTCTGACAAAGTTTGTTGATTGGTATAAAAAAGAAGTTTTGGAAAAATAGTGATAGATTTGTTTTTTATATTAAATGCAAACTTTCGCTAATTAAGGGGAAAATATCAATAAAAAAAATATTAATTAGAGGAGAATATGGAAAAAGTACTTGTAACAGGTGCAGGCGGTTTTATTGGCAGTCATCTTGTTGAAGAACTGGTTAAAAAAGGAAATTCTGTCCGTGCATTTATAAAATACAATAGTCGAAATTATTGGGGTAATCTTGAATTGCTCGATAAGGAAATCAGAGATAATCTGGAAGTAATATCAGGTGATATTACTGATCCTTTTTATATTGATAAAGCGGTAAAGGGAGTTGACACGGTTTTTCATCTGGCTGCTTTAATTGCAATTCCTTATTCTTATCACGCTCCAGAGAATTTTGTCCGTGTAAATGTCAATGGAACGCTAAATATTCTGCAGGCGTGTCTGCGTCATGATGTCAAGCGTTTAATTCATACTTCTACTTCTGAGGTTTACGGTACTGCTTTATATGTCCCGATCGATGAAAAACATCCCCTGCAAGCGCAGTCGCCTTATTCCGCCACGAAAATTTCCGCAGATAAAATTGTTGAAAGTTTTTATTTAACTTATAATTTACCAACAGTGATAATCAGACCCTTTAATACTTTCGGACCGAGGCAATCGGCACGTGCTGTGATTCCGACAATAATAAGCCAGGCGCTGAGCAAAACTCCCGTGATTCGAATTGGTTCTTCAGATCCAATCCGTGATTTTACTTTTGTAAAAGATACCATTGGAGGATTTATCAAAGGCACCGTTAGTAATGACGCTGTCGGTAAAGTAATTAATCTCGGCACCGGTTCAGGGATTAGCATAGGAGACCTTGTTTCCTTAATCATGAAGTGTACAAATATTACAAAAGAAATAAAGGTAGACGAGGAAAGAATAAGACCTTCAAACAGTGAGGTTATGAAATTAATTTGTGACAACAGCATGGCGAAGAAAATATTGAAATGGGAACCGGAATATACTTTAGAAAAAGGGCTTGAGGAAACTATTGGATTCATAAAAGAGCATCTAAGTCAATATAAAACAAACTTATACAATATTTAAGGATATTTATGCAGGCAGTATTAGTAGCAGGCGGTAAGGGGAAAAGATTACAACCTTATACTTTTGTTATTCCAAAACCTTTGGTGCCGATAGGCAATGTTCCGATTATGGAAGTAATAATTAAACAATTGGTTAAATATGGTTTTAAAAAAATCCATGTTTGTATAGGATATATGGGAGAACTTATACAAAGTTACTTTGGGGATGGTTCAAAATATAATGTTGCCATAACATACTCGCATGAAGAAAAGCCTTTGGGTACCGTTGGTCCGATAACACTTGTTAAATCACTTGATGATCATTTCCTTGTTATGAATGGTGACACACTATGTGATATTGATTACCGTGATTTATTAAACCAACACAAGAAATCAGGATGTAATCTTACTATAGCCACTTATGCAAAAAAAGTTAAGATTGAATTGGGTGTCATGGAATTTGATCAGAACAAAAAATTAAAAGCATATATTGAAAAACCGACTTTGCAGTATGTTGTAAGTACTGGTATTTACGCTATGAGTAAGGAGATATTATCGCTGATTCCGTTTAATGAATATTTTGATTTTCCTTCTCTAGTTAAAATGCTTTTAGAGAAGGGTGATAATGTTCATACAATTGAGCACAAAGGGATCTGGCACGATTTAGGAAGTATCGAGAACTTTGATAGTGCATTAGAGGATTTTAGCACGATAGAAAAATTAGTAAAACCATCCTGAAAGAAGAATGTCCCACCCCAAATCAAATAAGATTCTAGTTTTTGGTGCCAGAGGTTTTATAGGAAAACATCTATCCGCCTATCTCCGTTCAAAAGATCATGAAATTATAGAAACGGATTTGAGCCATGAGAGTCAGTACAGGATTGATGCGTTAGATAAAAATCAGGTTCAAAATATAATAAAGGAAATAAAACCTGAAGTTATATATAACCTGATAGGTTATACTGATGAAAGTAAACCTGAACTGGTTTACCGTTTAAATATTTTTCCATTTATTAATATTGTTCAAAGTGTGGAAAGTTCAGGATTACCCGCCAGGATAATAACTTTAGGTTCTGCTGCAGAATATGGTTGTATTGATAAACCTCAATCTCCATTGAGGGAGGATGATACAAAGATGCCTGTATCGCATTATGGAGTCAGTAAAAGTACTCAGACTTTAATTGCTAAAATATTTTATGAATCAAAAGGACTGGATATTATTGTTGCCCGCCCTTTTAATATTTTAGGACCGGGTATGGCATTGCAGTCTGTACCGGCCTGTTTTATTGCCAGATTTATTGAAGAAAAAGTAAGTAACGGTAAAAAAATTATACATACAAGAGGTCTGGATTCTGTCCGCGATTTTTTAACCATTGAAGACGTAATAAGAGCTTTATATGTCATCATGGTCAAAGGGAAATCGGGAGAGAGTTATAACATATGTTCTGGTAAAGGAATTAGGATTCGTGATATTTTTAATAAAACAGCGGCTATTTTTTATCAGGAAGAATTTGATTTATATGAAGAAGAAGAAAATAAAATAAACAATATTCCCTGGAGTATAGGTGATAATTCAAAATTACTCAAATTGGGATGGCAGACGGAGGGATCAATTGAAAATGAAATTCAAAAGATGGTTGAGGTAATGAAGAAAAAAGCATAGAAGAATGAATAATTTGTGATAAAAAAAAGAATAATATAATTTTCCAACAAAATAAACATTAACGAATGTGCGGCATAGCAGGTTTTTTACATTTTGATAGAGACCGTCCTGTTTCCAGGGAATTAATTGTAAAAATGACGAACGCTTTAAAGCATCGCGGTCCTGATGGAGAAGGCTATTTCATTAAGAACAATCTTGCTTTAGGTCATCGCCGTTTATCAATTATTGATCTACAAACGGGCGATCAACCAATGGAAAATTCTGATAAGAATATTATTATTGTTTATAACGGTGAAATTTATAATTATCTGGAGTTGAAATCGGAACTGGAATTGCGCGGTCATAAATTTCACACGAACTCAGATACTGAGGTAATAATAAAATCCTATGAAGAATGGGGGATAGATTGTCAATGTAAATTTAATGGTATGTGGGCGTTTGCATTATGGGATGGGAGAAAAAATCAGTTATTTATTTCAAGGGACAGAGTCGGAAAGAAACCCATATTTTATACAATACATGATAATACTTTAGTTTTTGCATCGGAAATAAAATCAATATTTTTATATGGCCTGCCAAAAATTATAAATGATGATTTATTCGAAATTTATTTAATGCTCGGATTTATTCCGGCACCTTATACTTTTTATAAGGACATTAAGAAACTGGAGGCAGGGCACTATTTACTGATTAATAATGGGCACCCTTCAATTCGTAAATACTGGGACTTACCTGAAATTGATGAATCTAATATGTTGTCGGACAGGAAGTATATCCACGATGTTTTTTTTGATTTGCTGAATGATTCAATAAAATTACGGATGAGAAGCGATGTTAAGTATGGTTCT